>Ga0115002_10003869_pt1 | contig 18475 bp, 11 predicted proteins | sample ArcticOcean_MG_C_8_FD_89576 | JGI IMG/M metagenome (GOLD analysis project Ga0115002, IMG submission 89576) | Marine microbial communities from western Arctic Ocean - ArcticOcean_MG_CB11_86 | ecosystem: Environmental > Aquatic > Marine > Oceanic | place: Arctic Ocean: Canada Basin | collected... | reverse complement strand
CGCGGCAAAGCCGTCTCGGCTGCGCCCCAAGCAAAATTTGAGAGGTTGTTATCGGTGCCATCGATCGAGCGCACGTCGCTCAGAGGTTGAGCCACTGCCACCAAACTAATTGACAAAAAAAGCCTGCGCGCAGAACGGGCACAAGGTATTGAAGATTTTCATGTTCTCACACCGCTTCTCTAGAGTAATGCATAAACAGCGAGGGAGGCATCAAAAGATGGCCCCCATTCCCACTCTCCAGCTTAATCGGAGAGCCGAAATCGCAAAGATTATTGCGCGTCGAAACGGACGTCAAAAGCCCTGCCAGCCGCAGGACTCCAGGCAGCGATAGATCCAAGGCTGCGTCCAGGGGTTCCAGGTCGGATAACTGACCGAGAGGGCGGAGAACATGAGCAGCAGCAGCGCAACGAATCGCCAAGTGCGCGATTTCGCGCACCAGTCTAGCGCCGGCAACATGCCGATGAGCCAGAGCGGTGCGAACCAAAACATCCAGCGCAAACCGCTGCACATACCCCCATAGTTACGATCTTCCTGGGGCCGGAGGCCGACATAGAAAACCAGTACAATGAGCGTCAATCCAAGAATGCCCATCGCAAGAATGCGCCGATTGGCTTCGCCCTGTCGATACCACAAGACAAGCCCAACCATGCTGAGCAACCATATCGGAGTCAACGAAAATACGCCGTGATGACCGACGAGCGTGTGCAGAGCATAAGCCGCACGCGAAGGTTCCCCACGGTCAATGCCCTGCCGATTCTGCCAGTAGCTTTCCCGCTCAACTCCGTCGATCGAGTACGTGTAAGCGTACCAATCGTTGGCCGAATCTTCAGACCCTTTGTGCATGTAGGGGGGAGTCAGACAATCGTGGGCCGCATAGTTGGTGGCAAAGAACGCGACGACCACGAGCAAAGCAGCAGGGAGAAATCCGGTAAGCCAGGCGCGCCGATCACGGGTCGACAGCGCCAAAGCCATGGCCGCCAAGAGGGCCAGCGCCGGCAACTCGTTAGCGGCAGTAAAAGCTGCAGCCAAACCGCAAAGCGAGTAGTAGCGTGTTCGATTCTCTCCATCGCACCAGATACGCACAAACGCATAAAGGGCCACGCAGGCGCTCACCGCTGCCACCGTGTGATTGTTGAGCGTTACGGCAAACGTTGTGAGCAATGTGCCTAGCGTCGCGCTGCCGACCAGAAACACGCGACTCCAATCGGTGGTCCCGAATCGCTCGGCCAATTTGGCCAGCAGCCAAAACATGAGCACCATGGGCACAACGTTAATCGTCACCAGCATCAATCGGCCGACAACGTACGGATGACTACCAAGCGTCATGCCGGTCGCTTGGTGAATAAGCCAATACTCGCCGGCCAAGAGAGTGACTAGCAGTGGCGGCTTGCTCGAATACAAGTGCAACTCGCCGTCGCGGCCCCGATGCTGCACCATGTCGATCGTGTTCCAGTTATTTCGGTCAAGCAGTTCGTCGATTTCATAGGTGCCGAGCTCAACCAAAGCGCGAATCGCCAGCCAGCGGCTACGGTCATTGGCACTCAAAAAGGGACGCTGCAACTGCCGCGATTCAACAATTCGCTGCCGCGCCTCGGCCAGCTGCTCTGCCCGTTGTGCTGCCGGCAACCCCTGCTGCTGCAGCTTCTTTTCGGCCTTAAGTAGATCTTGTCGGATGAGATGCGTTTCTAAATCGGCTCGGTTAATCGAGTTAACCGAGAAGAGCCGCCCCGCCATATTGCCCACAGCCAGTGCGATCAGCAAGCCGTAGACACCCCATCGAAGCTGCGCCGTCCTCCCGCCTACCGAGTCTGTCATGAGGGATCGCTCTCTGCATTTTCGGGTTTGGCCGGCGTCTCATTTAGCGCCCGCTGCGGCGACGTATGTTGGGCGACCGAGTAGGCATCGGAATCGCGTGACACGAGCGAAGCGATCAACTCCGCAACAAAGCCCATGGCCAACAGCTGCACCCCAATCAACAGTGCGACCAGCGAGTAATAGAGCGAGGCGGTCTGATGAAGATGCACGGGCGTATTGCCGGCTAGCCGAGAGACACACCAGACCGCAGCCAAATAGGACATGCCAAAAAAACCGAACGTCAAAGAGAGCATGCCGGCCGTGCCCAGCCAATGTTGCGGGCGCTGACCGAAGCGGGTGATGAACTGCACGGTCATGAGGTCGAGCAAACCTTTGGGTATCCGCGACAAGCCGTATTTCGAATGCCCGTATTTGCGTGGGCGATGCTCCACGACGACCTCGCCAATGCGAAAGCCTCGCGAAGCAGCGAGCACCGGCACAAAGCGGTGCAGTTCACCGTAAAGCCTTACCTCATGAATCACGTCGCGCCGATAGCATTTGAGGCCGCAGTTATGATCATGCAGTTTGACGCCCGTAAGCATGCCTACCAGCAAGTTAAAAATCCGCGAGGGCCAAACTTTGTGCCAGGGATCAAACCGGTGCTGTTTCCAGCCGCTGACCACGTCGAATTTCTGTTCAAGTTTGGCCAACAGCAACGGAATCTCGGCAGGGTCGTCCTGCAGATCACCATCCATCGTAATGATGGTCTCTCCCTCGGCAGCATCAAAGCCAGCGCTGAGAGCCGCCGCTTTGCCAAAATTCCTTCGGAAGCGAATCCCTAGTACGTGCTCGTCCTCGGCAGCCAGCTTCTCGATGACTTGCCAACTGCCATCGGTTGAACCATCATCGACAAAGATGATTTGCAACTGGTAATCGTTCTTGCCGGCCACCTCCCTCAATTCGAGGTGAAGCTGCGCCAAACTTTCCACCTCGTTGAATGTTGGAATGACGACACTGATCATTCTCACGCTCCTTACGAATGGGTCACGGACGGCTAGTCCGCCTATCTTCCAGAATAGCAGAAGCCGCAGCAGAGACCAAAGCGTCTCTTCGGTCAAACTGCTGACAGATCGGTTATCTAGGCAACAAAACTGTCATAATCAGAATTTTTTTCGGCTTACAGGGCAAAAGGGGACCCGTCTTTCTCCCAGACGGGCGAAGCCACTACAATAGCGACGTCATTCAGCCCCAGAACCCCTCGCAAGGAATACCCCGTGCCACGCGTCGTTTCGTTTATCGTCCTGTTAGCAGTGATCGTTCTGATCGGGCTGATGTTCTTTCAGGTGATGGTGCAGTTTATTGTGCCGCTGTTTCTGGCGGCAGTGCTAGTCGTGATTTTCAAACCGCTGCATCTGTGGGTGCGACGCAAGTGCGGCGACCGGGTCAAACTCTCGGCTGCCGTTTCGACGCTACTCATCGTACTCATTGTATTACTCCCGCTTAGTGCCATGCTGATTCGAGCCGTTTCAGAAGGCGCTGAACTCTACGATTCGTTTAGCGACGCTGAGAGAGACACACCGCTCGATGATTCTCCCGAGAAGGATGTCGCGGAAGAAACCGCCGGCGCGACGGAAGGTGCCGCCGACGATTCCTCGGTTGATATGCCGGCGGTTGATAGGATCGTGGACGCTGGCTCGATCCACGTCGTCATCGCCAAAATCCTGCCTGATATTAACCAACTGTTGTCGAAACTCCACTTACCCAGTCTTCAATCTGAAAATGTTCATGATTTTGTCGATGAAAATTTACGCAAGGCGGCTGCTCCACTCGCCCTCGGTGGGGTGCGCATTCTGGCTAGCACGCTGGTGAGTCTGGCGATTATGGTACTCACTTTGTACTACTTCTTTGCCGATGGTCCCAATATGGTGACCGCGCTGATGAATTTGTCGCCACTCGACGACGCTTACGAGCAAGAGTTGTTGGACAAATTTTCTGACATTAGCCGCGCCGTGGTCGTTGCTGTATTACTATCGGCTATCGTCCAAGGCATGTTGGCTGGCATCGGCTACTTTTTTGCCGGTGTCCAAAACGTGTTTTTCTTAACCGCAGCGACTTGTTTCCTCGCCATGGTACCCTTCGTAGGGGCGGCAGCCATTTGGATTTTCGTCTGCCTTTATCTTTACTTCTACGTAGGAGCGACCACAGCCGCGATTCTGCTGGCAATCTATTGCGTCACCGTCGTTTCAATGATCGACAATCTCATCAAACCGATGGTCCTCCATGGCCAATCAAACCTTCATCCACTGCTGGCCCTCTTGAGCGTCATCGGCGGGATCCAGGCTCTCGGTCCCATTGGCATCTTGGTGGGGCCCATGCTGGTGGCTTTCCTGCAGGCGCTGCTGAACATGCTGAACAAAGAACTTCACCTGTTGGGCAAAGAGTCCGACACCACGGGTCAGCCAGTCGTTTTTGCGACGGCCAGCGCCCCTGTTGGCCCCGATACAGCCAGCACCACGCCCTTGCCACGGAAGTCGTAGAGGGGCAAGAAGAAAAAATAGCCCTCTGCTAGCACTCGCCTATTCCTAGTTACTGAGTATTTTCACGCAGAGACGCAGAGGCTGCGGAGAAGAAAGCAGACCCAATTCCTCTCTGCGGTCTCTGCGCCTCTGCGTGAGGCTGATTTTGCGAGCTTCTCTAGGACGTTTCAGCAAATTGGATTAGAATTCCCGGTTACTCGTGACTCGGCATTAGGCCGGCAGAAACCTACGTGCAACTTGGCTAGGCTGGCCTGGTTGCCGGCAAGAAAGGATTCACTCATGGAATCAGCCTCATTGCTCTTATGGGCTTCGTCTCTTGGTGTCGTCTTCGGTTGGCAGCCCATGCCAGACGGCAGCCCTAGCTATGAGTACATTGTCCAGCTCGAACCTGAGCTCGTTGCCACTCTCGAAGCAGGCCATTCGATTCCGATCACCAGCGATATCCCCGCCGAAGTCGGGCCCATTGGCCGCATTCGCATTGTGGTGGGTCGGGATGAATTGCCCCGCCAACAGCTCGTAACGCAATTCAAACCCCTACCCAAAACATTCGCAGGTCAGCCGCGGGACGGAATCGTCGAAACTCAGTTTACCGCTCCGGCCGCTGGATCAGGTGGCGTCGATCGCTATGGAAACCCAGTTAGTTCCTCAGCCGCGATCCTACCGCCGAGCGGCAATGCACCGGGTGCTACCGATGCCTTCGCACGTTCGCTCCAACAAGGTGCACAGCAGGTGATCAATCAAGGCGTCCAGGGAATTCAAAACAAAATCAACGAAATTTTGCCCGCCGAAAATAACCAGCTTCGCAACCTGGGCCAAGCAGTCCAGGCCGAAGCGCGAGAACTCTTTGGCAATACGGGGAACGATCCGATTACGCCGCCAGGGCTCTCACAAGAAGCGTCGATCCTCCGCGCCGGCAATTCGCGCCAGCCGGCGATCCCCGGCAGCATCGCACCTCCTTTCACTAACCAGAACCGGCAATCTCCTGCGACCGGGGCCATATTGCCTCCCGGCGACACTGGCACGAGACCAACTGATAACCTCACAAACCCTTCCCGTGGACCGCGCCTCGACCAGCCAATTACGCCTGGCCAACCCAGTAACTGGTCCGCAAACGACCGCGAGCAACCGATAGCGGGCAGCCCTCGAAACCCTTCACTTCGTGACACTCCCGCCAGTCCACGTGGCGATGTCAACGCCCCTTGGCCCCCAGTGCAGCAATTCGACGATCCGGCAAATGCGAGCTCAAACGGTGCCCCCACCAATCCCAACTATGGGGTGAACACTGGCAATGACTTTCTCACAGGGAACTGGCCGGCCAGCGGCGGGTCGCCTCGTAATGATCGGTTTGATATCGCCCGCCAGGGCCAACCAAGTCCCGACACAACGGGCCTCAGCCCAACAGGCCAAAACCCACCAACCCAGAACACGGGAACTTGGAACAACAATGGGCAGGACGGCCCGCAATTATCGCCTGCCCGCTCTGCCGCCATGCAAAATGCAACTTGGCCCCCTGCCCCACCAACCCATGCGACGATTCGCAAAGGCATGCTCGCTGGGCCAGCAGACGCGCCGCTGGAAGCAGCAGACGGCCAGCACCTCGCAGCAGTACCACCACCGAATTACACGCAAGTGGGCTCGAACCCCGCAACTCAGCAGAAGGTCGGTTATCAACAGCCGCCGACCCACTCTCCCGCCAACAACCTCATGTCCGGAAGATCGGACTCCGTCTTCCCGCTACTACTCTCATGGGTACTTCTCAGTGGTTCGGTGGCCGGTAACATTTACCTCTTCTGGAACTACTTCGACATGCGTGGCAAGTACAGCAGCCTGGTCTACGACACCGGCCGCCGCGGCGGTGAGCGCCACCGCGAGTACGACTGAGTTAGTTCTTCGCCGTGATCTGAAAGATCGCCAGCGCGCCACGCGATTATGCACAACAATAAAAGCATGAGATTGTGCATCGGGACAATCATGTGGGTGTTCGTGCTCTTCGCCTCGGCGATGGCGACGTTTGGAAACGCCTTCGGCATCTTCGCTGCTCTGCTTGTGCTTATCTTCTGGTTCTCCAAGGTTACCGGACGGTGGCGCACCTGGGAGTCATTCTTTTAGTAGGAATAATCCTTATCGTACTTGCGTTATTGCTTCCAGTCGTTCAAGGTGCGCGTGAAGCTTCTCGGCGAAACTCATGCATGAACAACATGCGGCAACTTGCCCAGGCACTCCACAATTACCATGACAAACACGGCAGCTTCCCGCCCGCCTATCAAACCGGTCCAGACGGCAGGCCGTGGCATAGCTGGCGAGTGTTGATCTTACCTTACATAGAGGGGGAAAACCTGTTCAAAGCTTGTAGCTTTGACGAACCATAGAACGGGCCCAACAACCGAAAGCTCTGGGCTCTTATGCCCGAGATATTTCGCTGCCCAGGCTGTGCACAAGCGGCCTCGTTAGGAGTGCTTGAATGTCCAGCGAACTGCGCCAATTACTTTGCCATCGTGGGCGCACAAACCACATGGCCAGGCGATACTGGCAAAAAAATTGACGACATTCAAGACGGCTCCACAAACACGCTTTTGCTAGTCGAGGCCATCAAGCCGATCTGCTGGATGGAGCCAAACGACTTGTCGTACGGGCAAGCTCTAGAATTGCTCACAACCAACAAAAAGCCTGGGCAGGTTTCTACATCCGGCGGTTTCTTCTCCGTTAGCACCGGCTCTTCAGGACTAAATGCCATTTTTGCTGATGCGCATGTGGCATGGCTGCAACTAGGCATGGAAAAAGAGGTTGCTAGCGCGCTTTTGACTTGTCCAGGCCAGGAGTTGTTAGAAGAAGAAATGGACTGGCATGGCCAAACCGATCACCATTCGTACCATCGCGTCCGCACAAAGATCTATTGGAGCAACATCTATTCGCTGTCACTGTTCTTGATCCTCTCGCTACTGCCAATTCTCAAGAAAACCGATGACTTGGCCTTTCGTTACGGTCGGAAACCCCTCGAGAAAATCATTGATCGATTCTCCCGCCTCAAGGTAATCGACGAGTGTCTGCGCCGGCACACGAGTACCAGCGAAAACGGGCGTCCCGCCCAGCAGCTCCGGCGAAGATGTGATAAGAGGTTCTGCCATGAGGGGCCTCAACATTCGGAAAGAACTAGACTACCCTTATTGCACTACATGATGCACACGCAAGACAAACGGCTGCCAGATACTGCGAGTACGATGCATCCGAGATCTAACAGATCGCCGGAAGAAGTTCGGCCAGCCAAAAATCGCAGCTGAAACCAAAAACAACAAGCTCTAGAATGGTCCACGCCGAAAAATACGCTTCGCCGAATCGAGTTATTACGGCCGGTACGGATTTGATTTAAGTGGCACAGCCGCCACCTTAATCGTTGAATTAAGTACGGGTAGCCGATTTTCAGGGCGAAAAAATCGCCACTTTAATCGCCGCATTGCGTGGTGGCTTGACCTCAAAAATCGGGTTCAAGCCCGGCGTGGTTCGCGATGGTCGCGGTGCGTACGGTCGAAGAACACCGGGTCCTGCTCGGCCGCCTGGCTCTCTTCGGACACGATGTACGCCAACGTATGTTCCTGGGCTGTTGGCGGCAGTTGCTGAGAATTCCATTCATAAACCGTCTCAACTCTCGACTCCTGCACCACTTCCTGCTCGATTTTTTCGACGAAGGGGTATTCGTAAAAATCGGGCAGCGCCGGTTCCGGCTCCGGCTCGACAACAAGCGTTTCAACAACCGGCTGAGGCTTTGGCTTAGGTCGTTTCTTCTTTGGCTTAGGAACCGGCACTGGTTCGGTATCGGGTTCAGGCACTTCGGCTACAACAACCGGTGCTGCTGCGACGATGACAGGCTCTGGCAGCGCGACCGTTCCCCGGCTAGGCAATCGGCGACAATCGGCATCGATGGCCTTGAACATCTGCCACATATGTTCATGACACGTAAAGAGCAGCACCTGATGCCCGCCCGCAGCGAACTCCGAGAGCACCTCGGCAGCACGCTGCGCTCGCAGGGCGTCGAAATTCACCAAGACATCGTCGAGCACGAGCGGCAATTTAATACCACGGCGGGCAAAAGTGGCCACGATGGCGAGTCGCACGCTGAGAAACAGCTGCTCGCGGGTGCCGCGACTGAGGTGATCTACGGTGAGCGACTCGCCTGCCGAGTTTTCGACGAGCAGAATGTCGTTGGCCAAAGGTGTCCAAACGCGTCGGTACTCGCCATCCGTGAGTCGGCTCATAGCCTGCGACGCTTCGGCCAGGGTTTCGGGCTGGCGATGCGATTCGTACTCCGAGCGGATGCGTTCTAATACCCGGGTGACGGTCGCGTGCTCACGCCATGCTTTGCGGGTATCGATGAGTTGCTTTTCGGCACAGCTAAGTTCCAATTGGCGGTCGTCTAATGACTTATCTTCGGCGATTGCTCGCTGTTCTTGGCGAAGCGCACCGCGCTCGCCAGCCAGCGTGGTGAGCTCTTCGCGTGCAGCTTCTAGTTTGGCAGAGACGGCTTCCCATTGTGCTTCGAGCTCGCCAATCTTTTCAGAGCTCAGCAGCCCAGCAAAAGTTTCCTCGGAGGCCAATTGGCCGATGGCGGCGGTGATTTCGCGCGTAATGCTCTTACGCTGCTTGCGCAATTGCTGCTGTTTTTGCTGTTCTTCTGCCAATCGGCGATAGGCCGGTTCGTCGTCGCAGTCGGCAGCATGAAATATGGCATCGCGCCGCCGCCGAATGCCTACAATGGCCCGACGATGCTTGGCCTCAGCGGATTTCAGCTCCTTGGCACGTTCAAACAATCCGTCGCGACGTTCCACGTCAGCCAGCTGTCGCCGCCGCTGGCTGAGCAAGTGTTCCAATTGTTCCAAAGTGCTTACCTCGACTTCGTACTCTTCGCCATCTTCTCCCGTTTCGGTTTCATCTGATTCCAGCAGGCAGTCAACTTCCTCCGCCAAATCGTGAATCCTGCGAGTAATCATCGCGTGTTCACGTTCCCTGGCAGCGGCATCTTCGCGGCGCAATTTGGCGCGGCCTTCTAGTTCGCCGAGCGCACTGTAGCGATCCGTCACACTTAGGAGTCGCTCTGGATCAAGTTGTTCGGAGAATCCAAGGCTAATCAGTTTGGTGCGCCAGCGGGCCAATCCTTTGTCGAAGGCAGCTTGAGCTTGTGCCAATCGCGATTCGGCAGAGGAGGCATCATGTTTTGCTTGTTTGCGCTCGGCTTCTACCGGCAAGACGTTCTCCAATTCTGTCAAATGTCTTTCGGCTGCTTGCAGACGGATGAGCACTGAGCCATCGGTCATCGGTAGATCGGCGTCAAGTTGTTCTTTATGGTGCTCGGCCTCTTTGATCTGGCGTGCGACGACATCCATCTGGTGCTGGCACGCTTCGAGTTTATCGGCGGCGGAGTTTTCGATGAATGACTTGAACAGGAAGCAGAAAATCCCGGTCGCCAAACCGCCCAAGGCTAGCAAAGGGCCTACACTCCCAAGCGGTGAACCCGGCCAGATGAGCCACACTCCGACCAACAGCGCACCTAATACCACGGCGGACAATGTCCAATTAAATGTGGAAAGCGGCATGACTTGCTCCTCGAGCAATTCATGACTTTGCTGTTCCAATTCAAGCTCGTGGCTGCGCGTCTGATCGAGCCGCTGCTCGACTTTGAGTCGGCTGCGAAGTTTACCCACCAAATCGCTTGCCTCGCGCACGTCCATCGGTAGGCCATGACGCTCACCACCGACAATCGCCGTTTCGATTTTTACTTTCAGACTCCGCTCGTGTTCGGTCTGGGAGTCGAAGGCAGCCTGAGCTTGTTCGACCTGTTTTTGAACCGCTCGCAATTCCTCAATCTGCGGCTGTAGACCCTCCAGATCAGCCTTGCTGATGACTTGCAGATGCTCACGCTCTGCCAGCCCAAGCGCTTGCCCAAGCCGCTCTTGTTCGTTTTCTAGCAACTGCTCAAACTGCTCGGCTTCGGCTTCCAAATCTTCGATTTGCCGAACCAAGGATTGCAGCCAGTCACGCTGTTCGCCGAGCGCATCAATTCGGCAGCAGTTTTTCATCAGTCGCTGATTGATGCCCAACCGCTCCGATTCTTCTTTGAGCTGCTGCCGTTGGCCCGAGAGGACATCGGCCTCACGCTGGTGTCGCTCGATTTTCTTCTGCAATTCGTCAAGCCGCTGCACGGAATCGTCGGGCAACTGGACAGTGCCCGAGAACTGCTGCAATTGCGCAGTTACTTTGGCTCGTTTACGCCAATTGGGTTTCAGCCCAACGGCAATTTCGAGCGTACGAGTCTGCTGCTCAAAAGCGCGTACACGCTCTTCTTGCTCGACGATTTGCTCGTCCAGTTCCTGAATCCGCACTGCGAGCTGCGACCAGCGGTGGTTGCGCTGCACAAGCTGCTTGATCTCGCCTTTCAGCACCTCACGGCGATTCATCAGCTGCGAAATCTTCGATTCGACTGCTTTGCCCACTGGGTCGGGGGCCGACAGCAGATCATTGCGGGTCTGCCGAAGGCCTTGGATCACATCATAAAGGCTCACACGATCTAGCCCCGAAGTGAGCCTGTAAAGCAACTCGGCGGCCTTGGTATCGCTGAGCGTGCCAAGCTGCTGAATTTCGCTGAGGCCGATCGCGAAGACATTGTTAAACGTGGATTCGTCAATTTCGGATAGCGCCTCGCGGAGCAACCGATCCCCGGTTGCTTGGCCATCTTGGGTCGTGATCGTGACCCGTCCCAGGTCATCAGGCCCTCGGTCTGCAATACGACGGACCTCGAGCTGCTGGCCATCGTCGAGGATGGAGAGCGTACCGCCCGGCATGCCGCCGTTGACCGGTGGCAGGTAGCGGCTTCGTCGCTGTGGCGACATGCCGTAAAGGATCGCACGCGAGAACTGCATCAGCGTCGTCTTGCCCGCTTCGTTGGCGCCGTAGAATGCCGTCAAGTGGGGCGATAGACGCTCCAAATGCAAGTCGTTCCAAACGCCAAAGCCATCAATGTGAATATCGGTAATTTTCATAATAAGCTTTCCAGTAGAATAGACAAAAAGCCTTTGTGAGGTGTCGAGAGTCCAGGTCGAAATTTCAGAGCCAACAGTTTCGTCTCTTGCCTCTTGCCTCTTGCCTCTCTTCTCTCTTCTCCCTTCTCTCCTCTATCGCCTCCCCTCTCTCAACTCAACACTTCTTCACCGTCCAATAAATCCACCGCAATTTTCGAGGCGGCCCACAGGACGCCTGCCCGATCTTCTTCCTGTACCTTGGCGAGCTGGGCCCAGGTGCCATCGCGAAGCTGTTCAGGCAGGAATTCTTCAAGGTCCAGCTCAATGCTTTCGTCGGCTTCTAGGAATTGGAATTCCCGCAACATGTCGCCCATAATCGTTTCTTCGTCGATCCATTCCTGCGGAACGTCGAGGGGCGATTGGCACTCGACGCCCACGGTCCAAGCACACGGAGACTGCTGGCCGTATTTGTGGCGAAGCCGGCTGACCATCTCGTCACTGATGCCGCCGCTACGTATGTGGTTGACAACGGACCCACGGCCTTTGATCTCCCAGCTAATCAGCAGTGGACTCCCCTGGTGTTTGGTACGGAGCTTGTCGATTCGCGACTCCATCTGCGACAGCAGCGCATCTTCGTCGGTGCCCACGGTGGTCTCGACGATTTCGGTGATCCAGCGGATGGCGTCGGTCGCGACAAAGCTGGTTTTCACCTGTCCGGCGTCATCGACCGCTATGAGCGTGCAACCGCAGGGACCGGTCTCGCTAGGGCTACGGCCTTGGGGAGTACCACTATAATGGGCGATTCCCGGCGATTGATCGACCGTTTGCCGCTGATGCTTGCCGCCGAGTGCCATGTAATGCACGCGATCACCTTCGGTACCGGGAGACGCAGAGGTGCCGTACGAAATGCCCACGGTGAAAACCCCGTGGGCGTCACGGTAGAATCCGCTATCGTCGAGGGCGGCTCCTTGGTTGCGGCTAATTCCCTGGATGCGGGCCACGATATCTCCCTCGCGCCGCAATTCGAGGTCGGCGACCTGACCCACGGGAAATATATGGACATTCTGAGGCAAAAGGGCGCTTGCAGGCCAGGAGTCAGCGGGGTCGGAATCGCCCGCAGCCCAGTAAATCGGGATATTATGGGCGGCCAAACGCTGAAATTGCTCGCTTAGAAAGACGATCACTCTAGGGCCCGCCAGATCGAAATCGACCACGTCGCCCGCCAACAGCAAGGCATCAGCCCGTTCGGATAGGGCTGTCTCAAAGACCTTGCTGGCCGCCTGAAAAGGGGCCTCCAAAAATACCTCGCGAAGGTGCTCAGGGACCTCAGCAACACCCCCTAGGGGACGCTGCAGGTGCAGATCGCTGGCATGGACGAAACGGAGCGTGGGCTGAGACATCTACGCCTCCTTGCGTGTGGGTCGCTTCCTATTAGCCGGCGCGACTGCAGAAAAACGCACGTCGGCACTCTTGGTTTCCGGCAGTCTAGCCTGAATTGCGCAATTGGCCAACTTCAGCTCGCCAGAAGGGACACCTATGCCAGCAATCGCTTACGGGCGTGGAATTCAAGCTGGCGGCCGAGGGCCCAGAGCGGCGATGCGAATTCGCTTGACAAAACCAGTTGTCATCAGAGAGAATCCGCGCGTACAATACTTGACGTAACGTCGTTTCGCGGCACGGAACTCTGTACCTGCTAGCAGAAACGAAAATCGACGGCTAGAAGTCGGCAAAAAAGTAGCTTTGGCGAGGTAAAGATTGATGGCGACGGTAGCAAGTATATTGGGTGACGATCAGGTGGTTCAATCGAGAGTGGATCAGCCCTGGAAAGTTAGTAAGTCGTGGGAAGGCGATTCGCCTAGATTTACTCCGCCGCAGGGAGAAATGGATGACCCGTTCGACGATTTCGAAGACGACGACTTCGATGACGAATTCGACGATGATTTCGAGGAAGACTGGGAAGATGATCTCACCGAGGATGATGAATTCCCAGACAACTTCGGCGGGGATGAAAAGAAAAAGGAAAAAGAATCGCCATTCAAGGGTGACCCCGATTTCGATGACGCTTAGACCAGGAGAAATGACGAATTCTGGAATGACGAATCAATGCGAACAGACGCACAATAAATTCTGTCACTTCCTACCGTAGGCTTGTCGTTCCGGCTCGTGGTTCGAGTGCCTTGCTCTGCTTTTCTCATCGGGACGTACCTCTATCGAGTAGGCAGTCCCCCCCCAGTTTTGCAAGCGTCATTCGTCATTCACCCGAAGGGTTCCATGTCCTTTCCCGCAGTAGAAAAAAACGAGAGCTTCTCACAACGTGAAACAGCTATTGGAGCGTTCTGGAAACAACAAGGCATCTACGAGAAAACGCTCGCCGCGCGCGAGGGGGCCGAGAACTTCGTCTTCTACGAAGGTCCGCCCACGGCCAATGGCATGCCGCACCCAGGGCACTGTCTCACCCGGGCGATCAAAGACTTGTTCCCGCGCTACAAGACGATGCGAGGGTTTCGGTGCGAGCGCAAGGCAGGCTGGGACACACACGGCTTGCCGGTCGAGGTCGAAGTCTGCAAAGAACTCGGCATCCACTCCAAGGAAGAAATCGAAGCCTACGGCATCGAGCCGTTTATCCAGAAATGTCAGGCGAGCGTCTGGCGCTACATGCAAGAGTGGGAACGCTTAACCGAACGGCTCGGCTTCTGGGTCAACCTCCGCGACGCCTACGTCACGTATCACCAGAGCTACATCGAAAGTGTCTGGTGGTCACTAAAAACTTTGTTTGATCGCGGGCAGCTCTACCAGGGACACAAAATCGTCTGGTGGTGGGCTCAAGGCGGTACCGCGCTGTCGGCCGGCGAGGTGGGACAAGGCTACCGTGAGGTGGCAGACCCGAGTGTGTACGTGAAAATGCCAGTTGTCCATGAAAACGGCACAGTCACCAACATGTCCTTAATTGTGTGGACGACAACCCCGTGGACTCTACCAAGTAATCAATTCGTTGCAGTCAATCCAGAACTCGATTACGTCGTCGTGAAAGAACATGATTCGGATGAATGCGTCGTCGTTGCAGCAGGATTGCTGGAGGAAATAGCATCGAAGACCAAAAAAACATTTAATGAGGTAGAACGAATAGCAGGCTCCGATTTGATTGGTACTGCCTACTTACAGCCCTTCGATTGCTACGGAACGAATCTAAACAAAGTGTGGCAATATCCAGACAAAGGCGGCGCATTTCCGTCTGCTTGGCGAGTCATCCCAGCCGATTTTGTCACAACAGCAAGTGGCACCGGCTTGGTCCACATAGCACCCGCGTTTGGTGAAGACGACTACAACGTACTGCAGCGCGAACGCGAGTCGCTCGGCGATAAAGCCCCTGAACTGATCAACTGCGTCGGCCCCAACGGAAAATTCACCGACGAAGCCCCTGACTTCGTTCGTGGACGTTGGGTAAAAGATTGCGACAAAGACATCATTCGCGATTTGAAAGAGCGTGGTTTGCTCTTTCACCGCGAGCAGTATTTGCACGACTACCCGTTCTGCTGGCGAGCGGAGGAAGATCCGCTCATCCAGTACCCGCGCGAAAGCTGGTTCATTCGCACGACCGATGTCAAAGACCAAATGCTGGCGAACAACGCCGAGATTAATTGGCTACCGGGGCATATCCAGGACGGACGGTTCGGTAAATTCCTGGGCTCGAACGTCGATTGGGCACTTAGCCGCGAGCGCTATTGGGGCACGCCGCTACCAATTTGGCAGTGTCAGCAAACAGGCAAGCAGGAGGCCGTGGGCAGTTACGAAGAGTTACTCGAGAAACCCGGCGTGGCAGGCACCGAGATATGGGGGGCTGCCAAAGCGGCCAATCCTGAATTGCCGGATGACCTGCAGGTCCACAAACCCTACATCGACGCGGTGACCTACACATCACCCTTCGCAGAGGGTGCGCGGATGCAGCGCGTTACCGAAGTGATCGACTGCTGGTACGACTCGGGGGCGATGCCCTTTGCCCAGTGGGGTTACCGGGGTCAAGAAAGCGGCCCCGAGCAAGAGCGTTTCGAAAGCCAGTTCCCTGCCGACTTTATCAGCGAAGCAATCGACCAGACGCGCGGGTGGTTTTATAGCCAGTTAGCCATCAGTACGATGCTGTTTGGGGAGGAGGCGCGCGATACGAGTAACGAGTTGCGAGTTGAAAAAGAAGAAACTCGAAACTCGAAACTCGAAACTCGAAACCCTTCTTTCCCCCATCCCTTCAAAAACTGCATCGTCCTCGGCCTCATGCTCGGCGAAGACGGGCAGAAAATGTCGAAGAGCAAACGAAACTATCGTGACCCGGGTGAAATATTTGATCTCTACGGGGCGGACGCGCTACGGTGGTATTTCTTTGCCAATCAGCCGCCTTGGACCTCGATTCGTTATAGCGAACAAGCGATCAAAGACAGCATTCCGGAGTTTCTGCTACGACTGTGGAATGTTTATAGCTTCTTCACGATCTACGCCAACATCGATGAGTTCGAGCCGGTTGCGGATTGCGGATTGCGGAATGCGGAATGTGATCTTGATGCAAGCTACTTTGCCGAAGCTTCAGGCCGGGCAATGGGTGACCGATCGGAGCTTGATCGGTGGATTCTCAGTGAATTGCATGCAACGATCACGGTGACGGTTGAGCGGATGGACGCGTACGACAATTACGGTGCCTGTCAGGCAATTACTGGATTTATCGATGCGCTCTCCAATTGGTATGTCCGCCGGAGTCGTGAGCGGTTCTGGGCCAAAAACAAAAGATCGCCAGAGAAACTCGACGCCTACTGGACGCTCTACGAATGCTTGATCACGACGACAAAACTAGTTGCGCCGTTCGTGCCCTTTCTGGCGGAAAGCCTGTGGCAGAATTTGGCAGTGGCCCTCTTCGGCGAAGGAGTGCACGAAAGTGTGCATTTGTGTGACTATCCTACCGCCGAGGCCCAAGCGTTAGATCGACCGCTGTCGGAACAGATGCGTCTCGTCCGCGAAATTAGTTCCTTGGGACGGCAGGCACGAAGCGGCGCTGAGCTAAAAGTACGGCAGCCGCTCGCAAAAGTCGAAGTCCTATTAGCAGACGTCACGCATCAAGCTTGGCTTGAGTCGCACAGTGGGCTAATCGCCGAAGAGCTCAATGTGAAAACTGTAGAATTCACGGAGAATGCAGAGCATTATATCGACTACGCGATAGTACCCAACTTCAAACTGCTCGGGCCGAAACTTGGCAAGAATATGCCGAAGGTCAAAAAACTACTTGGCGACTTGAATGGCGGGCAGTTGTTGGCGGAGCTTAAATCGGCCGGCAAAGTTGCCCTTGATCTGGGCGACGGTGAATCGATTGATCTCGATGAAGCCGAGATCGAGGTCCGCCTCCAGGCGAAAGCCGGCTGGACCGCTGCACAAGGACAAGGTGTGGTAGTGGTGTTAGCGACTGAGCTAACGCCTGAACTGCTTGCCGAAGGTTTGGCCCGTGATTTTATTCGCGTCATTCAAGATCTTCGCAAAGAGCAGGACTGTGAGTTTACCGATAAGATTGACATCGGACTCGTGACCGAATCTGAAGATTTACAGGCAGCGGTTGAGCATTTTCGTGACTACATCGCGGGCGAAACTCTGGCAGCATCGATCTCGTTTCAAGCAATCGATGGCCTCGAGCCCATGACGGTAAACATCGGTGGGCACGAATCGCATGTTTATCTGCGAGTCGTCCGATGAGTCGCTCCGATCGACCACCGCTCCGCTTGGCCGTACTTATTTCTGGCAACGGCCGCACGTTGAAAAACTTCATCGATCTGGCTGCCGAAGAAAAACTCCCTGTCGATATTCGCCTGGTGATATCAAGTTCTGCCAAGGCAGGTGGACTCGCACATGCGGAAAAAGCTGGAGTCCCGACCCAAGTCTTGCTGCGAACTGACTCCGCCAGCGATGAAGCCTATGGAAATGCGATCTTTACAGCATGCCGGACTGCCGACGTCGAATATGTGGTGATGGCCGGTTTTCTCAAGCTCGTGCCGGTGCCAGATGATTTTGCTGGGCGGGTGCTCAACATCCATCCCTCGCTGATTCCTTCTTTCTGCGGCCATGGAATGTATGGGAATCGCGTCCATCAGGCCGTACTCGACTATGGAGCGAAAGTGACTGGGTGCTCTATTCACTTTGTCGACAACGAGTACGACGGCGGGCCGATCATTTGGCAGCAGCCAGTGCCGGTGTTCGACGATGATACGGCAGTCTCGCTAGCGGATCGAGTTTTTGAAGCAGAATTGGAAGCGTATCCCCATATCCTGAAGTTGTTGGCCGCGGGTAAGATCAAGCTCGAAGGACGGCAGGTTTTTATTGGTTGAGCGCTTCTTAAGCCGTGCGACAGCACTTCGACGCCATCAGAAAGATTCGTTATGAGCGACGATCCATACCCCCAACTCGACGTGATTGCCGTCGGCGCGCATCCGGATGACGTGGAGATCGCCTGCGGCGGGACGCTGGCCCGACTTGTCGAGCAAGGATATCAGGTTGGCATCATCGATCTGACCGACGGCGAACCGACCCCTGGATCTCCTGGCCCAGAGGTACGCCTCGCTGAAGCCAAAGCGGCCGCTGGCAAATTGGGAGTCCAGCACCGCGTTACGCTGGATCTACCGAATCGAAAATTGTTCGACGGCTTTGAGCCTCGCGTCAAACTGGCAACCGAATTTCGCAAGTACCGCCCCCGCTTAGTACTTGGCTTTGGCGAGAAAACGCCTTTGGCTTCGCCCGACCATTGGCAGGCAATGCAAATCACCGATGCCGCCGTGTTTTACTCACAGCTGACGAAATGGGACGACGATTTCGCAGGAATAGCGCCGCATAAGATCGACGCGCAGCTGTATTACACCCTGGCCTTTTATTCGAATACTCCGCTCCCAGGTGCAGGCCACTTGGTCGTCGATATCAGCCACACACTCTCCGCCAAGCTCGATGCCATCCGCTGTTACGAGACGCAATTTCCAGCGGAAAAACAGCATATTTTTGGCCGCGTCGAAGCCGCGGCCCGCCAACTAGGCCAAACTGCCGGATTTGTTGCAGGCGAAATGCTCGTAAGCCCGCGCAACTTGGGAACGTGCGACCTAATGAAGACTCTATTCGACGCGG
>Ga0115002_10003865_pt1 | contig 18480 bp, 11 predicted proteins | sample ArcticOcean_MG_C_8_FD_89576 | JGI IMG/M metagenome (GOLD analysis project Ga0115002, IMG submission 89576) | Marine microbial communities from western Arctic Ocean - ArcticOcean_MG_CB11_86 | ecosystem: Environmental > Aquatic > Marine > Oceanic | place: Arctic Ocean: Canada Basin | collected... | reverse complement strand
GCCGGGGCCTCGGCAAAAACCGAGCTGGCATCGAAAAGCAAAGCGAGCAGCAGCGTTGCCGCAATGCAAAGACTCATGGTTGTGGGATGACTAGTTGCTCTCATTTTACCAGTCCCGATCGACGGGGACGGAGCCGCCTATTATCGCCTGTAATCGGCGTTCTAATTCCCGCCGCATTTGTTCTCGTTGCCGTACTTTGCGGAGCAACGATTCGACTTGCTCTTGAGACATCTGCTGTGGTTTCTGCGGACGGGATTGATTTGAGTTCCGTTTATCCCCGTCCTCTTGCCTCTCCTGCTTTTTGTTCTTGTCAGGATCTGCGGGATCGTCTTGCTGCTGGTCGTTCTTTTCGTCGCCCTGTTTGTCCGGACCTTGCGTGTTCTCGTCGTCCGTTTTTTTGTCGCCATCCTGGTTCTGCTTGTCGTTCTGCTCGCCATCTTGCTGTTGCTTGTCGTCGCTGTTTTCGTTCTCGTTCTGTTGGTCTTTGTTTTGCTCGTTATCGTTATTGTCTTGATCGTCTTTGTTCTGTTCGTCTTGCTGCGGCGCTTGTTGAGAAATCTCTTTAAGCAATCGGAGAGCTTCTTCTTGATGAGGCTGAGCTGATGTGACTTTGTTCTGCTTGAGAAGCATCGTCGCATTGTCGCTGGCTGCTTGAATTGCTGGTGAATTCTCGACAGCCTTCGCGTACATAGCGCGAACCGCTATTAGTTGCGCGGCTTGGCGAGCTTCGTCCGAATCGGGTTCTGGAGTCGGCCCAATCGTGGCGGCTGCCGGTTGTTGCTCCAAGTGTTGAGACGCCTTTGCGGAAAGTGCCCGAGCCCATTGGGCGATTCTCTCCTGGCGGCGAGATTGTTCGGCGAGGTCGAGCGGATCACTTTCGGCCAATGATTTTGCCGACGATTTTTCCGATGACGACGCCGAGGATGCAGGAGAACTGTCGACGTCTTTGGAAACGGATCGTTTTACAAGTCTTTCCTGCCGCTGAATCGCTTTCTGCAGAATCTGCCTAAATGGACTGAGCGTAAGAAATAACCCATTCAGGCGGTCGAGAGAATCTGTTTGGTGTGTGTGGGCACTGTTGGCGTTCTGCTTTTGCAAGTCTGCGCGAGCTGCGAGCATGGCGCCGCTCGCTCTTTTGGTGAGAGAATTGAGGTACGAAATGGATTGAGCCAGTTGGTTGGCGTCGATCCCCTGCCCTTGAGCGGCTTTGTTCAATTCCTCTTGAATCTTTCGTTCTAGAAATGGGACTTCATCGATCAAGATCTGTTGGTTGTCGGAGAGTTGTCGAACGGCGTATCTCTGTTTGGGACTGGAGGGAAGTATCGCGAGTTGGTTCGTCCTTTGTCGCAAGAGACGTTGCTCTGTCTGCAACCAATCGAGGAATTTCGCTAGATCTAAATCGTTTCGACGCTTCTGACGATCTTGTTCGTCCCAAACGTCCCGGATGTGTTTTGACCAAGTCCGCAGGAGTTCGAGATTGCGGCGAGCTCGAGCGTGATCGCTTTGCAATGCAAGACAATCTCGATAGTGGCCGATGGCAGTCGTTATCTGCCCCATTCCCTCTTTGCGGGCCGATTCATCGGCCTCCTCGATGGGAGAACCAAAAATCGTCTTAGCGCGGTCCGTTGCCACTCCTCCCAAATTGTAGTGTGCCTTGGTTGCCAATTCGGTTTCTTCGGCAAACGTCGCTTGTTGCAAGTACGTTACTGCTTCTTGCCATTCACTTTTTGCCGCCGCCGTGCAGCCCAGGTCAAAAAGAACCCGGTGATCTTGTGGCGACAGATGTTTGCCCGCTTCGAAAGCAGTTGTCGCAGCCTGGTAATCGCCAGCTCGGTAGGCAGCAACTCCAGCTCGTACGTTGGCATGCAACGACTGTGGTTTGGCTGTCGGCACTATTGGAGAGCTAGATTTAGGAGAGTCAGCTTTTAGAGAATTCGATCGTGAAGACTGGGCCATGGCAGACGGCGCAAAATGTGCGAACATCACCGCCGAGGCTACTAATGCGCAGGCGAAAACCTGGAGAGTTGAACTATTGCGGAATGTTGAGCGGTTGGAGGTCACGATGCTTGGTTTTGTTATGGCTGGTTTTGCGATGATCTATTGTTGGTTGAGGATTTCCGAGGATAACGAGGAAACCACGATTTTAGCAACAGGAGTCCGAGTGCAATGGCGGCAAACCATTGAAATTGATGCTGCCTGCGAGCTCTTTTTTCTGTACGCAATTCGGTACGGCTTAGATCGGATAAATGCTCGTCATAGATCTGCCCTAAGTCGTAATTGCGTGTTTTCGCGGGAATATAGGCCCCTCCCGTTGTGAGAGCGATTCGCCTGAGCAACGCCTCATCCAGTTTCGACCAAATGACTTTCCCTTCGTGCTGGACGAACTGCTGATTGCCGGATTCGTCGAGAATTGGAATACGTTGGCCTTCTGTTTCATCGCCAATTCCGACAGTGATGATTTTCACGTTTCGTTCCGCAGCTTGCCGAGCAGCTTCATCGGGATAGGAATCGTGGTCTTCGCCGTCGGTGATAATAATCAAAACTTGGTCTCGATCGGGAGAAGACTTCATCACCTCGAGCGCTTTGCGAATTGCGTCACCGATCAAACTTCCACCTCTGGGTGCGCTTTGGGGGGAAATCTCCTGCAGCATCGTTTGGTAAAAGCCTTGGTCGTGAGTGAGCGGGACTTGAACCGTCGGTGCTCCCGCAAACGCAATCAAACCGACTCGATCAGATCTCAATCGACCCAGCAGGTCGCGGATATCCGATTTGGCTCGTTCGAGGCGACTGGGAGCCACATCTTTGGCGAGCATCGATTTGGAGACGTCGAGCAAAACCATGACATCCGTGCCGCGCGTTTCCAGTTGTTCTATACGTTCGCCAAAACGAGGGCACGCTACGGCGACGATCAGTAGCGCCAATGCGACCAACAGCAATGCACCTCGGAAGAACTCGCGCGAACTGCTCGGAATGGGTGCCAGCTTGCCCATCATTTTGCCGTCGGCAAATCGACTTGCCGCAACGATGCGACGTCGATGAGCTCGCCATAGCAATAGGCCAACCACTGGTATCAACCAGAGCGTTAGCAGGAACCAAGGGTAGTCGAAGTATTCAGGCATAGCTTAAGGTAGCGAACGAAAACGAGTCGCTTCGGAGACGGTGGTAAACACGATCAATATAAGACCAGGAATCAGGAAATAGTGAAACAGCTCGCGATATTCTGTAAAGATGCGACCGGTGGTCTCCGTTTTTTCGAGCTGGTCGATTTCTGCATAGACACGGGCCAGCGCCTTGGAGTTTTTAGCATTAAAGTATTTTCCGCCTGTCGTCTCGGAAATCATTTTTAGTGTCGTTTCATCCAACACGACGTTGCGGTTAACAAACTGGATTCCACCAAAGCGGTCCCGTCGAGGAAAAGGTGCGACGCCAGTTGTTCCCACACCGATAGTATAGACTTTGATGCCCGATGCTGCGGCGGCTTTCGCTCCTTCTTCAGGGGTGGCTATCCCCGCGGTGTTTTCGCCATCCGACAACAGGATTATGACTCGCGATTTCGCCGGTGACTTGCGGATTCGGTCTACGGCCACCGTTAGGGCGTCGCCAATCGCGGTCGCCTGTTCTTCGCTCAAGAGATCGCGGTTGATGATATTGCCATCCCGGTCGTACAACGGTTTGGGGATTTCTACCGACTCTAGCACTTCGAGCAACACATCGTGATCCAATGTCAGCGGAACTTTGCTTTCTGCGAAGCCGCCAAAAGTTACAAGTCCCACTACATCGTTGGAGCGTCCATTGAGATCATTACTGCCGCCCGCAATGAATTGTCGAAACACATCCTTTACCGCGGCCAGCCGATTTACCGTTTTCCCTTCCATGCGAAAATCCAAAGCGCTCATCGAGCCGGAGCGATCGATACACATCTCGATCGCGATTCCTTCCGAGCGAATGATTGATTCTTGAAGACCAAAACGCGGTCGAGCTAAAGCGATCGCAATCAAGACTAATCCAACGAAGGCAATCCATGGCAACACACTCTTGACTCGTTGAGCGAAGGTGACGGGAAGGTCGCGGATTAGCACGCGGCTCGAATAGAGAATTGAGTGTTGCGGCTGACGCAGGGAAAGCCAAAGCGAATTGCCTAGTAATAACGGGATCAGAAGCAGCCAAAGAGGATCTCGAAGTTCCCAAAACATGATAGCGACAACCGTCCGTCCTAATGACTCTAACTTCTAATCGTCTTTGTTTTTTGAAGGTAGAGCTGAAACCAAGTAGGCAATGAGTACTGCAAAGTAAAATTGTCCGACTACGGCTTGCAGCCAAGTCGCGATTTGGGCGAGTGGTGTTCGTGGAGCGATGTCGCCAAACCCAAGAGTCGACATTGTAACAAAACTCAAGTAAATCAACTGAGGAAAGAAACTTACATTTTTCTCGTTCAGAATCGCGTCAGCTGGGTAGCGAAATGCATCTGGATCGGAAAGTTCGATGCCCGAATATAACATTGCCCAAGCAAGGCCAATCAATAGATATGAACAAATGCCGCCAAAAATGGCTTGCGATTGGCGCTGCTCATCCTTGAATACGGACACTAAAATCATGACGGCTATCATCAGGCAGAAGAGCCCGGCAATGAGAACTCGTCCCAAAGACATTTGATAGGACGGAAGAAATAGGCTGGACCACATAATTGGGATCGCAATGACCGCCAGCGCGATGCCAGAATAGTACATCGTTTTTCTTTGTCGGTTTGCCAATGCGCCCGCGATAAACACAGAGGTCAAGCAGGCGAACTGCAACATCGCACCGATCTGGCCAATGCGATCGAGAATTGGACCTGAACAAAGGGTTATTGTGAGGGAGACGAGGAGCAAAAGGAATTTGTTTTTATGGATCGTCTTCAACGCCGTCTTCCGCTCCACATTCATCTTGGTTTCTCAACTTCGATTTTGTTTACTCAACCACTACGTTGGGATTCTTCACTGTTTCGTCGTGCAGCAATTCGAGCGAAATCGCGCCCGGATTAAAATCAGTCTAAGCTGTCTCTTCTTCCAATTCGACCGGTTGTACTCGCAGCGTTTCGACAAAAATTGCATACAGAGCCGGGACAACCAGCAGAGTTAACAACGTAGCGATGACGAGCCCGAAGATCATGCACCACGCCATGCCTTCCCAAAGTGGTCCTCCAGCTAAAGCCAAAGGAAGCAGACCACCGATTGTGGTCGCCGTGGTTAGGAAGATCGGCATGAGCCGTTGCTTACAAGCATCGACCAAGCAATTTCGAAACTGGTCGCTCGTTAGTCCTGCGATGGGACCCGACCCATCCGACTTCTTAGCTGCGTCGAGAATTAGCATGTCGGCAAATTCGATAAAAATAATGCCCGTGTTTAACACGATTCCAAACAATGACAGAATTCCCAGTTGCGGCATGAATCCCAGTGGGTTGCCAGTGAGGAAAAGTCCCGGGAGCGCTCCGATGAGAGCGAGAGGTAAAGTCGTAAGAATGATAATCGGCTTTACCCATCCGTTGTATTGTATGACCAGAAGTAGAATGATTGTCAGCAACGAAATGCTCAGACACATTCCTAGCTGGCTTGCACCTTCTTGCGATTCAGCCAACGATCCACCCACTTCAATTCGGTAGCCACTGGGCAGGTTGGCTTTGATGTCTCGCATTGCGGTGGACGCCATCAGTTCGTTCACGACATCGTTGCCGCGCACGCCGGGTTCGACTTGCGAGCGTATCTCGATGACTCGGTTGAGGTCGCGCCGTTCGATTCGAGCAGCTTCCCAGTTCGACTGTATAGAAGCGACGGAGTTTAACGGAACTTTACCCATCGCGCCTTCCACGAACGCGTGGTCCAGTCCTTTCAATGTGCCCCGTTCTTCCGGTTTCAAGCGAAGGTAGACGGGGACCATGTGGTCGCCTTCGCGAAACGTCGTGAGCTGTTGACCTGTGTAGTAGGCATTGAGGGTGCTGGCGATGCGGGCGTTAGTGACGCCAGCCAGGTTGGCCTTGTCTTCGTCAATGTCGACATCAACTTGGAATCCCGACACACCCCAAGAATCGTTCACGTCCCATGTACGTTTGTCGCTACGGACTAGTTTTTTTACTTCGTCGGCCCAATGTCGCAAGACCGATTGGTTCGCGAAGCCAGATCCGATAACTCGAATCTCGACAGGGTCTTCGGATGGACCAAGGTAAAGTTCCTGTGGGATCACGCGGGCGCCAGTGATGGGCTTGATGCCCAGTTTTTCGTCACCCTGTTCTGCGATGCGACGAATATCCAGTGCCATTTGCGGGGTGAATCGAGCATTCGTGGTGCGAATCAATATTTCAGCGTAGTTTGGCTTGCGCGACTCGGGACTCCAACTGAGATACCATCTCGCGCCGCCACCACCCACCATCGATCGCATGGCTCGTAGCTTTTGAATTTCTTCTCCGGAGCTGTTTGTTCCCACGCTCAGCTTTTGAATAATCTCCTCGACTCGTTTCGCCGCTTCATTCGTCTGGTTAATCGTTGCCGTTTCGGGCAGGAAAACCTCCACCACAAATTGATCGCGCAAATCTTTCGGAAAGAATTCTGATCCAATGTCCAACGTCAGGCAGGCGGCGAACAAAGCAAAGGAAACGCCAACGGTAATGAATTTGTGATCGATCGCTTTCCGCACGGCCAATCGAAAGACGCGATCGATAGTACCTTCGTCGGAACTTTTACTCGACTTTCGCGCAAGTTTCGACAACACCCAAGCCAGCGGACTCGATGGACCACTGGAGTCGGCAGGAGCGCGGATGAACCAGGCTGCTAGAATGGTGCAGAGGGTCATAGCCAGAATCCAGCTAATTCCAAGTGTTACCGATAACGTAACGGGAAGGCTGTAAATGTACTCCTGTTTTGAGCCTACCAAACCGAAGAGCATCGGAAAGAAGGCGGCAATTGTGGTCGCTGTACCCATGAGCATTGGCGAGGCAAGTGCGGCTGCACCACGAACAGTGGCCTCCGTCGGCTTCATGCCGGCAACTTGATTCACTCGCGATTGATCGCACACCTGCACCGCATTGTCGACTAACAACCCAAGGGCAATGATGATTGAGGCGAGCGAAATCTGTTCGAGCTCAACTCCAAAAACCGTGATCAATGCGATCGCCGACAAAACGACGACGGGGATATTCGCTGCCATCACAAGCGCTGTTCGCAGGCCCACAAACAGATAAACGATCACCACTACAATGAGTATGGCACCAATCACATTACTAACAACGTCTTGTATTTTCGCCGAGACGTTTTCCGATTGGTCGGATATCGGTTTGTAGCCAATATCTGGAGGAATGATTTTCTCCACGTCTTGTAGTTGTTTGATTCGCGACTTTACCAGGTTGCATACGTCGACGATGCTTTCTCCCGATTTCATAGTGACCGCGACGACCACGCATTCACCGGTAACTTCCGCATCCCGAAATCGGCAATAGTAATTCGGCGGATCTTGATATCCACGCCGGATTTCTAGATCGAGATCTTTGAGATATACAGGCCGCAATGAAGACCCGTCTGGCGAGGCGTTAACGATGATCGAGTTAAGCTCGTCGACGGCGTTTAACTCTCCGCCGGGCTTTACAGGAAATCGCCCGACGTCGGTATCGATCGTGCCGCCAGAGGCGACGATGTTGCGGGCTTCCGTCAGCTGGCCTAGTTGGTCAATCGTTAAACTTAATTGAGACCATGTTTCCAGATCGGCTTCAATATAGATTGCTTCCTCGGTGACGCCATACTGCTCTGCCTTGGCAACTCCTGGCAAAAGCCGAAGTTGTTCTTTGATTTTGTCCGAGATGATATCCATGTCTCGATAACTATATGGATTCTCGATCTCATCTTGCCCTGGTACAGGTTTTTGATAAATGGCCATCAGCAGAACATAGGTATCACCAAATTCATCGTTAACATCTGGTTCAATTCCCGGCTCTGGCATTTGGACGCGTTTCATGCGGGCTCGAACTTTGTCCCAGACATTGTCGATTTTATCGCTGGAAACCGTCTCGTCGGCGTCGATGAATACCGTCGAAATGCCAGTTGTCGTCGTGGAGTAAACGAGGTCAACTTCGTCGATACTGTCGACGGCTTCTTCGATAGGGTCGGTGATCAGTTGTTCCACTTTTTCTGCCGAGGCACCCGGCCAGATAGTCGTAACCGCGCAGGTGCGAACGGTGTACTCTGGGTCCTCTCGGCGGGGCATATTGAAGTAGGAATAAACTCCCCACATCATCAGCAGCCCTGCAAAGGTAAGTACAATCGGACGGTATTTTATTGCGAGTGCAGCCAGATTCATCGCTTATTTCTCTCTCAGTTCGAGAAGGTGATGGGTTCACCATCAACTAAATAGTGAACACCTGAAACGATGACGTTCTTTCCCTCAAGGACGACGTTTTCATCCTTGGGTTCGATGCGTTTCAATACATCGGAACTGTGCGTAAGCACCACTTCGACACGTTTTGCGTGGCCAGCGTCGTCAATGAAGATGAATTTCTTTGACGCTTGGTCCACGATGGCATCCATTGGTACGTAGAAACCCTCTGGGGTCGGGGCATCGGCAACGTCGACATCAACTAAGTCGCCCGGTCGCAGCATCCAGCGGGTCTGATCGAGCACCATAGTGTCGCCGTCCCAAGTGGTTTCCCCCGATCGAAAGAGAATTTTTCGAGCGACTAAATCCTTCTCTTGATCAAAATCTTGAGCGGGTTGTACACGCACTTCTTGCAGATTCCAATTGCCCAGTAACTGGACGCGTCGCTGACCTAGTTCGACTCTAATTTTTGAGACTTTGATCACGGGACTGCGGTTGTTCTCGCCTTCATCGAGCGAGCGACCTGCGACCTTCCAGATGAAGCTGCCTTGCTCGTCTTTGTAGATGGCTTCCTCGTCGACAAACTGAGTGCCCGGGTAGCCTTCCATGTCCGTCATTATCTTTCGCAAACCATCGACGCGAGCAAAAGCTTCTCCCGTTTCCTCGGAAAGCGCTGGGCTAACTTTTTGATTTCGCAAGAGAAGAGTTACGGTGAACGTTCGAGTGCCCGAGTCGGCAACTGGATCCACCATATACAAATACCCTTTCATCTGCCTGATTTTGCCATCCGGCATAGTGACGCGAAGTGGAATGAGTTCGCTGAAGTTGAGATTGCGAGACGTTTCAGCTGACGCTTCAAATTCGACTTTGATTGGATCCATCATTTGGACGGTGATAACCGGCTGACCGCTCGTTACATAGCCACCGGGAATCACGTGGACGTCCGCAACTTGGCCAGTAAACGAAGACATCAATTCGCATTCGTCAACATCCCGTTGGGCATCTGCCAACGACTGATTCAACTCCAGAATTTTGGCGTCAGTGGACGCTATTTCTGATTGCTTCGTTTGCAAGTTGGCTAGGTACTGAGAGACGGATGCTGCGGCGGCATCTCGGTTGGCTATCGTACGATCGTATTCGGCTCTCGTGACGGCACCAGTCGCGGCTAGAGGTGTTATCCGAGCGACCTCTGAGTTTTGAAATACCAACTCTGCATCAGCCGCTTTCTTTTGAGCTGGAATCAAACTATCCAATTCGATTTGCTGAGCTTCCCGTTGTTTGGTCATCGTCGTAATCTGAGCTTCAACGCTCTTGAAATTCAACTGATAACGCGTTGAATCAATACGAGCTAACGGCGTACCACTGGTGAGCCGTTCTCCCATTGTGTCGAAGATATGACCCTGAATATCGATTCCCGGCTCGATCACAAATTCGACTCGTCCAGAAACCTCGAATCCAAGCGATTCCGTTTTCCACGAGGCCACTGAACCAGCAATGTTACTGGTCGTAGACGGAGTTCGCTTCACCAATGAAACTACTTCCACCGGACGAGGTAATTCAACGGTGGAAGTTGGTTCTGTAGCACCGCCACATCCCAGCAATGTTCCTACCGTTAACAATAAGAACCAATGAGTTCCGTTTTGTTTCATGATCAAAGGGTCCAAATGAAGGATGAAATGCAGTCGATTTCAGTTTGGAAAAGAAAAATTTACACGAGTGCCTTGAATTCTAATGGTTGCGGCGCCCGTACAACAGACGGCACTGTGAGATCTCACTGCGGGAAAACCCGTGGGCCACGGAGACAGTCGTGGCCCGCTATATCCACGCCATGTTTCCCAAGGTTACAGGAGCAATTCTCTGGTCACTCGCATCTGTGGAAATTGACCGCTCACCGCCCGCGACTACAATAGCCTCACAGCAATCTAACGCCAAACTCATTATCAAGAAAAAGAGTCAACAGTCACTAGCAATTCATCAACCTCTCAACGGCTAAGTCGTGTCTTTAATGAAGGGTTTGTGGTCAAAGACATTGTTGAGCCGCTTGTGTCTTTTGATGCGAGCACTCTGGCATCGCAGATTCAAGAGTTCACCGCAGCCAAAGGTTTCAAAGTTATTGGTGTTCGCCAACACGGTCGCGTCGCCGGATTTGCAAAGTTCGAGCAGTTGGGATCGGGAACGTGTGGGGATTCGATTTGCGGAATCGAAGAATCGCAAATCTTGCCCGATACTGCTCCATTGAGAGATGTCGTTGTCGCCTTGGAAAAATACGATCGAGTGTTTGTCTCGTGGCTCAACGAAATTGGAGGCATCGTAACTCGCACTGACATGCAAAAGCCGCCCGTTCGGATGTGGTTGTTCGGAATGGTGACGTTGATCGAAATGCGTTTTAACCAGCTCATCGAGCGGTTTTTCGGCGACGATTCCTGGCGTGAGTTTGTTTCGGAAGGACGCCTTGAGAAAGCGAATGTTTTACAGGAAGAAAGGCAGCGACGAAATCAAGACGTGAGGTTCTTAGACTGTTTGCAATTCTCAGACAAAGGGCAAATCATTGCCCGCTGTAGTGACCTGCGAGCCGTCACTCGATTCGAATCGCGGCGACAAGTTGAGCAAGCTTTCAAGGGATTGGAGCGTTTGCGAAATAATCTCGCCCATTCCCAAGACATCGTAACCAACGACTGGGAAATCATTGTGCTGCTCGCGGAGAACCTCGAGCGAGTTGTGAGCGGTCCTCCTGGAATGGAAGATTCTTCAACCGAATAAGTCCCGATTTTTAATCGGATTTGAAAATTGCATGATTCCGGTCGCCTCCCGATTCGATGTAGGCGAGCAAGTCGTGGATCTCTTCTTTCGTGAATCGATCGAGTAAACCTGTTGGCATTGGCGAATTCGTCGTCTCGGAAAAATGTTCGACGTCCGTCTTAGCGATCGTCGTTATCTTGTCGAGTTGAAGTGGATCGATTAGCAGGCGAATTTCCGTTTCGCGAAAGTCACCGTCTGCAGCTAAGCGTCCGCTATAGATTTTTCCAGCGACCGTTTCGACTCGCACGCCTCGGTACTGCGCTGCAACGACTTTCGAAGGTTCAACGACCGATGCTAGTAAATCGTCAGTGCCGAATCGCCGCCCGGCAGATGTCAGGTCGGGGCCAGTCACTCCTCCCTCGATACCTACTCGATGGCAAACAACACATAGTGCAGTCCGAAACACTTTTTTTCCGCCCGTGAACTTCGGCGTTCTGTTGAATTGTTTGACCTGTTTCGACAATTCACCCGTCGTCCACTTCTTTACGATCGGACGTTGGCCGAGTGCCTGTACGAGTTCGGTGTCTAATGTTGAATTCGAGTTCTTTAGCTTGGCTTTGAAAGCGGGGCGCAGCTCGGGCGGCAGCGATGCGACTGCGTCTTCTCGAATCTTGTTGATGAAGGTCGGCATCCCCTCGCCGCCTCGAAACGAGTCCATCGCTTGCAGGTTTGAAAAATAGTACTCGCGTTCCGCATCAGTCCAGTTGTGTTTGTGATTCCGCAATGCATAGAGCAACTGCATACGCATCCGTTGGGACTTAGCTCTCTTGAGCGCTGAAAGTGTTTTCTGGACGAAGTCCGGCGCGTCGAGTTGAGTTAGCAATAGGCTAAGTGGCCGATCGACTGCAAAGTTTCCAGCCGGATACAATGGGTTAAACACTTCGAGAAGGTTGGCTCTTTGAGAATCAGAGATATCGGCCGATTGTTTTAGGCAGAGATCGACGATCCGCGCTGCCTCAATCTGAGTTTCAATGCGTCTGTCTGCCACGTCAAACGCGCAGACTTTGGCGATGATTTCCGCAGTGGGCGGATCATCGGACCGCGCCAAGGCGAGCAACCCACTCATTGCGATCGCGATATTGGGCTCGACCAACGCCAACTTTCGCCACTGTTCGACTGGCTGCCGTTCAACAACGCATCGAGCCAAGTAGCGAATGTTGGGATCCGCATGTTGTTGGAGTTGCCACACTTCTTTAAGGGATGCTTGCTTCGGTGTTGCCAGCATTGCGACCAATTGTTTACGCAACTGCCGTTGTTCCTCGGCATGCCGATTACGGGCCAATGCCTGCTTCGACAACGCCGGTGGATCGCCCTCGGGACCAACGTATCGCACGCGATACAATGCGGACTTGGTTTTCCGTCCACCCGTCGTGATGTACATCGCCCCATCTGGCCCAAATGCGATATCGGTGACGTTCAGCGGTCGTCCTTTTAAGAAATTCTCGGCGCGACATGTGTAACTCGTTCCTCGCGGAGTCATGTGGATGGCGAGAACTCGACCGTATGCCCAGTCCAGTATGAATAATGCATCGCGGTATCGCTGCGGAAATTTGCTGCCGGAGCCGAATGCGACTGCCGTCGGCGAGCCTTTGCCGATATCCAAAGTCGGTGGAGCAAAATCGGGTTGGTCGGGATAATAGGATGGCCACGAGCGAGTAACGCCTCGCCATCCGTAATCGCCGCCGGCGAGTAAATGATTCATGCGAGTCGGACGATACCAAGGTGCTCCCATGTCGTATTCTGCATCGGCATCGTAAGTGAAGGCATCGCCGAATTTGTTCAGTGCGATACCGTAAGGATTGCGCAACCCTGCGGTAATAAGTTGCCGCTTATTTCCGTCGGGGCCAACGTTTAAGACGAACCCTTCCCGACTCGTTTTACCGTGCCGATGCTCCCGAAAGGGACTGGTTAGATCGACGGCGTCGCGAGGAATATCCACCGAGTCACCATGGATCGCGTAAATCGAATTCGCGTAAATCGAATCATGGGGAGCTGCGACGAGATCGTTGCGGCCATGTCCAACTCCGCCTGGAATCTCATAAAGTTTTTCCACGTCCTCGAATGTTCCGTTCTGATCTTTATCTCGCAACCGGTAAAGCGCCTTGGAATTGTTGGCGTGGGCGTAAAGTGATTTTCCAACGAACTGCAAGCCACGGCATTCTTTGAGGTTGTCGTTTACCGACTCCATCTTGAGATCCGGAATGCTCAATCGGAGCAGCCCTTGATCTTCTCTCGCTATTATTGCCCGCCCTTTTTCATCGAACGTCAAACTAACCCACGAGCCTTCGTCCTCCTTCGCGGCGCGGACTCGAGTAAACTCAAAACCGTCTCGGACCTCGTAAATAGGTGCGTCCGTGCCCTCTTGGCCAAGCGCCTGCTTCCATTGGGCGTAGTCGTCGAAACGTGATATCAGCACTCGACCTTCGTCGGGGTCCCAGATTGTATCTTCGACCGCGCCAATCTCGCGAGCTTCCAGCCATATGGGCTCAGTCTTTGCGTTGTCGATTATCAAATATTTCCAATTTGCATCCGACGAAATTTCGTTGGGTTTTCCGGCGGTGTCATTCCAAGTTAATCGAGCAGCGATTGCCGCGGGCCCGCCCGTTGGAGTCGCCCGTATTTGAATCGTCCGTATTGGAGGCGTCCCCGTGTCCGACTTGAGAGTATTGGATAAGTCGATGGAGTGGCGAGTTTGATACGGATACCCTTCCGCGATCTTCTTGCCGTCTATTTCGACGACTACTTCACAGAAGTCCGTTACGAAATCGAGTCGCGCGTTGATCCATTTGGTCGCGTCGAATTGACGTCGGAAAACCACGGTGTATTCGGTTTCGCGATTAGAGGAACTCCAGATCCACTGGACGGGATCGCTGCTATATGCCAGGTCGCCGCAAGTGACGGAAAGTAGAATCGCAAAAGCACCCAGTATCTGATTTCGCCAAGACACGCCAACACCTCTCTGCATAATTGATCGAGCGAATTCAGCTCTCGCTCGGGATAGTTGCTGGCCGCATTGTAGCTTCGCGCAAATGCTAAAGCATTCGTTTTAAGTCTGAAAAGCGTTCGAGTCGCTCGCGTTTGGTGGGCTGATAAATTGCCTCGCTCGACTGACCGCTTCGTCGATGTCGTCCTGCCGAGGCTGGAATGCCGCGTACTTAATCAGGTCGGCCGATTCCAAAAAGGCTTGAAGCCGTTCTTTCTTATCGCTTGGGAAGTGATGGTGACGAGCAATCTCTGCGAGAAATTCTTCGGTCGTTTGTTCCGGGGCGCGGACATTTGTTGTCGCTTCAATGAATCGGCGGACGATTCCAGTAAGTACAACAAAGAACTGTTTGACGTTCGCTTCGGCCATGCCACTGGCGAGCAGTTGCTCAAGTTCCTCGATCGCTTGCTCATGAGGAGTCAATTTCTTTTGAGGCGTCGCAGCCACTTTTGATTTTCGCCGCCAGAAAATTACCACAAGGGTGACGAGGACGGCGATTATCAGCAGCCCCAATGCAGCAGCCTGCCAAGCGAACGACTCCGGGAGCTCGACCGGCTCTTCCATTGCCTCGAGGTCTTCGAGGCTAGGTTCGGAACTTTCGACCATCGAGAGAATCTCTATCTCCAACGGCTCGGTCTCGATGGTCTTTTTCTCGCCCGCAGCATTCTTAAACCCGATCGAAAGCGGCTCGATTTCCAGGTGCCCAGAATAGGTCGGTTCGAGATGGTAAACTTGCTTTTGAATCTGGCGACCCGAGTTTGTTTGGGGAAGAGCAGCGTGGAAATCACTGACCAGAAAATCCCCCAACTGTTCGACGAATATCGGGAGCTCGATTGCATGATCCTGTGGAGCGTTTACGATTAGCGTGAGTGTTGGTTCATCTGAGAGTCGAGCCGGGTTGGGCGTGACTTCGAGAGTCACCGTCACGTCATCGAGTTGAGTCGTCGAGGTCGCCGTGTTCTGTTGCGAGGGCTTGGGATTGCTGCCGCAACCGGCGCCACCGCTCAAGAGAACGACGCTCAATAGAACAGCGTTCAATAGAACAGCGTTCAGCAATCCTGGCGTGCTAGATGATCGTTTCTTAAGCGACCAAATCGGCTGCCTGTTTTTTGGGTTCAGCATTTTCCAGCGGGTCATTTCGCTCTTCGCTCCCGCCGGCTGAAGAACTTGCGAAGGCTGATTGAATAGTCTTCGTCAGTGGTGACAGCCAGTTGGTCGATCCCCGATTTCTTGAGCCGATCCGATAGCTGTTGGTTCCGCTTGATTGCCGTTTGAGAGAAAAGCTCTCGGACAGCGGTATGTCGAGTATCCACCTCCTGGATTTCACCAGTTTCCGCGTCCTGCAAAGTGATGAAGCCAACGTCGGGCAAAGTGAGCTCGCGAGGATCGCTCACTGTTACCGCCGTTAAATCGTGCCGACGGTTCGTCGCCGCCAAATCGAGTTTGGAATAATCGTCCAAAAAGTCGCTGATCAAAAAGACAACCGCACGCCGCTTTTGAACTCGATTTAGAAACTGCACTGCCGATCGAACGTTCGCTTTACGCGACACAGGCTCGGTTGTCACTAACTGCCGCAGCAGATTGAGTACGTGTGATTTACCTTTTCGAGGCGGTGAGAAATCAATGACTTGGTCACAGTAGCGGATGAGTCCCACTTTGTCGTTGTTTCGCATTGCCGAGAACATCAACATGCCGACCATTTCGATGATCGTATCCAACTTAGATCGTTGAGTCGTTCCAAAGGCTCCCGAGGCCGAAACGTCGATGGCGAACAGAACCGTCAATTCTCGCTCTTCGCAATATCGTTTGATAAAACATTCGCCTGTCCGAGCGGTCACATTCCAGTCGATAGTTCGAACATCGTCGCCCGGTTGGTACTCTCGAACTTCGTCGAACTCCATACCGCGGCCACGGAACACGCTCTTGTACTGCCCGGCAAACAAATCGTCTACTGCGCGTTTGGCAACGATTTCAATTCGCTGAACACGTTTCAAGATTTCGGCAACGGTCAGTTCACTCACGATCAACACTCACACAAAATGCTCTTGGCCACGTCCAATACGTAACTCGGGCGAGAGGATTAGGGGACGGGAACGGCGGCGAGGATTCGTTGGATAATGTCGTCGGAGGTTTGCTGTTCGGCCTCGGCCTCGAAAGTGACGATGACCCGATGGCGAAGGACGTCCAACGCAATGTCCTTAACGTCTTGTGGGGTTACGTAGCCGCGTCCTTGGATGAACGCGATGGCTCTCGCTCCCAAAGCCAAGTTGATCGAGGCGCGGGGCGAACCACCGTATTCGATTAGCGGCGCGAGTTGTTGCAAGCCAAATGCGCCGGGGTCGCGAGTGGCTCGGACGATGTTCAATACATAATCCTTGAGCTGGTCGTCGACGTAAATCTGGGACACGATACTTTGCATGTTCAAGATGTCGGTCGGACTGAGCACCGGATTGATTTTGTCCACGGACGTTCCGAGCGCCATGTCGAGCACTCGACGTTCTTCGTCTTTTTCTGGATACGTGATCGTCACTTTTAACATGAAGCGATCGACTTGAGCTTCGGGCAAGGGATACGTTCCCTCTTGGTCGATGGGGTTCTGGGTCGCCAGGACCAGGAACGGTGCTTCCAATTTGTATGTTTCATCACCAATCGTAACTTGCCGTTCTTGCATTGCCTCCAAAAGAGCGGACTGGACTTTGGACGGAGCTCGGTTGATTTCATCGGCCAATACGAAATTGGCGAAGATCGGACCCTTGCGAGTCGTGAAGGTTCCTTGATTCGGCTGATAGATCATCGTGCCGATTAAGTCGGCTGGGAGCAGGTCCGGTGTGAATTGGATTCGCTGAAACGATGTGGAAACTGCTTGCGCCAGCGCGGTGATTGCAGTCGTTTTTGCCAAGCCTGGCACGCCTTCGAGAAGCACATGTCCTCCCGTTAGTAGTCCAACCAAAAGTCGGTTGAGCATCGCTTCCTGCCCGACAATCGCCTTGTGCAGCTCGCCGTTTAGGCGGTTTATCAACGTTGCCTGACTAGCAACAAGATCTCGGATTTGATTAACGTCAATAGCCATTACAGAGGTGCTCCTTTTGCAAGCTGTAATGGTAATGGTAATCTTCCAAACGGCAAGCGGTCGAGTTTCGACAATCGCCGCGGTCGATGGCGCTCGTCTCGCACTAAAATAGTCGTTGGGATAGGAATTGGCTTCTGGCGAGGAGTTTGTTTACCTTGCGGTCAAACGAGCCACGTAGTGTAACTGGCCGCGCTGGAGTTCAAGCTTTAGCTTGCCTTTGGAGCGTGATGGGGCTTGAGGCGTTTTAGAGGGCTTGAACGCGACCCGTTTTTGTGGTGTCGCGCTTATCTGCGAACGGGAGTCAAACGCGGCGCAGCAAGCTAAAGCTTGAACTCCAGCGCGATTCTGCTGCGTGTCGATTGTTGTTGACCGACGTCGAACTTGGATTTAGGCGTTTACTATATTGGGTCCGATTGGCCTGCTGCGGCCGAATTCAGCTCAAAGCTGGAACGATGACGAGAACTGTGCTCCTTTGATTTCCGAGTTTTGTTGACTGAGCCTCGAAATTGAATCAAACTAAACACCCCGAGATTACTGCCTTCCGCTCCAGCACACGCCGATCATTTCAAATAGGTTTCGTTGATGACGACTCTCATCCGCTCGCTCGCGATCATCTCATTGCTTTTGGCGTATAGCGTTTCGAGCGAGTTGTTGGCACAACCCACTGTGAATCGTTGCGAAAGTAATGCGCTGGCTCCGGGCAAAACGGTTGATGTCGTCTTCTTTGGCGATCGGCTCGAACGTCCGCTGCACGTCTGGCATAGTTTTGTTGGAACCGTTGAGGTGATTGAGCCGCTGGATGAAAACGGCAAACCGAAGCAACCGGATTTGAAACAAGTGCAATGCCGGATCACGGTCGATGCAAATCAGCCGCCGGAAATCGTTGGACTCGTTTTTTCCAATAGCAAAGGCAACGCGGACGTCTTCATGCTCTGCGTTGATGATCTGCCGAGGATTGCGGAGGACGGAGGAAAGAACACCAGTTTCGATTCACCGCAAGTGATTGACTTACCGGGAGCCATCGATGGCGTTTGTGATTCTGGTCGAAGTGACTACTACAAGTTTCATCTCAAGAAATCCGAATCAATTTCGGTGGATGTGCTGGCGGGTCGAATTGGATCGGCTCTGGATCCTGTCGTTCGTTTGTACCACGGCGGGAAGCAACTGATTCTCAGCGACGACGACCCAGGACTGGGTGCCGATTGTCGATTTGCGTTTCAAGCACCAGCAGATGACGACTACATATTGGAACTACGCGACAATAAATTTGCCGGCGGTCAACGCTACCGCATTC
>Ga0115002_10003863_pt1 | contig 18483 bp, 20 predicted proteins | sample ArcticOcean_MG_C_8_FD_89576 | JGI IMG/M metagenome (GOLD analysis project Ga0115002, IMG submission 89576) | Marine microbial communities from western Arctic Ocean - ArcticOcean_MG_CB11_86 | ecosystem: Environmental > Aquatic > Marine > Oceanic | place: Arctic Ocean: Canada Basin | collected... | reverse complement strand
GACATCCACGCGTCACCCCACATACGCAAACAACCCACCACTTGTAGGCCCCCCCGTGGTTGCCCGGCTACTAGCGCCCCCAAAAATGTGAAGCAGCCTAGCTGTAGTTGTGTTCTTAGCCCGAATATTGCCATAATGCCTACCAACAGGCCGTGGACTTCTTGATATCCAAGCGCAACGCCACAGAGGCAACACGAGATGGAATCCCCCCTGGACTTGGTCGAGCGATTCGACGAAATCACCCCAAAGTGGCTCACAAATGCCCTCCGAAAAGGTGGCGTAGTCAAGAACGCCGTAGTTGAGAGCGTTGACATTGTTGAACAAGGCCTCAGCGCCGGATTCGTAAGCGGCCTCGCCCGAATCACACCGACTTACAGTGAAGGCGGCGAAGGTGCACCGGCCAGCATCATCGCAAAGCTGCCTTCTCTCGATCCGGCCACAGAGGCGCTGTCAACCAGTTTTCACATGTATGAGAGAGAGCCGGTTCTATCAAGAGATTGGACCAGATGCAGGAATTCGAACGCCCACCTGCTACTACAGTGCCATGGACGTGGCTCAAACCCGGCACGTACTACTGCTGGATGACCCCGGCCCGGTAGGCCTGCATGCAACCAGCCCCGACTGCACGATTGATGAGGCCCACAGAGCTCTAAAGGCAGTGGCGGGGATGCACGCCAAGTGGTGGGATAGCGAGAAACTCAAGGAATTTTCCTGGCTCGCATCGGGTGAAAGCCAATCGTTAATGATGGCTGCCCCACGCAAGTTTCGAGCCAGTACGGACGCCGTGAAAGAGCGTTTCTCAGGCAGGCTGCCGGATGGGCTTGAAGGGGTGGGCGATCGCTACGGACCGGTTATACCTCAGATCATGCAACGCAATGCGGTGAGCCCACTCACCCTGGTGCATGGTGAGTTCCGGCCCGAGAACCTCTACTTTAGTGATGACGACGATGGGGTAATGGCAGTGACATGGCAACTCGCGGGCCGATGGCATGGAGCCTCGGATGTCGCCTACTTCATCCCCTACGCTCTTGCTACAGAGGACCGTCGACAACACGAGCAAAGCCTGCCCCGCACCTACTACGGAGCACTGACCGACAACGGTATTGCCAACTATTCCTACGATCTGTTACTGGAGCACTACCGACTTGGCTTGCTTCGCAACCTTTCAGTATTCGTCATCGCCGACGAGAACGTTGATCTCGAGGTATCCGAAGGCGAAATTTGGCAAACTCGCAGGGTCCAAAGCCTCCAGGCCCTCATCGACTGGAACGTACTAGAACTACTCCCAGAACTGGAATAGCCACTACTGACCTAACCGGCAACGCCCCATCGTCTTTCCGGCGTAGGCCGGAATCCAGAGTCACGCCACTAACACCCCATCAAACGCACGAGTTCCACGCACCGATCGCGCCGCTCCAACTTCCCCAAAATGCCTCCATGGCAGATAGCCTAAATCCGATACGTCCGCAAGGCCGTCCCCCGGAATAGCGCTGCCTTCTCGTCATCCGAGAAGCCCTCAGCTATCCGCTTAAACATGTTCCACAAAACCGTGTACGAAACCGACTGCTTATCCACCGGGAAGTTGCTCTCAAACATGCACCTATCCACGCCAAACTCCTCAATGCAGTGCAAATACCACGGCCCCATCGCCTGAGCCAGTTCCGCTGAGCCTGCGGGCACCTCGCGCTCGTGCCAACCAAACCCACCAAGCGTCATCCCGAACCCGCCAACCTTCACCACCACATTCGGACACGCCGATAGCGCGGTAATGCCAGCCTTCCATTTCGCCATAACCTCGTCGTTCCTGCCTTCATATGTCCCAATGCCAATTGGCCCACCGATGTGATCCAGAACAATCGGCACATTCGGGAACGCATTCGCCAAATCAACCAACTCCATCAACTGCGGGTGATACAGCCACGCCTCATAACTCAAGCCAAGATTCCCAAGCTCCGCAAACCCCTCCCGGAACTTTGCATCACCCAGCATCCCCTCCCGAGGCTTCTTGTACGAAGTCAGCGCAGGACTCGCATCCCAAACCGAAGCATGCCGAATCCCCCTGAACCTATCCCGACTCGCCGATATATGCGCCTCCAACACCTCACGCACAGACACGCCAGCACTCAGATCCGCAAAACCAATAATCCCCGCCGCCAGCCTGGCGTCACCATAAATCCCGCTTGCACTCTGCGCAGCAATTCCCTGAACAAACTCAACCTCGCCAACAGACGCCATCACCGCCGGTCCATCCTTGCGATACATAGCGCTGCACTCAACAAACACCGTCTCAGTAATGTTGTGCCCACCGTCCCGGGTATCCGACAACAACTCATCCAACAGATAACGACTATCCGGCCGCTCCCACAAATGATGATGCGGATCACAAATAGCCAACTCCGGCTCCAAAACCTCTTCCTGAGTCTTCGCCAACCAATCCTCACGCACGGTCGTCATTTGATTCTCCAACTCTGATTAGGTCATCCAAATTTAGAGTGAGCATACATCCCACGTAGGGGTGTCTGCGATAGCTGCACCCCGGAGGCCGCTAAGTCATCACCAACCTGCATCGATAGCGAACGCAAGATGCGAGCCGTCGTGGTGTTGGGCGCCACGTTTCAGTCGGATGTCATATCCGGGCGCAGCTATCGCAGCCTCCCCTACGACTGGCTCTTCAGCGCCCGCGCTAAATGCGCAACTGGCAGATGCCCGTTCCCGGATTTCAGCGCCCAGCGCTATATGCCCGTGCGGCAGGCACCAGACACGGCCCACGCACGCGCAATCAAATCAATTGACCCATCACCACCCACCGGCAACGCATCACGCACACTCTCTCTCAGCACCTCAAGCGCCCCCTCATCCAGCGACATCACATACGTCGGTGCAGACCCCTGACCACCCGTAAACGGCACCCAGTAGTCGTCAAAATTCACAAAGTGAGCCGGCGCGTCGACTGCTCGCACCTCCACGTTAACCAACCCAGCCGCCTCGAAATGCGCCTTCAATGCCGCGGGCTCGCACAACGGCGGCTCACGCAACCCCTCATCAAACCGCGCCGACTCCGGATCAAGCGCCACCGCCGCATAATCTGCATCTCGCCCGCATAATCCCAGACATATGCCGCAACCGTTCCGCCCGGCCGCGCCACGCGAGCCATCTCCGCTATACCCGCCCTCACGTCCGGAATGAAGTTCAACACCAGCCCAGAAACAACCGCATCGAACGCATCCGACTCCACCGGAAGATCCTCAGCACTACCAACGGAGAAGCTAACTCGATCATCCCGAACAACATCCCTCGCCCGCTCAATCAACCCCTCCGAAGGGTCAACACCAACAACGCTCTAGGGTGCGCAGTTCGACAAGATCGGCAGCGTAAGCTCACCAGTCCCCGAACCAACATCTAACCATCGCGAACCCGCCTCAATTGACAACCACTCAAGAAAAACAGGCGCAACCAGCCGACTCCACCGCCCCATGTACATCTCATACGCCCCACCACTACTGAAATTCGCACTACTGGTACTTGAAGACATCCACCCACGCCTCTTCACTAGCTAACTTTGCGCGTATAGTAAGCCAACTCAAACTAACGACCACCATCACCTGCGGCTGCTAAAGTGCCCGTACGGCAGGTACACATGACCGAACTCCAAATCACCGACGACAAACACGTCAGAACCCTCCAACTAAACCGCCCTGAAAAAAAGAACGCCCTCTCGCAAACCCTCGCATGGGACCTCGTTCGCGCCATCGACGAAGCATCAGCAGACGACGACGTCTGGGTCGTCGCAATCACCGGCAGCGGCGACTCCTTCTGCTCCGGCCTCGACCTCACGCCGGAAGGAAACGAACCAGACACCGGTATCAGCTCTGAGCGCCAGTCTCTCCTGGAAGACCTCAGATGGGTCGGCCACCTCCCGCTCGCATTGCGCGAGCGCTGCGATAAGCCGGTAGTCGCCGGTATCAACGGCGTTGCAGCAGGCGCAGGACTCGCCATTGCAATGGCCTGCGACATCCGACTCGCCGCTCAAAGTGCATGGCTCTTCCCCGGCTACTCCCGAATCGGCGCGTCTCCCGATGGCGGCCTCTCCTACACACTCCCGCAAGCCATCGGCTATGAACGCGCCATGCGCTTCCTGCTCGAAAGCAAACGAGTCGACGCCGTAGACGCCCTTGCGCTTGGCCTAATCGGCGAAGTAGTCCCCGACGATCAGTTCCAGGCCCGCCTCACCGAATACTGCCTCGAACTAACCGCCATCTCACCCACAGCAGCCGCACTCACCAAAAGAGTAGTCCGAGAAGCAACAAAAATCGACCTCGAAGCCCAGGCCCGCTACGAGTTACAAAGCATCGGCAAAGCCTTCGAAACAGAAGACGGCAAAGAATCCCGTGCCGCCTTCCTGGAACGCCGCCCCCCCAACATCACCGGCCAGTAAGATTTATCCCCTCGCCCCCCGGGAGAGGGCCAGGGTGTGGGGGCTGCTCCTCTTCCGCTGCCCTGCGGCCAATGCCTGCATGGCAGATGCCCTATGCCCGTGTGGCAGACACCTCATCACCCCGCCGCAACATCGGCCAGACCAGAGTCGCGACGCCAAGCGCAATCAACCCCTCAATCGACACAATCATCACCGCGCTAGATGCCCCAAACATACTCGCCATCAAACCAATATTCAGAATCCCAATCGGCCCAACGCCAACCCCCGCCGACAGCAACCCCAGCATCCGCGATCTCATCTCAAGCGGCGTCGCCATTAGCATCAGCGCCGACTGTGTCGACGAGAACGCGGCGTGACCCATCCCCCCAATGAAGACCAACGGCAGCGATAGCGCATACCAACCGGATAGCGAAAACAGAAGTGCAGGCACCAGATACAGGAACGCTCCGTACTGATAAACCCGGCCAAACTGCCTCGGAGCCATCTTGAGCGCGATAGTCGCTGCACCAATTAACGAACCGATGCCCTGAGACGACACCAGCACTCCCACCAGCAGAGGACTCACACCAAGCTCATCCTCGCCAATCACCGGAATCATGCTTCTGATCGGCGTCGACCAGAGATCGATGATCACGGTGATCGCCAGTATCGACATGATCACTCTTTTAGACCGCGCGAAGCTGAGTGCAGCGCCAAAATCAGCAATGAAATTCGGTCTGTTGGCCGGCAATTTGGGACGGTGATACCTAACCGTATAGACCAACCCCGCAGCGAACAGGTAAACCAGCACGCCTAGGAAATAGACGCCCTCGATGCCCACAAACTGCAGCATCCCACCGCCTATCACCGGGCCCAACGCCAGTGACGATGTAAGCAACGCAGCGTCCAACCCGATAGCGCGACCCACCCGAGAACTAGGAACACTATCCGCCAACATCGGCTTACGAAGAGAGAACTCCGTCGTCATAGCAACGCCGTTGATGAACACACCAATCACAACGTGCCAGATCTCCAGCCGATCTTGCAGCGCCAACACCCCAAGCACCGCCGCAGTCACCGCCATGATCCCGAACACCAGGATGAACATGACCTTGCGATTGAACCTGTCCGCCACCACCCCAAACGCCAGACCAAACGGAATCAAAGGTGCCCGCTGGATGAAAAACATCATCGCAACGTAAAAAGCGTTCCCCGTCTCCTGGAACACGAATATCGCAATCGCCAGCGTCTCAAGCTGCCGCATCCCACCAAGAATCATTCCAGACAGCAAAAGCTTCCTGAAATTCAAGTTCGACCAGAGCGATTGATCCTCTCGATTAGCCATCACAAAGGCGAGCGCCTTGTCCCTTCGCCCCCCGGGAGAGGGCCAGGGTGAGGGGGCTGCTCTGCCCCGCGCTTGTCCCCTTTCTCACAGGGAGAAGCCCAGGTCGTGGGGACCGATCTTCTTCCACCGCCCGCTGGCAATACCCGTGTGGCAGGCACCCCATCAACATGTAGGGGCGTCTGCGATAGCTGCCCCCGGCTCCACGCCGCCTCGCGGCCAATGCCTGCATGGCAGATGCCCGTGCGGCAGGCACTCAATCCAGCACCGCCGCCGTCACCGCGTTCACAAACAGATCGGAATTCGTCCGTCCGCTTACGCCATCCACCAGCGACAACGTCACAGCGAAGTACACACCCACCAAGTCGTAAGTAGGATCAACCCACATAAACACACCACCCGCGCCCGGATGATTGAACGCCTCTGGAGACATCCGCGTCCCCGGAAAGCACTTCCAGTTATCACCAGCAAAAATATTCCAGCCGTACTCCCAATTCGCCTCCGCATGAATCTCACCGAAGGCGTTCGCGCCAATGCCCACAATCTGATTTCGAGTCATCGCCGCAACAGTCGGTCCACTCAAGACCCTCCGCTCTCCGTAGGTCCCCCCATTCAGGAACATCTGCGCAAATATCGCAATGTCACGCGCACTGGACAATAGACCTCCCGCCGCGGAAGGCCGACCCAGTGACGACTCATCGATGATTCGCCCGAAAGGAACGTCCGAAGGACGCCTAACGACCTGCGCTTTCGCCTCCTCTGGGATGATGTAATAACTGTCTTTCATCCTCAGGGGGCCGAAAACTCGCTCCTCGGCAAACTCAGCTAACGACCGCCCACTAACTCGCCGCACAATCTCTCCAAGCAGCGTGTAGTTGCAGTTGCAGTAAGACATCTCCTCACCCGGCCCCATCGTCAACGGCGCCTCGTAATTGGCGAACAGGTCCTGGTGAATCTTCAAATGCTGGTTCGCCTCGCATTCCGGGAACTTCCCATCCCCGGAGATCGGCTCAAGAAAGCTGCCGAGATGTTCCTCAACAATCCCAGAAGTATGCGTCAACAGATGATGCACGAGAACACCATCCTTCCCCTCACCCTTAAACTCCGGGATGTAGTCCTGCACCGGCCGGTTCAACCCCAGCAGCCCGTCCTCTACCAGCGCCATCACGCAAGTAGCAGTAATCGGCTTAGTGACCGACGCAAGTGGAAAGATCGAATCCCGCTCCAACGGCGGCGCGTACGCCTCAGGCCCCAGCACCCCATACGCCTCATCGATAACCACCACACCCCGCCGCGCCACAAACGCAGCAGTAGCAGAAGTAGTCCCATCCACCACCCAGCCAGCCGTCAACTCCCGGACGCGCTCACCCCCCGCCGCAGACATCCCAGCCTCTTCAGCCGTCCCAGACCTAAACTCCATAATCCATCTCCTAATCCCCTCTCCCACCGGGAGAGGGCCAGGGTGAGGGGGCTTGTTCGCCGCACGGGCACGTGCCCGTGCGGCAGGCACCTTCTGCAGCCCTGCGGCCTATGCCTGTGCGGCAGGCACCTTCTCAAGCAGCGACTTCATCCCAAGCTCCGTCGCAATATCAATCGCCTCATCCTGCAACTCGCCGACCTTCTCGCGATCGTCATCGTTCGATATCAACATCTCCGCGTAATCGGGCATAGTCCACGCCAGCTCCGGCCGATATCCCGCATCCCTGCAGAACACCATCGCCGCCTCAAAATGTCCCGCCGCAACACTTGATTCACCTGACAAGTCGGCCAACAAGCCCAATAGATGATCGCCAGACAGTGAGTCCACATTCACCATCATTCCCGAAGAGGCCAACAGTTCTTCATAGAGTTCTCTGGCGTGGCTTGCGTCACGATTCGAAATCATATCGAGCGAAACTGACACCTGAAGTTGCCGCCGGGCCAATGGTGCGAGCGGAGGCCGGAGGTCGAGCGCCCTTCTCGCATATTCTCCTGCGTGCTCAAGGAAGTCTTGACGGCCAAGAATTCTTCCCGCAACTGCCAACAGAGCAACATTTCTGGCTCCCTGGTTTAATAAGTCGCCTACGCTGGAGTAGTCGCCGAGACCCGTGTGGCTCACAAACTCATCAATGCGTTCTGAATTCACAGTGGTTTGGGCTTCAAGAATCAGTTTTCGATACGCGACAAATTTGGCGCCTCTGATACCTGCGAGTCGGTCGGGCATTCCCCTCGCTTTCGTCCAGTTTCCGGTCACGAGACTGGTTGAGATAAGCGCAAGATAAAAGAGCGCCATGTGTGGACGATCATTTGTCCGTTCACCAGTCGCGAGCTCTAGCGTCGCTAGTGTTTCTGAGGTTTTAGAATCACCAAGTGCGGTCATTCCCATGCAGCCGAATATCGCCAGACCACTCGTGCGGGAGTTACGGGTGTTAGGAGTCATCTGTGCTATTTTCCTGAGGTATTCTCGGCCAGCTATAGCACATTCCTCCCACTTCAAATAGTTCCCATTAATGGCCCCTTGCTGGCCGTGAACCAGCGTGGCAATTTCCGTATCGCCAAGTGAACTGGCCAGCTCTTCAGCACGCTCAATATACGGTGTGGCCATCTCCAAATCTCCATCGCTGATGGCCACAATCCAACCATGCCTGATTTGTGAACGCGCCTCCCCCACGGTGTCGGTAGGCGCAAGCTCAACGGCCCTACCCGTCACACGGCTATGCCCTATCAGTCGATTCGCTGGAAATGGTACTCGATCCGCAACCTCCAGCCCCTCAGCCTTAATCAACCCAAACGCAACATCCCTATCCAGCGTCACATCATGCGCCAGATAAACCCGCTTCTTCCCGCCCTCACCAAGCAACCGCTCAACGACATACCGCCCCCCGGCAAACGACGCAGGAACCTCCTCCGATTTACCCCCTCTCCCCTCGGGAGAGGGCTGGGGTGAGGGGGCTGCTGACTTTTCGCCGTCCCGCGGCAAGTGGCCGTCTGGCAAGACTTGGGGTGAGGGGGCTGCTCCGTCTTCGCTGGGCCCGTCTGGCAGAGACCCAGTACGAGGTCCGCTACGACCGGCTTCCGCCATTCCCTTAAAAGAAAGAGCGTCCTCATTCTCAGGATCGACACTCAAAACCGCACGCATGCATTCAAGCGCGGCATCCCAGTCACGACTCCGAAGAGCCGCCTCAGCATCATCAAGGAAGGCGTCAATCTGCCGCTGTACACGCTCAGTTGGCATAATGATCCGCATCATAAGCCAAGTTAGGTACTAGCGCGCTGTTTACCGCAGGATCATCCACGCCTGCGGATAAACCCTTCCCGATAGCGGGCAATCACCTCGAAGCCAATCCGCCCATACGCCTTCAGCGCGGCCTCATTGCCCGCCGCCACATTCAACCCGATGTGCTCCACATGCGGCATCAACTCCTGACACAAGCGCGCCGTAACCGCCGACGCCAACCCACGCCCCCGATGTTCCGGATGCGTCGCAACATTCGCCACCGCAGCGACCCCATAAGTGGGCGAGAAAACATGCACGCCAGCCGCGCTGATCAACCGACCACTCTCACGCACTCCAAAGTACGGCCCAACGTCCAGCATTGAAGAGTCGAATGAGTTCTTCTTAGTCGCATTCGCGTACACAGCGTCGTAAAGACTGCGAATCGCATCCACATCGTTGGAATCAAGCTGGTCAACACTCGACACGTCAACCGCAACCAGCAGGCCACGTTCTCGAAGTGACATCTTCCGATGCTCAACCATGTCCGAGTACCGGTAATGCCCATCCAACGCAGCCTCGGCCACATCACCAAGATGAATCTCAGTGAACTCAGGCAACCGATCAGCCACCGCCGCAACAAGCCCAGAAAGTGCCTCGTTCCCCGGCTCGCTAATCGCGTGAACCACCGGCACCTTGTACTTCGAAAACACCAGGCAAATCGCCCGAATCTCGCCTGCGACCACGGCCCCATACCACTTCGTGAAAGGCCAGAGGTCATCCTCTAAATCACCAAGCCCATACACAAACAACTCAGGATTCGACCGCAGATACGCCTCAATCTGGGCGCGGTCCATCAGTGGCAAGTACTCCATACGTCGCACCTACTCCGGCTTATGCGCCTTAATCGAAAACATTAGCGGCACAAGATCATGCCACTGATCTGGCAACCGATAATGCCCATTCTCGTCAACGATCATGCCCGGTAGAGGCTCCCAGTCCATCTCCTGGTGTTCCATACACGAATCAATCACGAGGCCAGCGTTAATCAGCGCCATCATGGTTTCACTCAGGCTGTGTGACCAGTTGTACTGTCGTGTGTTTTTAAGGCCGATCACGCCGTCCGCGTAGGAATAAGATTCGTCATACACACCCGGCGCACCGGAGTGAAAATATGGCACCTCCAGTACGAATTCGCCTGGCTTGACATCGTCTTGTTGCAAAGACCACATCAAAAGGGGTGGCCCTCCCGGATGTAAACATGCCGCCCGGCTTCAGAAAATCGGCAACAATCTGGCCCCACGCGTCAATATCTGGCAACCAGCAGATCGCGCCGTTCCCGGTGAACACAAAATCAAACTGCTCATTCACGATCTTTGGCGACTCGTAGAGATCTGTCTCGAAAAACCGACCCGGCACACCAGACTCCTCACTCAACCGACGCGCCGCCTTCACCGACTTGCCTAACAGATCGTTGCCCGTCACGTCAGCGCCAAGCCGCGCCAGTCCCAGCGTGTCCGTCCCAATGTGGCACTGAAGGTGAATCAATGACTTCCCGGTCAGATCACCAACTGCATCGATATCAATCTGATAAAGCGGCGATTTCCCGCTCTTGAACCCCTCGATATCGTAAAAGTCCGATACCCAGTGGCCTGCAACCCGCTCATCCCAGTTCGACCGATTCGCCTCGCCAAACTTGCCTAGCGGCATCAGTCGGCCATTATTTCGCGGACGGCCTTCTTGTAGCCCTCGCTGATCACGGTCACCTCAGCGGAGTAGGCCAGCAACAGCGTCCCGGCGTCCTTCCACTGGCGAGCCTGCGCAGAACTGGTGACCCGCATCGCAGTCGTCTTCCCATGCTTAGCCGCCGCCTCAAGAATCATCGTTCGCTTCTCGTCCAGCACCTTGTCCATGTCCGGCGTGCCGTACACCCCAAGACTCTGCGCGAGGTCTGTAGGTCCGAGCGTTAGACAGTCGATACCGTCCATCGCCGCAATCTCATCCAAATGCTCAAACGCCCCGCCACTCTCAAACATCACCGTGACAAACACGTTGCGATTGATCTCCGCCAGCCGACCAAGATCGTCGCCACCCGACTCAAAATCGTTCCCGGAACTGGCCCCAATCATCCCTCGTGAACCAACCGGGTTGTAGCGAGACGCCCGAACAATCTCCGCCGCCTGCTCCGGCGTGTCCACCTGCGGGCAGTGCAAGTTATAGACACCCGCATCCAACAACCGCGTAATCCACTCACGATTGCCATCCGGGGGACGCACCATGATCGGAAAATCCAACGCCCTCGAAAGAGCCGCCATATCCGCCACAGTCGACATCGATGGCGACGAGTGCTCCATATCAATCCGAGCAAAATCCAACCCAGACGCCTTCAGCAGCGTAAGAATCGCCGGATTTCGCACCATGTTGATCCACGTGCCAATCTGCACCTTGCCATCATCAACCGCCGTACGAATCGGATTCGATTTCATATTCCACACCTATCATCGTGTTCATTTCTTAAAATAGTTCCGCGAGTCTAACGTTCGTAGCCCTGAAACAGATAACCCCATCGTAATTCGCACCAAATAGACTCAGGCGCTATATGCGACTATCCCCCTCAAACATCTACCTCGGCGTCTCAGCCGTCACCGGCCTCGCATTCGTCCGGATGGCCACCACATCAGGCGTCTACGCCATCCGTGAAGCTGGCCTTGATCCACTTTAACTCGTGCTAATGGGCACAGTTCTGGAAGGCGCATACCTGCTATCTGAGCTACCCACCGGCATCCTCGCCGACAGCTACTCCCGCCGTTGGTCGGTAATCATCGGAATGCTGTTCACCGCCGGAGGATTCGCACTCTGGGGAGCAATCCCCGTATTCGAATCCATCCTCATCGCCAACGTGATCTAGGCCATCGGTGAGGCATTCATCAGCGGAGCATGGGAGGCATGGATCACCGACGAAGTAGGCGAATCAGCCGCCGCTCCACTCTACCTGCGCGCAAAACAACTGCGGATGGCATTCGCCCTCGTCGGCCTGCCGCTGGCAATCGTCCTGGCCCTCGTCTCACTCCACCTCCCCTTCCTCGTTTCCGCCTCGATCTACCTCGCAATCGCAATATTCCTCATCGCCGCCGTGAAAGAGTCGTTCATCCCCACACGCGCTCCTGGAGCCGGCTTCATATCAGTCTTAAAAAAGACAGTAGGGGAGACCGCAAAAGCATTCCGAGGACGCCGCTTGCTCCTACTCTTACTAGTAGCAGCAATGCTGTTCGGCGCCGCATCCGAAGGCTTCGACCGACTCGGCGTAGCTACCTGGCTACAGAAACTCACCCTCCCAGAGCTGTTCGGTCTCGACCCCATCGCATGGTTCGCAGTCTTCAGCGCAGGCGGAATCATCATCGGCCTCGGCGTCACAGAGATCCTCAAACGCCGCGTCGATGTCGGGAGCGAACGAGGCATCGCCATCGCCCTCATCCTCGTCACATCCGCACTGGCAGTAGCCATGGCCGTCTTCGGCCTCTCAGAACTCTTCTGGCTCTCGCTAATCGCCATGTGGACCGCCCACGCAATGCGCAACGCCTACGACCCCCTCTTCCTCGTCTGGATCAACCGGGGCCTCGACCCCCAGATCCGCGCCACAGTAATCTCAGCCTTCGGCCAGGGCGACGCCATCGGACAAGTCTCCATGGGCCCAATAATCGGCTGGATAGGAGTAGCCCGCTCCCTCTCCACCGCAATAGTCACCTCAGCCGCATTCCTAATCCCCTCAATAGGAATCTTCGCCATGGCATCCAGACGACAGCGCGATCAAACCATCGATGGCCCCGATAAGTCACCCTGAGGCGGGAGGTTCCGCGACCAACGAGAGGGTCTCTGCCGGATATGGCCGCCATTTGATGCCCATCAACCTACAACCATCGCATTCGCACGCTTCTCCCTCTCCCATCTGGGGAGAGGGCCAGGGAGAGGGCGCTTTTCCGCCCCCGACTACCGCGTCCCACATCAACCAACCAACCCTCGCCGTCCGCCCCCCTGCTTCCAGCGCCCCGCGCTCAATGCCAGTACGGCAGGTACGTCTTCAGCGCCCCGCGCTCAGTGCCCGTGCGGCAGGCACATTGACACATTTCCGTGTCGATGCCAGCATTGGCGTCCCAAGCGCACGACCAATCGCGGCCAACAAGCCGCAAAAAATATCCAGACGCCGAAGCCAAGGACAGCACAATGCCCGACCGATTCCAGAACTACATCGCCGGAGCGTGGGTCGACCCATCAACCGAAGAGTACGTCGCCTCCATCAACCCCGCCGACAACTCAGACATAATCGGTGAATTCCCATCATCATCACCCGGCGACGCCGCAAGCGCGATCTCCGCAGCAGATGAAGCGTTCAAGTCGTGGGGCAAGTCATCTGGCGTAGGCCGAGGCGGATACCTCAACGCCGCCGCAACCTGGCTCACCGCCAACTCAGAAGAGTTCGCCCAGGCCATCACCCGCGAAGCCGGCAAAGCAATCCTCGAAGCCCGAGGCGAAGTTGGCCGAGCAGTCGCGATCTTGCAGTACTACGGCGCAGAAGGCATGAACCCCGTCGGGGACGTCGTCCCATCAGTCGACCCCAACATCCTCCTCTACTCCCGGCGCGTCCCACTCGGCGTCGTAGCCCTTATTACCCCGTGGAACTTCCCGCTCGCCATCCCACTCTGGAAAATGGCGCCAGCGCTCGTCTACGGCAACACCATCGCCCTCAAGCCAGCATCTGCCACCCCGCACGTCGCCAACCTCATCGCCAAGATGTGGGAAGCCGTCGACCTGCCCGCAGGCGTCTTCAACCACGTCTCAGGCTCCGGCCGCAACATCGGTAACGAGCTAGTTGGCAACGTCCGCACCCGCGCAATCTCCTTCACCGGCTCAACACCAGTCGGCCGAGGCATCGCAGTAGAAGCAGCCCGACAAAACAAGAAGTACCAGCTCGAAATGGGCGGAAAGAACCCCGTGATCGTGCTGGAAGACGCCAACCTTGAGCAGGCCGCAGAAATCACCGTCGCCGGAGCCATGAAGTACTCCGGCCAGAAGTGCACCGCCACATCACGAGCGATCGTCGTCAGCGGCGTAATGCAAGAATTCACCGACCTCGTGGTCGCCAAGACTGAAGCACTCGGAATCGGTGCCGGCAGCGACCCCGCAAACGTCATCATGCCCCTCATCGACGAGGACTCACGCAAGAACGTCGTCGACTCTGTGGGGCGAGCAGTCTCTGAAGGCGGCAACGTCCTCACCGGCGGCGAAATCGCCAGCGGCGGCGGCCTCGATAACGGCCACTTCGTCAAGCCAACCGTCATGAACAACGTAGCCCCAGACTCCTTCATCGCATGCGAAGAAGTCTTCGGCCCCGTCCTCGGCATAATCCCCGCCAGCGACGTCGACGATGCAACATTCATCGCCAACAACGTCGCTTACGGCCTCAGCGCAGGTATCTTCACCAGCAACCTCAACGCGGCCCTCGACTTCGCCAACAACATCGAAGCTGGCATCGTAAAGGTCAACGGAGAAACCGCAGGCGTAGAGCCACAGGTCCCCTTCGGCGGAATGAAAGACTCCTCCTCCGGCTCAAGAGAGCAAGGCAAAGCAGCAGTAGAGTTCTTCACAGAAATGAAGACCGTCTACATAGACCGCTCCGCCACCTAGTTTCACAGGGGCGCACTCCGGTGCGCCCCGCCTCCCGGTAGCGGCGGGTCTAAGACCCGCTCTTGTGGCCCGCGCGACTCAATCCCCACACGCGTTACCATTGCGCCACCAATCTCTCGCACCGCACACATCCAACTGGACCACCCATGCCCGACACCATTCCCACCCCCACCAAGCCAAACGTAATCATCATCATGGTCGACGACCTGGGCTTCTCTGACGTCGGGTGCTACGGTGGCGAAATCAACACCCCCAACATCGACGCCCTCGGCACCGGCGGCATCCGCTTCACCCAGATGTACAACGGCGCCCGATGCTGCCCCTCCCGCGCCGCACTCCTCACCGGCCTCCACCCCCACCAGGCCGGCATCGGCCAAATGGGCCAGAACCTCGGCTACCCCGCATATCAGGGCTACCTCAACCAGACCTCCGTCACCATCGCAGAAGTAATGGGCCAGTCCGGCTACCGCACCCTCATGTCAGGCAAATGGCACGTCGGCGGCTCCTACGACGCTCGCAATCGCGACCAGTGGAATCCTGGCGACGAGACACACCCCATGCCAACCCAGCGAGGCTTCGATAAGTACTTCGGCCTCCTTGAAGCCGCCGACTCCTTCTGGAACCCCAAATCACTCACGCTGCAAGAGACCCTCATCAAGAACGAGTCCCCAGACTTCCACCTGACCGATGCCATCGCAGAGCACGCCTCCAACCAGATCGACGAGTCGCTCGAAATGGGCAAGCCCTTCTTCCAGTACGTTGCCTTCACCGCCCCCCACTGGCCCCTTCATGCATGGGAGGAAGACATCGCAAAGTACGAAGGCAAGTACATGCAGGGCTGGGACGCCATCCGCACATCCCGCCACGAAGAGATGAAGGGCCTCGGCATCATCGACCCCAAATGGCCCATCTCCGCCCGCGACGAGGACTCACCACCGTGGGAATCGGTCGAAAACAAGGAGTACGAGGACATCAAGATGGCAACCTACTCCGCAATGGTTGAACAGGTCGACCGCGGCGTTGGCCGCATCGTCGACACGCTCAAGGCCAAAGGTGAGTTCGAGAACACACTGATCATGTTCCTCTCCGACAACGGAGGCTGTGCAGAGCTGTTCCAGGAGGACGACGACTGGGGTGAACCGTCCCAGTGGGAGACCGAGCCAACCCTCGAAGGCCTCCCCATCCGCGTCGGCAACATCCCAGAGCTTCGCCCGGCCCGGACACCACCTTCCAGGCCGTCGAGCTACCCTGGGCCAACGTGTCAGATACGCCGTTCCGACTCTTCAAACGCTGGATCCACGAAGGTGGCATCACCACTCCATTCATCGCCCACTGGCCAAACACCATCGACCCCGGCCAGATTCGCCACGAATCCATGCAGATCATCGACATCGCAGCAACCATCTACGACGTCGGAAATGCCGCCTACCCATCGCAGTTCAGCGACCACGACATTACCCCAATTGAAGGCGAAAGCTTCCTCCCCGCCCTCGAAAAGAAGTCATGGGCGCGCGAGAAGCCCATCTTCGTAGAACACGAAGGCAACCGAGGCGTGCGCATGGGCGACTGGAAGCTCGTCGCCGAATGGGAAGGCCCATGGGAGCTATACAACATGGCCGACGACCGCACAGAGCTAAACAGCCTCGCAGACTCAAAACAAGCCCGCGCCAGCGGCATGCAGAAAACCTACTTCGAGTGGGCAGAACACGCCAAAGTCCGCGAATGGCCCGTCCTACCCTCAGTAGTAGCCAAACGCCTCAAAGGCAGACACGCCCACATCTCCCAACACCGCCGCCCCCCATCAGGCGGCATGCGCTAGACCTCACCAGCGTGGCATGGAATTCCAGCCCATGCGAGCCGCGTGTTGCCAAGGCCAGCCTCTGCACGTCACCGCTTCCACCGCCCTGGACTTAGTGCCCGTGCGGCAGGCACCTTCTCAGTGCAGACCGCAGGTCCTAGCCAAAGAACTTCAAACACACCGGCATCGGCACTTCAATCTCTGCGCCAGTCGGTGAGAGCTTGCCCGTCTCAATGTCACGGTTGAAGACCACTATGTTGCTCGAGTCCTGGTTGGCCGCCAGCACAAACTTCCCAGACGGGTGAATCGCGAAGTTCCGCGGCGTCTTGCCGCCGGTGGACTGATGCCCAACGTAAGTCATTTCGCCTGATGCCTGATCCAGCGAGTAGATCACGAGACTGTCATGGCCACGGTTGGACGCGTAGACAAATCGTCCGTCTGGTGACACGTGTGTGTCAGCAGTCGTGTTGCCGCCGCCTGTCCAATCGGCCGGAAGCGTAGGCACGCTCTGGATCTCGGCCAGCGTTCCCGCCGAAGAGTCGAACCGATAGCTCACTATCGTGCACCCCATCTCGTTGAGCACAAAGACCAACTCGCCGTTCGGGTGGTAGTCGAAATGCCGAGGACCTGCGCCGGCCGCTGCCGTTGTGTACGCCGGGTTGCCGGGGAGGAGTTTGCCGTTCTCTAGATCGAGCTTGTACGTAACCACCTGGTCCATGCCCAGGTCTGGAACAAACGCCCATGTGTTCGTGGGATCAAGGTTGATCGAGTGCGCGTGCTCGGAGCGCTGGCGCTGCTGGTTGACGCTGTTGCCGCGGTGCTGGTGGAAGTCTGAGCGCGGCTCCAGTGAACCGTCGTCGTTAATCGGGTACATCGTCACCGCACCGCCGCCGTAGTTTGCGACGCACACATACTTTCCAGTCGCGTCCACTTCCAGGTGGCAGGGTCCGTCACTTCCGGTTGACTGAGTGTTGATCTCCGTTAGTGCAGCGGAATCTGGATCGATTGAGTACGCGTACGTCGCGCCACCGTCGTTGCCTCCGCCAGAGCCAACCTCCGCCACTGCGTAAAGATACTTTCCAGTCGGGTGGATTGCTACGAATGATGGGTTGGTCGCCCCGCTGACCGAGCTGGAGTGCGAAAGCTCGCCGGTCTCTTCGTTCATGTCCAGCACATAGACACCGTCACCGCCGGTTCGTGTGTACGTCCCAACAAATACCTTCATCACTAGCTCCCTTATTGTTTGCGGGTCACGTTACACCGTACCGCTAATTCAAATCGGCAGGGTCAGGTTTGAAGCCTGCGCTGGATTTCTGACGATTAGGGTGTGCGTCCAAGCAAGGAGAGCACGCGATCTTGGAGACCCGCGTCAGCACTAACCGCCTGGTTATCGCCAACCGCTCCAGATTCTGCGTAGATCTCACGGGTCAGCTCTGCCACCGGAAGACAACACTCCAAAAAATGGGTATCCAGAGTCCTATCCTGTCCGGATCCCACTGCAACGTCCCATCCGTGGATCAGAAAATCCTGGAACAGCTGCATTGCGTACTCGCCACCCGGGGTTGGTCCTCCCGATAGGTACGTTGTAGATTCCATTGCGCCTGGCTGAGAAACTACCGTCTTCGCAGCAGCGATTGAGTTTGCGAACGCACCAACAGGGTCGTCGCCAACCACATCTCCGTCGTACTTGCTGCCTACTTGCTCAATCGTCTGGCCCTCGAACAGATCCTTCACCCACAACGCCTCATACGTCACGTGGTTGACCACATCTTTCGTCGACCATTCGCCCATAGCGTTGGTGTCCCACGCGCCAGTGTCGACGCCTTTGACGGTGTTCAGGCAGGAATCCATCGCCATGACCAGCAGTTTGGCCATATCGTTTCCATCGTCCTGTAATTTGCTGACTACTAAAGCTGCAGTGTTAGAGGTGGTCCCGGAAAACTGGACAGTGGGATAAGTGGATTCGCTGCCTGAGTGAGGCATGATAATGCCTCGTGAAACAGGCGCGAAAAATGAGCAGACGACCCCGCCGTAACCACTCGGCAGACTTCAAG
>Ga0115002_10003862_pt1 | contig 18483 bp, 14 predicted proteins | sample ArcticOcean_MG_C_8_FD_89576 | JGI IMG/M metagenome (GOLD analysis project Ga0115002, IMG submission 89576) | Marine microbial communities from western Arctic Ocean - ArcticOcean_MG_CB11_86 | ecosystem: Environmental > Aquatic > Marine > Oceanic | place: Arctic Ocean: Canada Basin | collected... | reverse complement strand
GGATTGGTCGTATTCGTTAATGGCTTTGGTGAGGTCGAGGCTGGAGCTGGAGCGCATGCTCAAGCGACCGATACAACTGCGCCTGCCAAACTAAAAGCGGAGGCGAACTATAACGAAGCGTTGCAGATCTATAGCAAGCTTGTTGTCGATCCCGGTCATACGGGAGAGAGTGCTGCAGTCGATGTTGGAGCAGCACTTAGTTGCCTCCAGCAATTGAACCGCGAGGAAGAATGGGATGATTTGGCAGAGAAGATCGTCGCGTCGCATAAAAACGATTGGCGAGTGCTATACGCTGTCGCTCGCAGTTTTCGAAACGTACAACACTTCGGTTCGATGATCGACAATAAGTTTGTTCGCCGCAGTCGCGGTGGTCGGCAGGTGAACACGGGGCAGCGCGACAAGTTGCATACAATGCAACTGATGTCGCAGGCGATGTCGCATACCGCTGGCGATGAAGACAAGCTGGCTTTGTTTTCGTTCTTCGAAGATTTTGCTCGCTACTTTCCTGCGGGCCGCGCCGCTTGGCGATTGCAATACAAGACAGACCTAACGGCCCTCCCCGACTACGGAGTGCCAGCTTATACGGATCGAACCGGGGGCGCCCCCGTCAACGAAGACGGAACGCCAGTTTACCATTCACTTCCGAAAAGCTGGGAGAAGAGTCAAACCGATGGTCAGCGATGGCGTTGGTTGGTAGACCAAATGGCCAAGGCCGATCCGAGCCGCGCCGATGAAATGACATTGATGCTCGCCAATTTTCATCTCAATCAATTCGGCGTTCAAACGATGGGATATTCCCCGCGTATTGATCCGGATGGCGACATTGAAGACGGACCGTTTACCGTTCATACATTGAAGGACACTGAAACGACAGCTCGTTTGGCAACGGGACCCAAAAGGCTGACGTTACCCGACGAGCACAATTTCATTCGACTTTATCAACGGGTCGCGAACAATGTTCCCAAACGCATAAAGAAATCTCCGCTCAAGAACGTTTCCTACAAACTGTATTCGGGTTCGTGGGATAAACTTCCCGACTTCAGCAAATCGAAGTTAGTGAAAGGTGGAGAGAATGCAGCGGGCTTGTTTGACGTAAAATCCGTCCATCTAAGCGAAAACTACGGGATGACTTTCGCTGGGACACTGGTCGTTCCCGCGGATGGCGAATACACCATTGCCTTGAATTCCGACGATGGTTCGCGAGTGCGAATTGGGGATGATTTTGAAGTAGTATACGACGGCCTCCATGGTCTCGATGGTCCCGTTACCAAGAAAATTGAGCTCAAGAAGGGCGAATATCGAGTCTCCGCCGAGTACTTCGAGAAGAACGGCGACGAAGAGTTGGTGATCTATTGGACTGGCCCTGGAATCGGCAAGCAGTATTGGACTCCTGCTCGCGAAGTGACTCCGCCCGAGCGAGCGATGGAGAGTTTGGCTCGCATTTATGAAAACCGTCTGCAATACGACAAAGCAGCCGCTCAACTTCGACTTGCGATAAAACATTTTGGTCCAGGGAAACAAAGTGCTCGGCAGAAACACTTAAACCAAATTGTCGATAACTGGGGACGATTCGAGTCCGCACCAACCTTCGCTCATAAACAAGACGTAAACTTGCAGTATGTTTTTCGCAACGGAAAGCAAGTTCGCTTCGCCGCTCGTCCGATCAATGTCGAACTGCTAATTGCAGACATTAAGGCCTATTTGAAATCAAACCCCAAGCAGCGGGACGGTCGCAAGAGCGATCCGAACAGCATTGGTTCATCTTTGGTTTATTACAATGAAGCGAAGTACTTGGCCAAGGCCGAGCCGATTTCGTGGGACATGAAAGTCGAGCCTCGTGTGCGGCATTGGGATCGTCGGATCGAAGTAACTGCGCCAATCAAAAAAGCCGGTATGTACTTGCTTGAAGCCAAGATGGCGGACGGTAATGCGAGTCGAGTGATCGTCAATATCACCAACACGACATTGCTTTCAAAACCGCTGCATCAAAAGACGCTTTACATCGCGGCCGACGCGAATTCAGGAGACGTCATTCCCAACTTGAACGTCGAGTTCTTTGGCTACCGTCATGAATATATTCGCCGCGAGAATCGCAAAGAGGAAGGTCGTTACTACAACGTCATTACCCGTAATTTTGCCGGTGAAACTGACGATCAAGGCATGATAATTCCCAATGGAAATGACCTTACCAATCAATTCCAATGGCTGGCGGTTGCTCGAGATGAAGAACGTTCCTTGTTTGGATTGATGGGATTCAACTACGTTTGGCGGAGCGATTACAACGAAGCGAATTACCAATCCATTAAGGCCTATGTATTTGCCGACCGTCCCGTCTATCGACCTGGCCAGAAAGTTTATTTTAAGGGTTGGGTGCGAGCTGCACGGTACGACATGGCGTACGTGTCGCATATGGCTGGCCGTAAATTCCGAGTACAGATCACAGATCCGCGAGGACAGAAGTTCTTCGATAAATCGCTGGCGTCGAATGAATACGCCGCTGTTACCGACGCAATCACATTGGACGAAGACGCTCCTTTGGGCCGCTACTCAGTCCGAGTCTCCGAAAAACCGTATGTCGATCCGTTTACGAAGAAGCAGGTGAAGGAGCGATATCTGGGCGGCACCAACTTCCGAGTTGAAGAATATAAGAAGCCTGAATTTGAAGTGACCGTCGAGGCTCCCAGCGATCCTGTGAAACTCGGCGATGCATTCGAAGCCACGGTGAAAGCGAAATACTATTTTGGCTCGCCCGTTACCAATGGAACGGTTCACTACAGTATTCGACGAACCGAACGTACCGATGGATACGTTCCCTCCCGACCGTGGGATTGGTTCTACGGCCCCGGCTATTGGTGGTGTGGGAAATCGTATCGTTGGTATCGCGGTTGGGACGATTGGGGCTACGACATCGGATACCATCGTGGCAGTAATCCTCCGGAGATTGTCGCAGAGAATTCAGTTCCAATTGGAAAAGATGGAACGATCAAAATCAAAATTGATTCGGCTGTGGCGAAAGAGTTGTTCGGCCATATGGATCACAGTTATACGATTACCGCCGAAGTGACCGACGAATCGCGGCGGACAATTGTTGGAACGGGGTCAGTGATCGCAGGTCGCAAACCGTTCCGAGTGTACGCTTGGATGAAGGGCGGACACTACCGTATTGGCGACCCAATGGTCGCGAAATTCCAAGCTAGTCGCCCCGATGGAAAGTCCGTTTCGGCAAAAGGAAAGGTAACGCTTTACCAAGTAACTTTCGACGCCATGGGAGAGTCGACCGAAAAAGTCGTCCGCACTTGGGATGTTGAGACCGACAGCAGCGGTTCCATTACTCAACAGATGAAGGCGACTTCCGCTGGGCAATATCGTGTTGCTTGCGATTTGACGACCGACAAAGGGCACCGCAGAACCGGTGCTACATTTGCAGTCGTAACTGGCGACGACAAATTGAAAGGCAACTTCCGCTTCAACGATCTGGAATTGTCGATTGATAAGAGTGAATACGCTACGGGCGACCGAGTCCGATTGCTCGTCAATACGAATCAAAAGGACAGCACCGTCTTCCTCTTCACGCGTCCAGCTAACGGAGTGTATCGGAAACCGGAAGTCATTAAGATGGATGGAAATGGAGCTGTTCGCAGCATTGACATCACTCGTAGCGACATGCCAAACATGTTCGTTGAGGCACTTACGATTTCCAACGGCCGAGTGCATTCGCAAATGCGGAAGATCGTTGTGCCACCACAGAAACGAGTTGTGACCGTAGCCGTCGAGCCATCGGAAGAGCGATATCAACCTGGCGAAAACGCCAAGGTAAAAATTCGCTTGACGGACCCAACGGGTAAACCGATCGTCGGAGAAACGGTCGTTAGTATTTACGACAAGTCGATCGAGGCTATTGCCGGTGGTCATCCCGCTGGAGACATTCGTTCTTTCTTTTGGAAATGGCAACGAGGACATCAAATTCAGCAGCAGCACAACTTGTCCCGAAACTACGGGTTGCTATTCAAGAAGGGCGAAGTCAGCATGCAAAACCTTGGTGTGTTCGCCAAACTAGCGATGATGAACAATTCGGCTAAGGGAATGCTCGCGAGTCGGAACTTACGACTGTTCGATTCTCGAGGAGAAGACGCAAATTCGCCAAATGAAAATTTTGTGGTTGATTTGTTCGAGCAGCAAGGAGGCGCTAAAGGAGAAGAAATAGAAAAAGACGGTAAGTTTGCTTTGGGAAGAGGCAAAGAGAACGGTAGAAGTGGATCGGCACCGGAAGTCGCGGTGCGGAAAGACTTCGCAGACTCGGCTTTTTGGACAGGATCCGTCATCGCCGACGAGAACGGGATTGCTGAGATCGAACTTCCGATGCCCGAAAATCTAACGGCTTGGAAAATTCATGCCTGGGCAATGGGGCACGGTACGATGGTCGGTGAAGGTGTCGCGGAAGTGATCACCGCCAAGGACCTCCTCATTCGTCTGCAGGCACCCCGGTTCTTTACTCAATCAGATACTGTCACTCTGAGTGCCAACGTTCATAACTATCTCAAAGACAAACGAGACATCGATGTTCGTTTGGAATTGGATGGAGACGTATTAGAACTCGTGGCCCGCGAGCAGCTAAAACAATCGGTTGCGATCGACGCTGGCGACGATCGTCGAGTCGACTGGACAGTCAAAGTTGTCGAGCCGGGCGAAGCAACCGTGCGAATGATTGCCGTTACCGGCGACGCATCGGATGCCATGGAAATGAAATTCCCCGCCTACGTGCATGGGATGCTCAAGACCGATTCGTACAGCGCATCAATTCGACCCGACGGCGATTCGGCAAAGCTGACGGTTACTGTTCCCAACGAACGGCAACCCGAGCAATCGCACCTGGAGATTCGATATTCGCCAAGCATCGCGTTGGCTATGGTCGACGCTCTGCCATATTTGGCCGGTTACGAGTACAAGCACAGTGAAGCAGCGGTTAGCCGCTTCGTCCCGCTCGCAGTAACTCGCCAGATCTTGCTCGATATGAAAGTGGATTTGGACGCAGTTAAGAACAAGTTGACGAATCTTAACCCACAAGAAATAGGCGACCCGAAAGTGCGAGCCGCTCAGTGGAGCAAGGGGCGGGTCAATCCCGTCTTTGACAACGATCAAGTCAAACGACTCGTCGCTCGCGGTTTGCGAGACTTGACGAGTTTACAAAACGGAGATGGTGGCTGGGGCTGGGCTCCGCAAAGCCGCACCGATGCCCACTCGACCGCCTACGTCGTTCACGGATTGCAGACCGCGAAGTCGTACGGCCAGCCACTTGTGCCAGGTATGTTGGAGCGGGGAGTTGCGTGGCTGGAAAACTTTCAGAAAGCGGAAACTCAGAAAATCACGAATTACGGAATTCGTGATGACAAGCCGAGAAAATCTCAGGCATCAAACCTCGATGCATTCGTCGCAATGGTTCTGGCAGATGCCGGAAAACCAAATGAGAAGATGTTGGAGTACCTGTATCGCGATCGCACGAAGTTGTCCGTCTACGCATTGGCAATGACCGGACTGACTTTTGACACGCTTGAGAAAATTGAGCAACGCGATATGTGCCTCCGAAACGTGAAGCAGTACTTGGTCGTCGATCGGGAAAATCAAACGAGCCGATTGAATCTTCCCAGTAAACGATACTGGTGGTACTGGTACGGCAACGAAATGGAGGCACACGCGTACTTCCTGAAGTTGCTGGCTCGAGTTGAGCCCAAAAGCGAAACCGCAGCTGGTGTTGCCAAGTACTTACTCAACAATCGGAAGCACGCGACCTGGTGGAATTGCACGCGCGATTCAGCTTTGGCTGTCGAGGCACTCGCCGACTTCATTACGGCAAGTGGCGAAACCACACCCGATATGACCGTCGAAATCCTGGTGGATGGTAAACAACATAAAGAGGTCCACATCACTGCGGATAATCTGTTTACCTTCGATAATGTTCTGCACCTATATGGCGATGAACTCACCGCAGGTAAGCATTCCGTCGAAATTCGACGCAAAGGAAAGGGCCCCGTTTACTTGAATGCTTACATGACGAATTTTACTTTGGAAGACTTCATCACCAAAGCCGGCTTAGAGATCAAAGTCGAACGTCGTTACTACAAATTGGTTCTCGACGATAAGAACATCAAAGCGTCGGGTTCGCGCGGCCAGGCCTTGGAGTATCGAGTGGAACACTTTAAACGAGTGCCGTTGAAGTCTGGTGATAAACTTGAAAGCGGCCAGTTAGTTGAAGTCGAACTTCTGTTGGAAAGCAAGAACGATTACGAACACTTGATATTCGAGGATTTCAAGCCCGCTGGTTTGGAAGCCGTCAGTTTGACGAGCGGCTGGGTTCGCAATGCCTACATGGAATTGCGAGACGAAAAAGCCGTCTTCCTCGTTCGTCGATTGCCCGTCGGAAAGCAAACCGTCTCGTATCGTCTACGTGCTGAGATCCCCGGCAAGTTTAGTGCTCTACCCGCAACGGGTAATGGAGTCTACGCAACGGAATTGCGAGCCAACTCGGATGAGATCAAGTTGGAGGTTACGGAGTAGGGAAGATCGTCAGAGTAAGTTTGTAGCTGAACTCGCCAGAGTTCAGGAGTTTAAGATGAAGTGCTCGGGTCGCCTTGCGGCGGATTCCGGAAGTCTGGCGACGTCTGGCGACTCCCGCTACGGGTTGGAAAAGAACGGCCATTACCGAATGAACTGATCGACAAAATCTGAGCCGAGCCCTACTTCAGTGTAGTGCGCTCGGCACATGTCGATCTTTGTGTGCACGTCGTCATGTCCGACGGGTTTGTTGTCTTCGTCAAAGTAAATAAGTGCACCGCAGACGTGGAACAAGGTGATCATTTCTTCGACATCGTCGTCCACCACTAGCGTATGGATTTCGCCGGGCGGCTCGAAGACGTACATGCCCTCGGTGGCGATCCAGTCGTGTTCCAAGTAGCGCCAAGATCCCTTGATGACATAACCGTGGACCGGGGCGGGATGTCGGTGGCGACTGAGCATTCCGGAGCGGCGAACTTTGAGCAAATTGACCCATTCGCCATTGACTTGGTTGAGCAGCAGCGGACGAAACCAAACGTTTTCTGCCTGCGGCACCCACAGGCGTTCATCGGTAGGCATGGCTTCAATTGCAAGTTCTGGGATCATGTCTTCATCCTTGATGTGCGACGGGTTAGTTCGCTGAATAGCCGCCGTCGACGGGGATAATCGTACCTGTAATAAATTTCGCGGCATCGCTGGCGAGAAACAGAGCTGTTCCGGCGACGTCTTCAGGTTCACCCCAACGCCCCATGGGAGTTCGTTCCAACAAACCGGCGCTGCGTTCATCGCTTTCGTACAAGGGGCGAGTCAGCTCCGTCTTGATCCATCCCGGCGCGATTGCATTGACCCTGATTTGTTCCGTCGCCCAAGCGATCGCCAGTGACTTGGTCAGCTGTCCGATGCCCCCTTTGCTGGCACTGTAAGCTGGAGCGATTCCGCTTCCGAAGTACGTTAGCATCGAGGCGATGTTGATAATGCAGCCACGGCTTTTTGCCAGTAAGGGATGAGTGGCGAGACACATCCGCATCGTGCCGTGTAAGTTGACGTCCACAACTCGCTCGAACGACGCGATGTCAAATTCAGCTCCGTTTCGCGCAATGATCCCGGCGCAGTTGATGAGTATATTGAGCCCGTCTAATGATTCGACGAGATTGCTTACCGACTCGGTGTAGCTCACGTCCAGCACTGCGGCTCGGCACGCTGGACTTTGTTGGCTCTCTTTTTGTTGACTCTCCTGCCTCTGGCGGAGTTCGTCGACTTCATTTTGGTCGACGCCAGTCAAGACGACATCGCAGTTTTGCGAGGCGAAGGCTTGCCCGATGGCGTAGCCGATTCCTCCACTGCCGCCGGTGACGAGTACCTGCTGGCCGGCTAGATTCGATTGCATAACGATCTCTTCATCCTGAATCACTCTGCTTTCGGTTTTTCGTTTTCCGACTCGGTAGGTTTGTCCTCGTCTTTGTTTTCTTTCGTATCGCTCTCGTTGTCTTTTTTATCAGGACTGCTTTTTTCTGGATCGCCTTCTTCGGGCTCTTTATTTTCGGGATCTTTATTTTCAGCGGCCGGATCTTCCTTTTTGGGCGGCGTGATAAACAGTGCATTTGGTGGGATTACTTGCTTGGGTAAACCGGGACCCGAAAACGATACATGTAAGACTTCGTCGCCCGAGCTTTCAAAAAACTGGACTTCGATCGGATGGTAGCCAGCTTTTAGTCGAGCCATTCCCGCGATTTCCATTGCTGCATGGTTGCCATCGTTATTGACGACAAGTTTACCTCCGATGTGGAGCGAGCTGCCATCGTCGGAAGTTGTGTAGAAAGTGTAGAGGCCATCTTTGGGGAGTTTAACGAACCCGCGAAATCGCAGGCCAATATATTCAGGCTCGCCTTTGATAACGGATAAATCAATCTTCGGCGAAGCTCCTTTGATCATCGGTTTAAGCGTGTCGAAATCGGGGAGCTTTTGCCACTGGCCTCGGTAGCCTTCGACCCAGATTCCGTTTTTCTCGCCAGCCAATTCGATGCTCTCTTGGAAGGGAATCTCGATCAGCTTCAGTTCGGCGGTGGCTGTCGACTCATCGCGGACGTATTCAACTTTAAGCGTCTCGTTCGGTTTGAGATTAACGAGGGCGAGTTGAGTATCGATTCCTGTCGAAACAGAGCGGCCGTTGATTGTCTTGAGTAGGTCGCCGACTTTCAGCCCCGCTTCAGCGGCAGGAGACTCGGACTTGATTGCGGTGACTTTGGGCGAGTCAAACATGTCGACGTCAAAACCAATTCTGACGCCGTAACGCAGTTCAGCGCTAATGATCTTCGGCAGCATTTGGCGGAGGCGATCGATTCCAATCGCAAATCCAAGGTTTTCGCCGTTCTTGTTTTGGGAAGTCACTATGCCGATCAGTTTACCTTCGGCATTGATAATTGGTCCGCCGGAACTTCCGCCACTGACAGCCGCATCGATCTGGATCATATGCGGCAGGAAAGCGTGATTAGTCTTGGTGCTACGGGAAAGCCCGCTAACGACGCCCCTCGAAGCGGTATGTACTAGCCCCGCGGGTGTACCCAAAGCAATAACGGGTTCGCCTAGCAATAAGTCGTAACTGCGGCCAATTGGAATTGTTGGGAACGGTTTGTCGCTGTCGATTTTGACGATGGCTAGATCTTCAGTGGGTAAAGTCGCAATTATGCGATATCGCAAAACTCGATGGTCGGAGAAGATCACTTCGCCGCGTGCAGCGCCGGCGACGACGTGATCGTTGGTGACTATGTAACCATCTGGATGAATGATCGTTCCCGCACCGACGTTGACCTGCCATTGGTTCGGTTCCTTACCTTTGTGGAACGTACGAATCGACACAAATGCGGGAAGGCATTTTTGGATGAGTCGAACCGTCGGCGTCAACCGCGGGGAATCTTCCGCAATCTTCGGTGGCTCTTTAGCTTCAGGTTGAGCCTGAGCGAATGCAGAGACGGTGAAGGTGACGATTAGACAGTGAAAAATATGTTTGATCATAGTTCGTTACTGTAGGTGAAATGTGTTATCGACTAATTACTCAATGCCCAATTGGTTCATTCGAGCGTCGGCTTGTTTCCTGGCTACTTCCAACGAATCGGCAATTGAAATAGCTTTGCCGTCTTGAGCTTTGCTCTCGTCGGCTGCGTGCATGAACGCATATATCTCTAAGGTCTCTTCGGCGGACACAGGTGGTTTTCCCGAGCGGAAGAACTTGACGATTTCGATGAGCAACGGGGTGTATCCTTCGTACTTGCCAATAGGTGAGACGCCTTTAGTACCAAAGGCAGTCCCGCCGTAGCCCGCTCCGCCATGCCGGATGCCGCGAAATGTTCCAATTCGTTCGCCGGACCAACGACCCACCACGACATCGTAGTTTTCAGTATGAGTGCGAGAAACCGTTTTGCAACCTGATCCCATCACCGTAAACAATGTTTCTACTCCGTGAATGCCATACCAAAAAAGATCGGGATGAGTCTTCTCGAGCGATGCTGGGCTGTAGGCGTCGCAACCCGTCACTTCGCCAATGGAGCCATTGCGGATCGCTTGGGCGCCAGACGAAAATCGTAGCGAGGAACTCGAGAAGACGGGGACTTTATGCTTCTTGGCAAATTCGAAGATCGCCACCGCGTCCACCAAGGAAGCGGAAATCGGCTTGTCGACAAACAGAGGCTTGCCTGCTTTGATTACTTGAGCGGCTTGTTCTAAGTGTGGGCGTCCGTCATTCGTTTCCAACAAAACGACATCGACCTTCGATAGCAAATCCTTGATCGAGGGGCAGATCTCGACGCCGTACTCTTTCATCTGTTCCGTGTACCTTGGGATACGACTGGCACTGGAGACAATGTCTTTGCTTCCCTGTGGGTAAGCCGCGACCACGCGGCAGTTGCCCAATCCCTCGGCGGGAGTTTTTGAATTGAGCGCTTTTGCAAATGCAGTGGCATGGGAAGTGTCGAGTCCAATGATTCCAACTCGTAGCGATTTCGGGTCATCGGCAAAGAGCGCGACCGGAACTAACAATAACATGACTAACATTGTCGACGCACGCAGCATGGTGAGACTCCGGTGTTGGGATTGAGGCTGCAGGTAAAACGGAAGGCGGATACTAGCAGATCGTTAGCCAGATTCTGTTGGCTCGATCCTAGCATCGATATATAGCGTATCTGCCGGAACTTGCCGACTCAACCTAGAAACCAGATATGCGACGAGAATGGTTTCCAATGGGGCCTGCCTCGGAGAGGTAGTGATTTATTCCGTAGCTACCGTCGCCAGACGGTGGAAAGCCTTGTTTTCAACCACGTAAACCACGCTCTAGCGAGCGTAGCCACATTTTTTCACGGCCTCCCTGAGGAAGAGGTTTGTAGTACCTCAAAGGCGGTTGGCTTACGTTTCGATTTGTTTGGCAAAAAGTACTTCCTCGGAGAAGAAGACTACATTGCGGGCTGCGCCCTTTTTGATAAGAAACGAACAATCCGATAGAGTGCCCTTTCTCTCCGAGAAAGAGGTTTTCGAAATAGAAACCGGATGAGCCAGCGATTCGTTTCGGTTCCGAAAAAGCTCTGCTTCGGAGAGGCTGTGATGTTTTAGAACTCGCATGGTGTTTGGGTTACCAAACACCTTGCTCACAAGAAACCTCTTCCTCGGAGAGGAAGGCTACTTTGCGGGCTGCGCCCTTGACCTTTGCCTCGGAGAGCCAGCCTACTTTGCGTTATTCTTCTTCTAGGTATTCGTCGTCGTCTTCAGCGGCTTCGCGAGCGAGACGCCAGTCACGCATTTTTAGTGCTAGTAACCAGCCGCCTAGGAAGCAGACCGTCACGACGGAAACGATGAGCGGCTTGACGAGCACCATGTTGGCTGGAACACGGTCGTTTGTCGCCGAAGTAAGCGTCCCGATGGCGAGCCAAATACACCAGCCAAGAAGCGATCCCATGAGAATCCAAAGTATCAATCTTGGATTCATTTCTTTGGTGGGTTCCGAATTCATGCGGGCACTCTTCTTGCTTTGTCGGTTTGCTTGGTTAGATTGCTCTGTCGGTGCACCAAAAGGCTGACGATCAATCGATGTCAAAAAACGAAACGATGTCAAAAAACGAAACGATCTCAATAAGCGGAGGATCCGTAGTAGGCCACCGTTTCTAAGTTTGTCGAGCTGCGAACTAATTCTACGATCCCGTCGACTTCATGGTCTTCGAGCATGTGAACGTAACTCTCCGTCGGTCGTCGTGCGATGGTGTAGATCTGGACCAGTTTGATTTGGCCACCGGCGGTTTGGATTTCGTTCAGCCGTTGGCAGTATTGTTTCAATTCTTCAGGGCTGGGTGGTTCGTTGTTAATCCGCATGAATAGCGATTGAATGACGAGTGGGCGGACTTTCGATGCGGCGGTGATGTTGTCGAGGATTCTTTGGAATGGAATCGGCGTGCGATCTACTATCTTGAAATAGTCTTCCGTTCCCGCTTCGAGCTTTGCCCAAATCTCGCCTTGATTGTTGTCGAGAATTTCGAGCCCGCGGATTACCACGTCTCGATGGAACATGCTGGCGTTGGTGATCAACACCATTTTCGTTTCGTTCAGCTCGTGCTTCGATTTAAGTTCGGCACAAAGTTGGAGTATCTCGTCGAAGTTTTTATAGGTCGTCGGTTCGCCGTCGCCGGAAAACGCGATGTCATTGAGTCGTCGCAATTCGGCTGGTACCGATTTGAATTGTTCCGTTTCGTAAATCTTACCCGAACTGATCAAGCCGAGCATCTCATCCAGTTCCGTCAACAATTGATCTAACTCGACGAAACGAGTCTCGCTTTGAGTTGTTCGATCGACTTGGCAATAGATGCAATCGAAGTTGCAGATCTTGTCTGGATTGAGATTGACCCCGATCGACATTCCTTGCGACCGCCGACTGAGTACCGGATAGACGAATCGATTGCTCTCGAAATTGCGTTGGTGCAAAGTGTGAAGTCGTTCGGCTGTCATAACGAAACTAAAGGGTTGGGAAACCAAGTGCGAGTTACGAAGTTATTACTCCAGATTATAGGCCTGGGGCACTCAATTGGTTAGTGCTAAGCAAAAAAAGAACCCTCGATACCAGCAGGCAGCGAGGGTTCGTTGAGCTTTTTATAGAATAGAAGTCTGGCTTAGACTTCTTTGGAGTCGATCCACGACATCAGGCTTCGCAGTCGTTTTCCGACTTCTTCGATTTGCTGGTTTTGTTCGCGGCGTCGAATTGCCTTGAAGCGGGGAGCACCACCACGGTTTTCCAAGATCCAGTTGCGAGCAAACTCGCCGGTTTGGATATCGTTGAGGATCCTTTTCATTTCCGCTCTGGTTTCGTCCGTGATGATTCGCGGACCACTCATGTAGTCACCGAATTCTGCTGTATTGGACACGCTGTAACGCATGTAGCTGAGCCCACCTTGGTAGAACAAGTCGACGATCAGCTTCAGTTCGTGCATACACTCGAAGTAAGCCATTTCGGGTTGGTAGCCCGCATCGACGAGTGTTTCAAATCCGGCCTTTACCAATTCACTGACACCACCGCAGAGAACAACTTGCTCTCCGAAGAGATCAGTTTCGGTTTCTTCTGCGAAAGTGGTTTCGATCACACCACCGCGAGTTCCGCCGATGCCCTTGGCATAGGCCAAACCGATTTTCTTGGTTTCTTCGTTGGAAGCGTCGCCGAGTGCGATGAGGGCGGGAACGCCACCACCAGCTTCGAATTCGCTACGAACCAAGTGGCCAGGTCCTTTGGGAGCTACCAGCAGCGTATCGACGCCAGCGGGTGCTTCGACTTGGCCGAAGTGGATATTGAAACCGTGCGAACACATCAGCACGTCGCCCTCTTTCAGATTGGGACGAATCGAGCTCTTGTAGAGATCGCCTTGAACTTCATCGGGAAGAAGTACGTTGACAATGTCAGCTTGCTCGGTCGCTTCTTCGAGCGAACAGGGCTTAAAGCCGTGGCCGACAGCTAGGTCGTAGTTAGGACTTCCTGGGCGTTGACCGATAATGACATTGCAACCGCTGTCGCGAAGGTTTTGAGCTTGGGCGTGACCTTGCGAACCATAACCCAAAATGGCGATGGTCTTATCTTTCAAAACGGAAAGATCGGCGTCGTTGTCGTAGTAAATTGTGGCAGGCATCGATTTCCTCGGTTTCTACTTCTTAGGTTTTGGACCTAATGACGAAAGTAATTAACTTTCGAACTGAGTGTAGTTTGGGGTTAGGGAGTGTGGGGTTAAGGCAATTTCTCTTGCGAACAGATTTCTGCTTCGAGCAAGTTGCCGACTTAATATAGAGGGCCTTAGTCGTTGACGAATTTTCGGATGGAGCTCTCGTGGAGTTGCGGTCCGCCTTTGGAATTCGGATTCGCAGCTCGCACCATTGCGATACGACCCGTTCGGACGAGTTCGCGGATTCCAAATGGACGCATCAGTTCGATAAATGCTTCTATCTTTGTCTCGCGGCCCGATATCTCGATCATGATCTGCTCGGCGCCGACGTCGACAATGCGGCCACGGAAGATATTCACCAACTCGCGAATCTCACTTCTCGTGTTGCCGGGAGGAGCTGCGACCTTCAAAAGCATCAGGTCTCGCTCGACGAAATCTTGCGAGCTAATATCTTCAACTCGAACAATGGTTACGATCTTCTCAAGCTGTTTTCGGATCTGCTCCAGGACTCGATCGTCTCCCACTACGACAAACGTCATACGGGAAAGAACAGGGTCCTCGGTCTCGCCAACTGCCAAAGAATCGATGTTGTAGCCGCGCGAAGCGAGCATGCCCGAAACGTGTGCCAACACGCCAGGAACATTCTGAACGACCGCGGAAAGTACGTGACGCATCGCTTACGTAACTCCAATTGCCCAAAGGGAAACTAGTATCATAACTACACTTGTGTCGACTGCAATGTGGGGTGTTGTGCGGAAATACTCGTAACGCGCCGAGTATTTGGGCAAACTGAGTTGTTCGGTTTGAAGCAGAGCTATCAGATGTGACGGTATTGCTCCCGGAGAAGAACTCGTCAGCTGCGCTCCAAACTGTTATCATAATGAGGTTTACATATTACTAACTCGTCGACAGGTACCACTCGTTCCAACTTCTCGGTTACCTTCACGCTCCTAAATTACTAGGCAATCTGACCCCAATGAACTTTCGCGTTGATCTAGACATCTTTCGTGGCCCTATGGACTTGCTCCTGTATCTGGTCCGCAAGCACGAGGTGCCTATCTCCGAAATACCCATCGCGAATATCACTGGTCAATACCTCGAATACATCGAGATTCTCGAACAGATGGATGTCAATTCCGTCGGCGATTTCCTCGACATGGCCAGCAATCTGATCGAGATCAAATCGCGGCTCGTCCTGCCTCAGGTCGAAGATGAGGTCGAGGAACTGGACGATCCTCAGGAAGAGCTAGTCGAACGCTTGCTGCAATATAAGAAGTACAAAGACGCGGCGAGTATGTTGGAGGAGCAAAGTCGTTCGTGGCAGCAGCGTTACACCCGAGTCGCCAACGATTTACCACCGCGGGAAGTTGCCCCAGCCGACCAACCGATCCAGGAAGTTGAGCTCTGGGACCTCGTTAGTGCCTTTGGTCGGATCATGCGGGAAAACCAAGCCGCAGCCCCCTCGACGATCGTGTACGACGACACTCCAATTCACATGTATATGCAACGAATTCACGAGAAGTTGCTGACCAATCAACGCGCGGCGTTGTCCGAGATGTTCGTCCCCGGCATGCACAAGTCTGCCATGATCGGTGTATTCCTGGCAATTTTGGAACTGGTACGTCACCACAGCGTGCGGACTCGACAAGACGACGCCCACGGAGAAATCTGGGTCTTGCCTGGCGATACTCTCGCAGGTGACATCGACCTGTCTGGCGTCGATAACTACGGTGCCACTCCTGCAGTCGAAGCAGCAGAAGACGGCGATCCCGGAGGCACAGGTGAGGATCCAGCTGGTGACGGCAATCCCACAGGTGACGGCAATCCCGCAGGTGGCAATCCCGCAGGTGGCAATCCCGCTGAGCCAGCTAACGAAAGTGACGAGAATCCCGACGAGAACTCAGCTCCCAAACCACGTTGACACTCCTCTCATATCGCGACAAACGCCTCCAACGCGAACCTTGCTCCACTATCAAGCGTCCTCTTCTCTCAAGGAAACACCCCGTTAAACTACTGAGCTGAAATATTCAGTAAGCTGAATACTTTGTAAGTTGAAGATTTAGTACATCGAGCTAGGCCTTATCAAATCGCGGCAAAGGTACCCACGAGACCATGGTGAACAACCTACCAGTCAAAAGCATCACTCACGGCGACTATACGATCGAGGGATACTCTCGAGCAGCCGTTCAAACGTACTGGCGGGTTCCCGAATTGAAACTCGGTTTTGACTTGGGGGCTCAACCCTGGGACTTCATGGGAACGAACACTTGGTTTGTTTCGCACACTCACCTCGATCATATCGCTGCACTGCCCGTCTTTGTCGCGCGGCGGCGGATGATGAAGATGGACCCGCCGACGATCTACTTACCCGAATACGCGATTGGCGGCGTGGAACAAATGCTTCGCGCGGTCAGCCGGTTGGACCGAGGTCGTTTGCCAGTCGAATTGATCGGCGTCGAAGCTGGCGACGAAATTGAACTCTCGCGCGAGTTGGTCGTCACCGCCTCGGCAACAAAACATACGATTCCGTCCTTGGGATATATCGTTTGGCAGCGGCGACAAAAGTTGAAGCCCGAGTTTCAGCAATTGACAGGCGATCAAATTCGCGACCTGCGAAACTCCGGAAACGAAGTTACCCAAGAGCAGCGAAATCCCATTCTCGCTTATCTCGGAGACAGCGCGCCAGAGGGCCTCGATAATTGTCCCGATATGTATCGAGCCAAAATCTTGATCGCCGAAATGACATTCGTTGCGCCGGAGCATCGCAAAGACAAAATTCACAAACACGGTCACATGCACATCGACGATTACGTCGCTCGCAAAGATCGTTTTGAAAATGAGTGCATCATTACAGGACATTTCAGCACGCGTTATCACGATCAACAGATTCGCAACTTCGTAAAGAAGGAATTGCCCGATATGCTCGACGGACGATTGCACCTGTGGCTTTAGACACTGCCGTTTTCGAGTATTGAAGTGTCGAGTATTGAAGTGTCGTGCAATCTTACTCGACAGAATTTGCCTTCGTCGGACTAGTGGAAGGATCGAGAAATTAACGGTCGAGAAATTGACGTATCATTCGAACAGCCAAAGGCGGCATATATCCACGTGCCCTTTTGTCGGCACCGTTGCGGCTATTGCAATTTTACTTTAGTCGCTGGCCGCGATGACCTGATCGAAAGCTACCTCCAAGCCATTGATTTGGAATTGCAAACGCTCAGCGAATCTCATCCGGTCGAAACGCTATTCCTCGGTGGCGGCACTCCGTCTCACCTCTCCGCTTCACAATTAAAGCGGTTGTTCGACTCGCTGCGTCAGCGGTTTCCACTTCGCTCCGATTCCGATTTCGTTGCCGAAGTCAGCATGGAAGTGAACCCCGCCGATATCGATGAGGAAAAAGCACTCGTGTTAGCCGAGTGTGGCGTGAACCGCGTCAGCATTGGCGGGCAATCATTCGACGAAACGCGATTGAAGCTTTTAGAACGCGATCACTCGCCTCAACAGATTCGCGACGTAGTTGCGACGCTGCGCCCGTTGATGACGTCGGTTTCACTAGATCTGATTTTTGGTGTGCCGGGTTGTAGTTTAGAGGATTGGCAAAAAGATCTCGATGAAGCAATCGCATTGCCCGTCGATCACGTTTCGACTTACGGCCTCACGTTCGAGAAAGGAACGTCGTTCTGGACTCGGCAACACCATGGCGACTTATCCGCCGTCGATGAGGGAATTGAGCGAGAAATGTACGCGACGGCCATTGATTCGTTGACCAACAATGGCATCGAACACTACGAAGTCTCCAATTTTGCACGACCCGGTCATCGCTGTCGCCACAACGAAACGTATTGGTTGGGTGAACAGTTCTTTGCCGTTGGACCCGGTGCCGCTCGCTTCGTCAACGGCCGCCGCGAAGTCAATCACCGCAGTACTACGACCTACATCAATAAAGTGCTCGCCGGTGACTCTCCCGTCGCCGAAGTTGAAACGCTCTCCAAAGAAGCCTCTGCTCGCGAACGCTTTATCTTTGCCATGCGGCGAATGGCCGGAGTTTCCCGAAACTGGTTTCGCCGCGTTTCTGGATTCGAGATCGATGAACTCTTCGGCGAGGCCCTTCAACGTCATGTCGCGGGCGGCTGGCTCGACGACGATGGCCAAACCATTGCGCTCACTCGCGAAGGGCTCTACGTCAGCGACGCCTTGTGGGTCGATTACGTTTAGCTGCTGAAGTTTTGTCTATTGAAGGCCCGACTTCGAAGCAAGCAGGGAACCGCGAATGAACGCTGATGGCCGCGAATAAAGAGAAGTAAGAAAATTAAAGTAAGAAAGAGTTTGTCTATAGAAGGACTGAATTCAAACGGGAACCAGTGCGGATTCGGAACGTACGCACGAAGCGTAAATGAGCATACTAGCACGAAGCGCCAGCGAGTATGAAAGCATGAAGCGCAAGTGAGTATGAAAGCATGAAGCGCAAGTGAGTATGAAAGCACGAAGCGCCAGCGAGTATGAAAGCATGAAGCGCAAGTGAGTATGAAAGCATGAAGCGCAAGTGAGTATGTAAATGATCCACGAAGCAAGTATTTAAGCACGAAACCCGGGCTAGTTACATAATCTTTCTTACGGCCCCCAGAGATCCACTCGCTTGCGCGTTTTGATGTTGCGCTAGCGGATGAGTGATAGCATTCCGCGCCGCGGGTTCTAAGAATCACCAACCGTCCGGCCGTTCTTTCCTACCGCGAAGCGGTTACTCAAAATAGCCCAG
>Ga0115002_10003861_pt1 | contig 18484 bp, 11 predicted proteins | sample ArcticOcean_MG_C_8_FD_89576 | JGI IMG/M metagenome (GOLD analysis project Ga0115002, IMG submission 89576) | Marine microbial communities from western Arctic Ocean - ArcticOcean_MG_CB11_86 | ecosystem: Environmental > Aquatic > Marine > Oceanic | place: Arctic Ocean: Canada Basin | collected... | reverse complement strand
CTTTCCTCTTTCCCTCGTCTGAGAATCTACCAGTAATAGCACCTAGTCCAGCACCAACAGGGGTGGCAAATATGGCAAAAGCCACCAAGATTATGTCAAGGTGAGGGGCCACTTCTGCGGGGTTTGAAGTTGCCTTCCAAATTATCGTAGTCCCAAGAATTACAAAAGCCGCCACGACTGGCCCCAACATTAGAAGCGTCAGGAACTCTGTGCCAGAAAGAGTAGTGGTGGCCTTAACTCGCAGACTACCAATCTCCTCTCTAGCAAGAGCCAGTTCTTTGCGTATCTCAGCTAACTCGTCTACCTCATCTGCCAATTAATCTACTCATAGTATATTATACTCCGTTCCATTACTTAATTTCTCTTATGCCATGCTAAAAAATAAAAACCATACTCCGATAGCTATAGCGATATCTGCGGTTGCTGCAACATACATACCAATTAACATTGCCTTATCAACTAGAGTCATTTCCTCATACCTCTTAACTTAATGTAATGGACAAACCTGCAAGAATGTTCCCACGGAACTGTCCACATAAAAGGGGAAAATTGCTCCCCCAACACCTAGTACTATTGCTATTACTAAACTTGCTAATGTAAGTAGTTTCATCCGTAAATTTTTAGGATTTATCCACGATACCGTCAGTTTTATTCCAAGGAAGGGAATCTTCATCGATGACTTCAGGAAAGCCTGTTTGTTGATCATGAACAACATCTTCAGGAAAACCTAATTCCTTTTGAAATTCCTTTAGTTTATCTCTACGATCTTTTTCAGATTCTTCCCAATTACTGGCGTACTCCATTTTAGGGTCTTGCCATTGGAGTTGAATCATCATATCCTTAAAGACTTCCATGTGTGTCATTGTAGCTACCTCAAACTGCTTGTGGAAAATATCTCCATCAATCATTGCAGCATATTCAGGGAATCGTGTCCCCAGATTTTCTTCTTTTTGTACATAGGCAGAGGAGAATTCCGGTTTAATTGCCCCCGCATCCTTCATATAATCTACAGCAATTCTATCCATATCTGGCCTGGTAATATCTTTAAAATCTTTAACTGCATATCCTGATTTATCTTGAACATAATTACTAAAAGGTGTGTTATTAAATTCAGGGTAATTAGTAATTAAATTATTATACCAATTAGTTTCATACTCTTTATTTAGTAGTACAGCAGTATCAGGAATTAAGTTACTAACCCGAATAGCAATGGAAGTTGGTATAAACTTCCTAAGATCTAAATAAGCTATATCAGTAGTTGAACTTTCTTGGTCTGCTTTAATAAGCACTTCGTTTCCAACTTGATAAATACCCACGCTATTAACTGGGAAGTCATTAGGAAAGAATTCCTTCACATCAACATCTTGTTGAGATTTGAGAATATTAAAATGTGCTCCTTGATTAACCCCTTTTTCACAATAAGTAACCTCCGCTAGTTCTAAGGCATTCACTTGCATGAAACGTTGAACACCCTTATTAACTACCTCAATATCAGTAGCACTGCCTGCAATAGAGTAACTTAAAATATTTCCATCAATGACTTCTTCAACTAATCTCTTAGCAACACGGGTATCACTCCGTAGTTCAGAGACAAGAAAAAATCCATTTTGATCGACACCAGATTTAAACACTTTTCCGGTCTTTGTAATATACGCCGGTAGTGCCCAACCTGTTTGAACGTCAGAATGGAAAACCATGCAATTTCTAGTACGAAAGTTCTTCATAAAAGCATCAAAAGCGACATCTAACGCTTCTGTTGTAATTAAATGGTTTTCGTGATCAATGCCTTCGACAGAAGCAGGCCCTCCAACAACTAAAGGCTCATTCTCATCAAGATGTAACCCTTGTTCCTTTGCAACCTGTGTGTACTTCGATTTAGGGCCATAATAACGAGAAAGAGTAAGTAACTCCGCTGGAGAACCTACACCCGCTTCAAATAGCCTCTCATACTCTGCAATAGCATCTTTAATATCCTCCTTAGAGGATTTTCCTACCTGTTCTTTAGCTAAAAAGATTAATCCCTCTGTTGCAAGCAAAGGAGTGTAATAACCTCTATTAACTTGACGAATCTCAGAAGTTTTTTCCATTACTCTAAAATCATCTAGACGATCCTTAAAAAAGGCTACGCCAGCTCCAGGAAAACCTCTATGTAAATAGTTAGTGTTCCCAACCTTTACATCCTCATGAATAGCATTAGCGACAGCATCTATAGCAATCCCTTTATCAAGATCGGTTGGGGAAGATTTTTGAAACCACTGGCCGATTTTTTCATCATTATTATATGAAAATTTTAATGCCCAGTATAATTCTTCCAAATCATCTGGATGTGCTGAAGATTTTGCCAGGTCAGAATAGATTTTTAAAAATTTAGTTGATCTCACGTTATTTATTACTCATAAGGATATATATTAGTTACTTTTCAGTTCCAAGATGGAATTCCTCTACAATTGAGAGTAATATTTCATCTACTGAGGACTTAACCGCCGCTTTAACTGCTACATGTTGTGGGCCTACTGGAAAAGCCATATCTATGGTTGAGTCTAAATCTGTTTGCATTTGAGTAAATACTTCTTGAACATAAATTAACCCAGCCGTATAATCCATCTCGACTAGATCACCATCAAAGTAATCTGTTATCTTAGTTCTACTTTGGTCATATAAGATTCTATTTAATGCTCGTTTAAGCATTAAATATTGCCGTGTATCAGACGGCATGGCTATTTCTACATTTGTTAAAACTTTACCCACTAACCTGGAAAACCTTTCCATAAAAAACATTTGGACATCATTAGTGTCTGCTACCAATCTTTGCATTGCTTCGTCTCTTTGAATACTCATTTCTGACTTTACCTCTTATAATTATTATCCTTAGTTTAAGTGAGGGGTTTATCCCTTAGTTTTTCAAGCTCTTTGTACAATGCCTTCGGTAAAAGCATAATTTCTTTTAATACAGCGCGTTTTAAAAACCATTGTCCTTCTCTAGGGGCGTTTTCAGTTATGACTCGTGTAATTTCTGGGCCATATTCAAACTTACTGTGTTTCGGTCTGAAGGTAATCACTTTGGCATTGGGATTTTTCCCTTTGTCATAGTGTTTATAATGACCTTGGATTACTACTCCATTTTTTCTTCGGTGAGTTGGTACATATACCCGTTGAGTATTCACAGAATCTAGAGGGGTTGCGCTTGAAATCCCAGCCTCTACAACTGCTGCATATGGTGCAGAATATTCAATATTAATACTCTCCCGTTTATAAATAATAGAGCCTGATTCTTTTAATTTTCCGGTTTGTACAGGTACATACTCAATAACAACCAAGAGTATCTTGAGAACGATAAAAAATATCGTACCCATTAGCTTGAATGCCTTTAATTAGTGCATTTTTAACAGCTTCATGTACTGCTTGATTGACCATAGTATCACCTCCTTATATTACAACTTGGAACTGTATTTTTATCAATTTCTTTATTTATACTTTAGAGCCTATATACATTATATACTATTCTGCAACTACAGTCCAGTACTATATCCTTATATTCCTTGGGTTCCGTCTGAATTCACAAAATCTAACGTATATTGCTCATTATTTGCCCAAATTTCCATTCTTGGGAATGTAATTGGTTGAGACGGAATAACTAATTGAGGAATATCTGCTTTGTTTTCAAAATATTCAAGAGTAATATGAGGAGTAAAATCATAATTTTCATTTATCCTCTTTCTCGGTATAAGGTCAAACCCTTCTTCTTCAAGTTTAATTATTAAATCGGCTCTCCATGCTTTAAGCCCCGGTATTTCTACTAGGGCTACAACAACATTAAGTTTCTTTGGGTTTTCAGAAGCATCAAAGATATATGGCCCTGAAATTTGTCCATCCATTTGTGGAGGAGGGCCAAGCTGTTGTATAACAACATTGAGGGCCTTATACCAATCCTCATGGGAAATATAATTATATTTTACATAAGCAAGAGTAATATGAGCATTATCAATTTGCTTTTCATATCCTCCAAGATCAAGAGACTTGGCTAACTCTTGATCAATAGGAAAGGTTATAATACCTCCTGGGTGACCCGTATTAAAAAGCTCTTCAAGAACATCATGAAACACACCAAGATTATAGTTAGTAGACTCGTCAAGAGTCACCCAAGCAAATTCAGTGTGTTCTTCAGACAGTAGGGGTTCTCCAATAACCTCTCCCATATAGAAAAGAACCGGGATTTCTTCGTCTCCCAGCACCAACTCTGTAGTCATGTGCGCTTCAACGTTATGAATTTCTAAACTAGTTTCTTCACGTACTTCCCGAATAAGGCTATCCTCAGGTGTTTCTCCAGCCTCTACATGACCGCCAGGCAAATCCCAATAATCTGAATAAGCATCAGCCATTATTAGAAATTTGCCTGCGTTATTAAAAGCAACAATTTTGGTGCTAAATTTAATATTTTTGTTGCTTTTTTGGACTAAAAAACGGTTGTCTTCGTTATCCTCTTTCTCATCAGCTTTTTGGGCTTTTTTGGAAAACTCTGCATACGTCTCATCACTGTCACTATTTATCCAAGCATCATACGCCCCTGGAGTGTAATCATGCTCTCCTTCATTACGAAGTTTTTCGTCTTCCTCAGCCTCTTCTTCAGGAGTAAGTTTCCAATCAAAATCATCCTCCTCACCGTCCACACCTATAACATGAATTAATTCATAGGCCTCTCTAAGTTTATCCATATTTTGATCATAATTGCTTTGTTTTTTGTCTTCTGGCATTTTTATCTCCTTTAATTTTCTGTTACGTGAAGTAGTTTACTATACTTTATAGTATTTGTCAAATTTCTTCCTACTCGTCGTCTGAATCCTCTAATTCGTTTTCCCATTCTTCGAAGAGCATTGGATCAATATAAGATGCTAAAGCTGTATCAACATCGTTTCCTAAGCCTTTAGAAACAGCTACAGCAACTGCTTTTCTAGCTTTATTAAACTCTTGTCTATTTTTAGGAGCATCCATTTCTCCTATAGCTTGTAGTGTCATTGAACGAGCCCCAAGGGTTCTAAAGTCTTTAGGACTGTAGTTTTTTTCCTCAAGCCCTAATGTCTTATTCATAGTGAGTTTCATATAACGAGCTACTTGATCATCAGTAACTTGATAGAGTTGTTGGGTAGGTCTAAAACCACCTTTCTTCATTCTATCATACAACATAGTTGCTAATTCTTGATTATCATATTCAAATTTAGCTGCAACTCCAGCTTTAGAAGTAAACTCTAGGGTGACCTGACTCCCGTTTATCTGTACATGTTTTTGTAATAGGCTAGAAGCTCCAAAGGATTGTACTTCAACTCCTGTAGTTGATAAACTTTCTTGACTACCGGCACGTAAAGAAGTCCAAGCCATGAAACGCATAACTTCAGCTTCAGGTCTACCATTATCAGCTTCTTCTTTTAACCATTTACTAATAACTGGTTCATCCATAGCCATCATACGATTTCTTGAATATTTTTTAGTTGCTTGGTTAGTAATATGCTCTTTGCTATACATACTTACCCATTTATCTTTATTATTTCGGTATCTGCCTAATTTTAATGCTTTAGGATCGGTAGAAAGTTCTACAGTACGACCTCTAGCAGCGTTAGGTATTTTCTTACCATTGGCTAGAAGTCCAGGGGTCATACCCTGCTTTACGGCATCTTCAGGAGAAACTAAGCTTAACTTCTTAGTTTTATCATACGCACCACGCGCTCTTCCTCCCTGAGTTCCTTCACCTTGCTTTCCCCCCTTTGTATCGTCTTCAACCGCCGCCGCTGCCGCCTCGTCTCCAAATATTGCAGCAAATTCCTCGGGTTTTAACCAGCGTCCAGGATAAAGAGGATCCCCAGTTTCAGGAATTTTCCCTTCAGTTTTAGCCCAAGCTGCTTGGGCCTGCCTATGTAAATCATCTTTACTTTGGCCTAAATTAGCCGCTTGTTTAAGAAGTCTAATAGAACGATAAGCTTTCTTGAGGTCTGCTTGTTGCACATTAGCATCTGAGCTAGTGATTAGCTTCCATTCATTTTCTTCAACGTAGGTGTCTAAACCTTCTCGTAATGCATCTTCAACATAAAGATCATTACCATCTTCAATTTCTTTCGGAGCTGCACTGAGAATAGATATTCTTGCTTCTCCTAGGTCATCAACCTCAATAGACGCTAAACCAATAATACGGTTGTTAATTTGCGCTAGGATGCCTCCACGACCCCCACTAATGAAGTCATCTAGACCTAGAAGCGGTAGCAGTAAGTCTTGGGAATCGTCTTCATCGTGTTGTCCAACATATTCTTTCCAAGCATCGTAAACTTGTTTTAAATCTCCTTGGAAAGTTTCAATTGGAATAATAGCAATTTCTTCTTTTTCGGCTTTAGGGTCAACTTTTCTCCAACGAGTAGCAAAATAAGGAGTTTTACCTGGCCGTCGCACTAGAGAAGTGTAAGGAATTAAACCAGGCTTTTTTAAACCAAAATCACCACTATCATTTTTATCAGGAACATTTAACCAAGCAGCCGCACCACTTGAGGTAACATGTTCACCACTTTGTTTTTGAAGCTCCGTATGTTTTTTCTCATGAGGGTTTAGTTGATTTTCAGCATCAACCGTCTGATAATCACCCTCAGATAAATACTTAATTAGTTTTCGTAAATGCTTACCCATGATTAGTTTACCTCCGTATTAATCCGGTAAGCTTCAAGAGTGCTACATATGCAATCGTGATCGCATTCACAACGTAGTTCAGTTACGCAATCACAATCACTGTTGCAAATGTGACATCCAGATGAAGTTACCCTATCTTGTTCCTGTTTTTGATATATTTTATCGAGTTCTTCTTTAAGATTCATTTTTCGTTCCTCTAAAGTTTTTCCAGTTGTTACAGCTTCGTTAAGTTTACCTGCCTCGGCAAGTTCCCTTACAAAATCCGATTCCCCCTTATATCCAGTCATTGGCGGATAATGGGTTTCAAAAGATAGAATATGATCCGGAGCTATCATTTGTTTAGATACCTCTTCTTCCTCTTTTGGTTTTCCTACTAATACTCCTACTTCCTCTTCTAAGGCTATAAGTTCTAATAGATGATCTAGAAGAGTATCATGATCAACTTCTTTAGTTTCTTGTTTAACTAAAGACATGCTAAATCTTTTAGCAAGATTATTGTATTCTTTTTTAACGTCCTCACGTCCCATTTCCAGGCTCCCGTGCTCTAACCCAGTAGGGTTTTTAAAACCAAATTTTTTATAAAATTTACCAACATGTGGAGATAAGGGAACCACAGAAACTTCATTTGCTTTAGATTCTGTTAAGAAACGATGTAGTAAATCCATCATTAATTTTACACCGGAAGTATTTCCCGGTTGTTTGTAAGAAGTGGGCAAGTTTGATACAGTATCAATATAAAAACCACCATACCCTTCATCATGAACTAGTGCAAAAGATTGTAAATTTCCTTCAGAATCCATTTTAAATTCATATGCTTCTAAATCTTTTGCTGTATTCGCTGGTAAATTATCTAATTTATATTTTAACTCCTTAAATTCTTCCGAAATAAAACGAAGGGCCGCCTTCTCAAAACCAATGGTTTCGTTTATCTTAACCTGTTTCATACCGTCTGGTACAGTAGAAGCATCAATTGGTTCTGGAAGTTCTGCTAATAATTCTTCAAGTCTCTTTTCTTCTGCCTCAAAATTAATCCCATCTTTAATTTTATTAAAGAATTTTTCACGACTTACTACTTCTCGATCTTGGCGTACTTTATCATCTTCTCCTGCTATCTCTTCAGGGCGTATATAACGAATAGGCTTAGTCCAATCTCCAGACTCTGGCACTAAACCTTCTTTACGAGCTTGTTGAGCACCAGGAGAGTCTTGCTTTTGGAGTTGTTCTTTCTTATCTTCTTTATTTCCAACTAAAATTCCAACTTCTTCTTCTAAGGCGATAAGTTCTAGAAGTTGGTCAAGTGCACTAACCTGATCACCCTCTGCCTTAGAGATAGCGAAATATGGAGCAGTAAATTCTGAGTATTTAAATAAATTATTAGAAATTTGTTGTTTATGTAGATCCATATTAAACCTTTTAGCAAATTTATTGTAAGCGTCTTTTGCTACATCGCGCTCCATCTCTAAAGTATTATCATTTTCCCCTTCTATAGTCCCAACCGACGCAGGTACGGGAGTATTTTTATCTATATGTTCTTGTTCTTTGGCAACCTTACCCTCAAAATCCCCTTCGATATTTTTAAGGCGTTGCACTTTCGCTCGTTGAGAATTATATAAGTTTATATTCTTAGGGGTAGGTTCGTCTCCGCTATCTTCAGTAGCCTGTAATTTTTGCGCCATGCCTATTAATGTAGCTCTCTCTGTCTCAAAATTAGTTGTCGCATCATTTAATGAGGACTGAGCTAAATCTCTGCGGCTAGTAGCAATCTTAACCTGCTTTTGGCGGTTAAGAGCAGCAATGGCTTCGGCTTTTCTATCCCCCCCATTAGGGGCTGTAAAACCAAATTTTTCATAAAACTTACCTACTCGTGAAGTTAAAGGATGCACAAGAATTCGAGTAGATTCAGACTCATTTAAGAAACGATTAAGTAAATCCATCATTAATTGAGTTCCACCAGACTCCTTACTATTCCGATATTTAGAGGGCATAGTTACTATAGAATCTATAGTAAACGTATCATTGCTCTCATGAACAACTCCGAAAGCTGCTAATTTTCCTTCCGAATCCATTTTAAATTCATAACTTTCTAAGTGGGATACTGGAACATCACTAAGATTTTGTATGTCCTCATGTAAACTTTCAAATTCCCTAGTAATATATGTTATACTTTCCCATTCTTCTCTAATGGCATTATTTATTTGCTGTTGTTCAGGGGGTTCTTCAAAACCTTCCAATTTTGCAGGATACTCAGGAAGCCCCTCTGTATAAGCCGCTATTGCGTCCTCTTCAACTTCGAAAGTATAACTATTCTCAATTTTCTTAAAGAATTCTTGTTTACTGGTAAGTTCTTTATCTTGTTTTACATCATCGTCTTCTCCTTCCATATCTTTAGGACGTATCCATCTAATAGGTTTAGCCCAATCTCCAGATTGTGGTACTAAACCGTCTTTACGAGCTTCTTGAGCACCGGCTGATACTTGCTTTCGGAAAGTAGGAATCTCCTTTTGAACTTTTGACTCTTCTTCATCCATTTTCCCGGCAAGCATTCCATATCTACTTTCAAGATCTATCAATTGACGAATCTCTTCTCTGGCCCCACCGTGTTCCTTAGAAATAACTACGGAAGACATATCAAAATGTTTAGAATAATAATTATACTTTTGTAGTACATCATCTCTAGACATTTCTAAAGAGCCTGCAGTATTTTTCTTGAACCCAAATTTTTCATAAAAAGCCATTACATGTAAATCAAGCGGGTCTACAACAAGTGTAGTTGTTGTAGATTCCGTTAGAAATCTATGTAAGGTGTCCATCATCACTTGTACACCGAAAGATGAATTTGTTTCCCGATACTTACTAGGCAAGGTAACTGCAGAATCAATGTGAAAACCGTCCTCTTCACCACCGTCTGTAATTCTTGTAAAGGAGGCTAATTTACCCTCTTTATCAAATTTAAATTCATAATCAGAAATCATTTCTTCATCTTTATTATCAAGATACATTCTAAGAAAAAGAAGTTGTTGTGCAATAAATCTTAAACCGCTTATGTGCCCTGTAAGTCTATCAATCCCTTTAGCCAGTTTATTTGTTTTTTGTCCTTCTGTCCGAGCTATATTAACTAGTGGTTCAAGTTTCGCTGTGAGTGAGGCTATTTTGTCAGTAGCAAACTTCTGTTCTTCATCAAAATCAACAGAAGCATTAATTTTCTCCGTGAAAGTTACAAATCCTTCTCGTACTGGCCCAGAAGCATTCCATGTGGTACTTGTTGGAGAAGTTTGATTGTCTGCATGTTGTTCAGACTCTACTGGATTCCCATCATCATCATCAGCCTCGTTAGGACGTACCCATGCGCCAGGATGTTGCCAATTCTTTGTTTTGGGTACTAAGTCGTGGGCACGAGCATATGCTGCCCCAGGAGCCTCACCAAGCTCTTTAACCATGTAGTTTTCGAAAAAGGATACTCCCGACACAATATCATTTAACAGGACACCTTGAGCTTCTCCTGCATTTACTTCAATAATCATTTTGCATGGAGGAAAACTAATTTTAATATTTTCGGCTGGTTGTACATCTCTCTTAATTTCAAGTACATTATCATGCTCTCCAACCACAATGAAATCTAATGGAAATTGCATGTCATTCATTGTCATTATTGCTGGGTACCAAGCACGGAAGGGGAATAGCATACCATGCCCCTCGTCAAGAGATTGCCTACCGCCCAACCCTTTTTGACTATTTGATGTCATTTCAAGAGCAAATTCCCGCGTTCCAATCATTACTGGAATATTTTCAGAGCGTGGCTCACTTTTTTTAGTAACTTCAGAAAGAATATCAAATAATTCATTCTTAGGTTTCTTTTTTGAGTCGTCTCGACCAAAAGTCGTGGTAGATTGTTCCGTTCCCATGACAGTACCTCCAGCGTAAGCGGCACCACCTACACCACTACCTGCTCCACCACCAGAACCATCTTGTTTTTCTAACAGGTCGTGCAATTTTTTAATTTCAGTTTTCGGTTTAGATAATTCCCAATGATTAGCTTGGATCGGCTTAACACTATTAAAATGTTCACTAAGAATGTTCGTCAGCCATTCTCGTTGTTGTGCTACTCCTTTAGTAGGCATAGAATCTTTATTTTTACGAGGCGTTGATGGAAAATTAATTACGATCTGTCCCTTATCATCAATAAGGGAAGATAATTCATTCAACGTATCATGTAAATCTTGGTCAGTTTCCTGCACATTTAATACATTACTAGCCATGACTACGCTGTATTTCTCCTTTAGTTTCGACGCATCATTATATGGAGGTGAAGTATCATATGCATGAACATTTGTAAAAGGCTTAGCAGGAGCATCTCCCTCATTTATTCCCCCTGGAGCATACTCTTCAATCCCCTGTAATCTCCTAGTCTGCGTACCTTTACCAGCCCCATAATCTAAAATTTTAGTGTCTTTGTTAACATTTTCTAGTACCCAAGTACCTACGGTTGTCTTCGACCAGTTTCTAGCAGTTTGTCCTCTAGCTTTATCACGGGAAGATACCTCAGTAACAGGCCCAGCTTCTTGAGTTGGAGATGTTGTCTCAGACTGAAAGGCAGTCTTTAACTCTGAATATTTAAGGCCTTCAACAAAAGCCGGAATGGTAGTATCTCCATTAACTTTCGCTTGGTGAACCCGATGATTACCCGCATAAAGAATAAATTGACCACCGTCATATTTAATTTCAACCGGCTGTGTGATTGGCGTACCTTTCTGATACTCACCTTCCATAGCAGGAACCGGCTCTAGTCCTTCAATTAAAGTTAAGGGGATGTTAAGCTCAACTGCACTAGACAGATGCCCATCAGCACCACGCTTTAGCATCTCTTGTTGAGTAATGCGCTTGTCTTCAAATTCTTGACGAGAAATTTCGGAAGTTTGGTTCGCTTCTTCAGGCCGTAACCACCGAACAGGGTTTTCCCGATTACCAGATTGTGGTACAAGCCCACTAGCCATTGCTGCCATACCTTCAGGAGTAATTTCTTTCTGCAATTCGTTAGGAGTTTTATCAGTAGCTTGTTTTTGGTCTACTATAGCAGCAAAAGAAATATCCCCACGATGCTGAATATACCCATCATTTGCTATAATAAAATCATTCACATTTACTTTAGTAATATCAACAATGCGTACAACTTCATCAAGATCATGAAGCTGCGAATCATTAATAGAAGTAACACGCTTTCCCGTATAAGGTTTCCCAGGAGCTAACCAAATACTATCATCCTTTCCTAAAGGGTTTCTCTCTGGATGCTGAGTGGGATATGCTTGTATTCCTCCATCAGAGGCCCCTGCAATTTCATTACGTCTAGGTTTATGATACCAATACCGATGTAAATCAGGATAGAGAATACCCTCTGACATACCTAAATCTTCACCAGAAACCGTTTCCGTTAAATCTACTGAACCAGTAATACCACCACCAGTTGCAGGTTTGGGACGATTTGCTTGTTTTTCAGCCTCATCCGCATCTATCTCTGCCTCAGTAAGTGGTTTCCTAGCAACTAACGTACTATAATGGTCACCTGTGCGATGAGGTACAATAAATAATTTATCAGGAGAAAGAGGGGTTTTCCACTCTCTCGTGGAAGAATATGTACCTTCAGGATATAATGCTTGTCCTTCTCCAAAAGACTCAACACTGGAGTTTAGGGCTTCAACATCAGCCCTTCTAGCATAGATGGTGACATCCCCAGGATAACCTCCGCTCTTACCGCCAATACCAAACACTCCCTTTTTCATGCCTTCTTTGTTTATCTGGAACGCATTAGGGAAGGAAGTATGGTGCCAAACATACTTCTTGTTAAATTCTTTTCGTGTTAAATCCCAAGGATTATCTTCCTTAGGAGCTTGATCCATTTCTTTAGGGCGTATCCATCTACCAGGGGCTTCTGTATCTCCTGTTTGGGGGACAAGTCCTTTAGCTCTTGCTGCCATACCTTCAGGAGTAATATCCTTAAGCAAGTCTTTAAACTGTTGAAAAGAACTCTTAGCAACAAAATTTTCTGAAACGAATTTCATAGCTTCTGCTTTGTTTGTAAGACTGCCATCCTCTTGTTGAGAACGCACAGCTCTTAAAATTTTTCCTAGCTCCGGCCCTTCCTTAAATCCGGCCCCAAGTAACTCATTTCCAGTAATTAATGAAGCAATTTTTCCCTCAGGCGTAATAACAATTGCTTCAGAAATTTCTTTCAGCTTTGCTTCGAACCAATCAATTTCTTCTGTTCCAGGTTCCACCAGGGTACCAGCTTCATTTTGGTGAAGTCTTCCAGTTACATCTGCTCTGGATACAGCAGATAATAATTTTAACCGACGCATTCCATACTTGTTAATCATCTTTCTAAATCCTGTGTCTTTAAGCCCATTTCTATGGGAATTCATAGGAAGTAGATGATGTTCAACTAAGAAGGATACATCGGCTATAGTTTCAGTTTCAGTTGTTAATTTCCCCAAAAAAGCCTTGGTTGGCTCTACACCAGCCGCTTCATGTCCATGTTGAGTAATTGTCCCCTCTGGGGAGTGCTCCGTAGTATTCGGTTTGCCAAAATCATGCACAAAGGCCGCTAGCATAATTGTCTTCTGATCTTGGTGAGAACGGAAGTTTTTAATTATATTTGCAGCCTTATCAATTACCATGTTTGTGTGTATGTACACATTTCCTTCTGCATGATAATCCGGGCGTTGCTCAGTGGTTTTCAACACAGAGACTTCAGGAAAATACTTATCCAATACTCCCATATCATCAAGAGCACGGATACCAACAGAAGGTTTAGGGGACTTTAAAAATAGTTTCTTAAACTCCTCATAAAGCCTTTCTGGTGGTAAGTGGCTTAAATCCATAGATGCTGCCAATTTTTGTGTTTCCGGATGAATGGTAAAACCAAATCTTCCTGCAAATTGAGCAGCACGATATACCCTAAGAGCATCTTCAACAAAAGTATTATCATCAATATGCTTTAGAAGTTTATTTTCTAGGTCTTGTAGTCCCCCAAAGAAATCCGATATTTGCCCAGTCTTTGGGTTATACATCAACGCATTAATAGTAAAATCTCTACGCCTAGCCCCATCGTGAGGAGCTAAATTTTCATCAAACTCTACATCAAAATCAGTATGTTTTTCCCCAGTTTTTACTTCTTTTCGTGGAAGAGATATATCAAAATCTCCAAACTTAAATACTCCAAATTGTTTACCAACCTGTTGAGGTTTTTCGCCCAATTCGGACTCTAAAATGTGCCCAAGTTTTTCCGATGATATTCCATAAACTTCAATATCAAAATCCTTGGATTTATGACCAAGAATAATATCCCGCACACTTCCTCCAACCATATAGGGAGTTCCATGCTTTCCAAGAACAGAGAGAACCTTTTTTAATTCTGGCTCACTTTTAATTATTTCTTGAATTTTTTCAGAATGCGATAGCTCATCAACGCGAGAAAACCACGCAGGATGGTCTTTTACTCTCACAGGATGTGAAGGCAAAAGATTCTCATGATCGTGGTAAGCTCGTTGATTAGCTTTTGAAAGTTCGTTTGTAAAATCTTCCAGTCTAGACGCCATTTAATTAATCTCTTTAAACGTTTATTAGTATCTCTTTCAAAGCATCGGAAAATGAAGTACCTGTTCCAATTAGCCAAGTACCTTCATTATTTTTTTCAAAATTAGCTGCAGATAGGATAATTTCACAAGGAAGTTCTTCTTCATTATGGTTTATTCTAACTGTATACCTAACAAAGGTTTTATCTAACCATCGTTTTCCCGCCTCATAATTAAGTATAACACTATTTGAAACATTAGTCAATGTATAATTTTCTTTATAGTCAAAATCTATTTCAGGTTCTGCTAGGGCAGTTTCCGTAGATTTAATTGTTTTCATATCTGATAGGAGTGTTAGTAACTTTTCGATCCCTTCTTTACTTTTATCTTGTCCGGTTCTTTTGTTGTGTCCACGTAAAAATCTACTTCCACACTCTTGACCACAACCGCATTCACAAATATTCATTTCTAACTCCTAAGTTGTTGTTGTAAAGCATTATTAATTATTTCTTTAACATCTGATATTGGCTCTTTATATTCTTCCTTTAACCATCGAATACGTCCCACTGGATGTACATTAGATGCAAAAATATTGTCCATTTCTTGGGAAAGCTCTTCTAACATAAGATATTCTTCCAATCCATCATGAACACCTAATAAAATCCCTTTCATACAGCGTCCCCAATTTTCATCATCATCTTCCCATTCAGCCCATATAGCTAAATCCGCCGGTTTGCCTGAGGGGGATGCCATTACTGATGAAGTAAAGAACTCCCCAACTCCTTGTACTCGTTGCTCACTAAATTGTTCCTTAATTTCTGTGGAACTATACCGTTCTTTAAGGTTTTCTACCGCTACTCCGTAAATAATTCTCCAAATTTGCATACTATTCCTCGTTTCTTATTAACCTAAATCTGGTGTTACAGGCTCTTCCGCATCAAACTGATTACCCTCACTTCTGGGTTTGCGATCAAGTCCTGCCGAATGTTTTATGTTTGTATCATGAGGTGGCCTACCACTATGGACATGCATCCTCGCAGGTACATACTTCTCTATATCCAGCACATTACCATTGTGTAATGTTGCTTTATATAATGGAGAATCATTAACATTAAAGATTACATGATCCGCTGTTACTTCATGCATTGCTGGAAAGGCGTATCCTTTATCTGCTAATTGTTTATATAAGGGAACAAACTCAGAGGAGCCCATTTTACTTAAAGTAAGGTTTGGCTCTTGAGCAACGTCCCCGCCAGCATCTTCTTCCGTTTCACTGTCTTCATCTTCAGGCCAGGGGGCAGCAGCGTCTCCAAGATCGCCGCCACCCATAGTAGATTCCATCATAGCTTTCTGTTGTTCAATTGGGTTTAGAGCTTCACCAGAAATTTCGAATTCAACATTATCTATACCCATCTTTCCCGCTTTAATTTCTATATTGAAACCCATTTGGAGAAGCATGTTTGCTACCGATACTCTTTGTTGAGCGAAAGCGATTCTAGTTGCTTCAGCCTTTTCTTCCGGTTGTTTCAATTCTAGAACCCAATCTGTAATACCAAAAGCTTCTAGAAGAGGTGGAAATACTTGTTCATGTAGAATACGTTGATCGCCTTCTACAACCCTAGACATCACTGTTAATTGTTGTGTTTGTGAAGACATACCACCATATGCATCGGGGGAACCCTGCCAAGCAGGAGTAACTCCCCACATTGCGGCAATTCTTTCACGAATTTCTTCTCTAACCGGTAAATAATCCATTTCCTGAAGGGTGTGGAAAAGTCTAACCATATCTACTCTTCCTCTACCCTGTTTCGTACCTACAGCCACCATTGGGATGTAGTTTGGATCATAGCGCATTTTAGCTGCAATGTTATCCCTTTCTCTACGTAAGGATTCAGGATCATCTGTAAATACTAGTAACATAGAGGCAGGCATTCTACGCTCAAAGAAATACCTATAAACGTTTAAGTCCATTCCTCTAATTGTTAAAATCTTGTGCATTAAGGTTAGAAGTGGGCTATAACCATAGGTTTCGGAATGATAAAATTTACTTGCGTGAATAACCTCAGAATCTAGAAGGTAGAATGGGTGTGCACGATAATTATATTTATACATGGCCGCTACTAGAGGTCGATCACATTCGCCACAATGTCCAGGGCTTTCTGCAGGCTCGATATCTCGATGGATATAACAAAGCCAGTGAGAGTTTTTAGGTAAGCCTTCAGGACTTAAATCCCATTCCATATAAGCTGGGTTTAAACGTCTAATTTCAATCGGTTTAGAACGTACTGTTCCTTCAGCCCCTTCAATATATTCTTTAACAATATGTAAAAACATATCATCGAGAGAGTTTATATCAAACCAAAGAGCTCGTAAAATAGATTCAAAAGACATGTCAAAAACATTTGAATCTGACATAAATTGATCAAAATTCTTCTTTTGGACTAGAGAAGGTTTAATAAGTTCGCCTTCCTCTACCTCCTCTCCTTTTTCCATCGCTGCTTTTTTCCTGGCGGATAGAGATTCTTTACACTCTTCGCATTCTTCGACGGGTGATGTATATTCTGTACTACACAAAGTACATTTAACGGCAAATTTAGGCTTCCATTCGATCCCTCGACGGAAAACCTCATTAATAATATGATTAATTGGGGCGCGTACTTCTTCAGTGTTTTTTGCAAACTCAATTAATTGAAAAACTTGCTGTTGTCGATATTGTAGTTGTTGGCTAACATACCCACCGTAAAGTAAATCTAAGCCAAGGGTAGGGGAACGGTATGTATCAGCACCTTCGGCACTTTTCATTAACGATACTGTATTAAACAATTGGTTCATTTGCGCCTGTTGTTTAATAACGCCTGGTAATTCTGGAAGATATTTTTTTAAATCCATTTAATAACCTGTTTTTGCTTCTTAGGCTCCTGAATTATTGATTAGTTCCGCGACTTGTAAATCTAGATTCCCTTTATTACTCATTGTCTCATAAAGATCTAATTTTCGCATACGATATTCATGATCATCAGAAGAATATTGAACCTCTGTTTGATCTTCCAGTAAGACAATATTAGCAATGTTTAAGTCAGCTACTTCTTGTTGTAGTTCTGCAATTGTTTTAAGTAGTTCTTCTTCTCTACTTAGATCAAGCCCTTCATCTGCAATATTAAAAAGGGGCTTTTCTCCATTAGCGGCTGGCATATAATTTTGTACTTCTACTTCATGCATTAAAGCAAGAAATTGACCTTCTTTAAGGATTAGTACGGCATCTGAATCATCCGGAATATCTAAATCATCTGTCAATTGGATGGTCGTCATTTCTGGGTGCCAAGTATCTAAAATACGCCAAATTCCATAATCATCTCGATTTGCTACGTATTGTACTTTTCTTTCTCGTAAACTATTTCCAATTTCAATATTCCCAAAATCTGTGGACATTTTCTTCACCTATTTATAAACTTTTCTTTCTATACTATTATATTATACCTTATATGGGTATATAGATGCAATTTTTAATCGCATTTACCATACCCACAAGATTCACATTCCGCGCAACCACTTCTTTGAATTATTCTTCCATTACATTTTTGACATTTTGGACTCTTTTCTGCCAATTTAAGAGGTTGTTCTTGCATAGAAGCAAATTTATTAATTTCCCTTCCTTCAAAATTCTTCTTCATGCTTTTTGCAACTCCATCTGAAGGAGATAGAACCAATTGACCTTTATGCCAAGCAGGACAACATGTAATACCCGTTAATTGATAAACAATATCCTCGTATGAAATTCCCTTTTGTAAGCTCATCGAAATCAACCTTGCAATTGTTTCAAGAAAGGCTGTATCACACCCACCAGCTTTTCCACCAGTAAGAATCACCTCATGAGGCTTACCATTCCAATTCGTCGTAACCAATAATCTACCGTGTCCAGTATTCCACTTAGAGGTAATTCCTTCTAAATCATCAGGTCGTTCTATATTCCCAGGCTCAGGAAAGTTACTCTCATTAATCCCCCAATCACTTTCAAGCTTTTCCTCTAATTGCCCTCTAAGAGCTTCCGTTTTCCCAGTTTCTACAGTTGAAGATAGCACTTCTACCTCTCTAGTACCAGAACGGTACACCGTAACACCTTTGCACTTTAATTGCCACGCCTGAAGATAAATTTCTCGTATTTCGTCTGCAGTAAGATCATTTGGGGCATTAATAGTTTTAGACACCGCATTTGAAGTATGTTTTTGCCACATTGCTTGCATATTAAGGTGCGCTTT
>Ga0115002_10003857_pt1 | contig 18492 bp, 15 predicted proteins | sample ArcticOcean_MG_C_8_FD_89576 | JGI IMG/M metagenome (GOLD analysis project Ga0115002, IMG submission 89576) | Marine microbial communities from western Arctic Ocean - ArcticOcean_MG_CB11_86 | ecosystem: Environmental > Aquatic > Marine > Oceanic | place: Arctic Ocean: Canada Basin | collected... | reverse complement strand
TTTAGATGTCATCTAAAAATTAGGGGACTGGGCTGATCGTGGCAGTAGAATTTGCCTATTTTTCCATTCATAGTTTGCTGAATGAGTTTTTTATGCGTGCTATTGTTCTAAATCAAAGTGGAGCCCGATTCACAGCCGACAGGCCTAAGCCCGATCCGGTTGCCGGAGAGGTGCTTGTCAAGGTTCTTAAAGCGGGAATTTGCGAGACCGACCTGCAGTTGATTGCCGGGTACATGGGGTTTCAAGGCGTTCTCGGCCACGAATTCGTCGGAATTGCGGAATCGGGGCAGTATGCTGGGCAGCGTGTTGTCGGTGAGATTAACTGCAGTTGCCGGGTTTGCGATTCCTGTAAAACGGGTTTGCCCAACCATTGCCCGACCCGCAGCGTTCTCGGGATATTAAACCACGATGGTGCCTTTGCCGATTTTGTCGCGGTTCCAGAAATCAATCTGCACCCGGTTCCTGACAGTGTCTCCACTGTGGAAGCTGTTTTTACTGAACCGCTGGCAGCCGCCTTTCAAATTCCTGCCCAGCTCGATTTAAATCTGTTTGCAAAGGTGGTTGTTTTAGGTGACGGCAGACTGGGAAACTTGTGCGCCCAAGTGCTGAAGCTTTCTGGATGCGCGGTATCGGTCATTGGAAAACACGCCGAGAAACTGCAACGACTGTCTGAACTAGGCATTGAAACAAGTCTGCTCCAAGAGACAACTTTCAACAAAACAGCCGGGTTAGTCGTCGATTGCACGGGTTCTGAAACCGGGCTACCGACAGCGTTTCAGCTTGTAAAACCACGGGGAACCATCGTTTTGAAAACAACCATTGCTGGGCAGCAAACACTTGAATTGGCACCGGCTGTCATTGATGAGATCACCATCGTCGGCTCGCGATGTGGTCCGTTTGACCAAGCACTGATAGCTTTAAGTGCATCCGCCATTGACGTCCGCGGGTTGGTCTCGAAAAGCTTTCCGATCGAACAGGCTGAGGAAGCGTTTTGTGCAGCCCGCGAGCAGCTGGTGCTGAAAGTTCTGTTCGATCTTGAATCCGAGTGATTAGACCGAGATGACTTCAATCTCATTTCGGATTTCATTAATTCCTGGAAACCCGCGAACCGATTCTTGAGCCATCTGTTTCTGGTAATAGGTGCGGACGGCGCCTCTTAAAATCAAGCGGTCTTCATCCATCTCGACTGAAACATGCCTTCCGCCGAAGCAGGAATTACGGGCCAACGCAAGCTGAGCCAATTCTCTGACATCGTGCTTCGGATGAATCGTGTGCTGGACGGTCATTGGGATTCTCGGAGGTTTAGAGCTTTGTTCTCAGTAAAAAAGTGATGATGTCAGCCTGCAGGGCTCCTTTTGTAAGATCGGCAAACTGGGAAGTTTTTTTCAATTTGGTAAATAAATCTGGTCGTAAGATTTACAAATCGCAGCGTTTCACCTGCATAACCGGATTATTTTTAGGAAATCATTCACTCCAGACCCAAAAAAGATACGCATGTCGTATTAGTGCGACTTCTATCATGCGATTCCTTTCCTGTCGAGAGGAAAACCGATCTGGACACAGATCGGAAGATCTCTAAAATCCCGCCGGTTCTCATTGTGAAGTGTCGTTGACAGAAAACACTTCCATCGAGGTGAGAATCGAAAAAGTTAACCTCAGAACAATCTCTTTTCGGTGTCCTCCGATCCCAATAAATTCTGTAGTCACTTATCAAAAGGTTTGGTTCGCTGCAGAAGAAAGGACCGATTGAATGCAAATTCGATCTCAGTATTTTAGCCTGTGTTATTGTGTGACAGCTTTCCTCTTATCGGGATGCTATTCATACTCGCCTTATCACCAGTATCCTGGAATGTACGGCAACCCTCCGGGAAATTATCAAAACGGTCCGGCGTTCGCGCCGCAGCCGGGAACTCAGCCGACTCCACAGACCTATCAAAATGGTCAGAATTGGCAAGCCCCTCAACCCGGCAATTCAAACTCAGCGTCTCCTTCCCCAGGAGTCCTTCCGCCCGAGACAGGAGGGACGAACGGAGCAGGGGCCGTGCCGAATTATCTAGACCCCAACGATTCAAACGGAACCAGCAACGATAGTGCCAGCCCCAATGATGGCGACTTAGAAACTCCCTTCGGTTTCAACCCATCTCCGGGTGTACAACTCGAAGGAATCCAAGATTCAGTAACCGATGCCAACTCCGACTTGTTCCAACCACCCGTGCCTTTGCAGCCAGCATCCATCACAAAAAACCTGCCGTTGCCCACCGAAGAGCAGCCCAACTCAGCAGCACAGGAAAACCCATACGGCCATGACGCCAAACAATTTCAGTGGCTCAGAGGAGTCGTCGATTACGACCCGGAAGCAAAGAACTGGAACATCATTTTTGATCTCACTCCCGAAGCAACCGAAGAATACGGCGGCAGCATGACCTTAGTCGATGATCCGCAATTAAATGTTCTTTCGAATGATGATGTGGTGATGATTGAAGGCAAAGTCGATCCGGACGAAAAAGACGAGTTCGGAAAGCCAAAATATCGGATCACAAAAATCGACCGGCTTGTTCCGCGGAAGTAAAACAGCCCGTATTTCAAACAGCCCAACCACGTGCTTGAGGGCACATGACATGGCCTCAAGCACGTGTAGTTTGCTGTGCCGCGACGCCACCGGTTTCCGCGTATTGGAATCAGATTGATGGGCCCCTCACTGCTCGGCTGATGATCAAATCTCGTCACGCTTGACAGCAGGCTTCAAGATCCTCTAAACCGGTTGAGTTAAAGCGGTTGAAATGTGCCTGAGCCGCGATTCCGAACGAGTGCACACGAATTTCATCTACCGGTCTGCTGGGTGTTCAATTGCTGAATCAAATCCTATTTACCGTGGCTTGCATTGTTTTACCCGTGCTTTGGGGAGTATTGGTGAATTGGGTTTTTAATTTATGGCAGCAACGAACACACTCAAAAAAACCAAACAAACCAATTTTCCCCGATTACCAAATCTAAGGGACCGCAGGCATGAACTTCACCCTGCTGGAATTGGTACTGGCAACGTTGGCAGGCGGAGGCATTGGGTTTCTTTCAGGAGTCTTCGGTATCGGTGGAAGCTTCTTGCTGATTCCCGTTTTGAACATCGGCCTGGGAATACCCATGTCGATTGCCGTGGGGTCGGGGGCCTGCCAGGTCTTGGGTCCAGCCACCACATCGGTGCTTGCCCGCCGCATAAAATTCCGCCAACTCCGCTTGCCTTTAACAATTTCTGGCGGCTTGTTAATTGGAGTGTTTGTCGGCGCCCATGTTTTACAACTGACAAAACAGTATGAAGACTTTTCGGTCGCTGGGCACAACATTCCGTTGTCCGATTTCGTTGTACTGATTGCGTATTTTATACTGCTAACCGGGCTGGGATGTTTCACAATCTGGGAAACCTATCGGGAAAAACAAAACCGAAAAATTAAACGAGGTTGGGCGACAGCTTGGAGCCTACCCCCTTGTTCTGAATTTCCCGAGTTGGGACGTCAATCGCTTTCTATACCTCTTCTATGTTGGTTCGGATTAGCGGTCGGTTTTTTGGCAGGGTTACTAGGAATGAGCGGCGGCCTTGTGCTGTTACCTGCGTTAATCTATCTGCTCGGCCTGCGCACGCACAAGGCAATTCTAAACACCGTGGTCATTGTTTGGATCGTGGCCTTCCAAGCAACCATAGTCCATGCCTGGCACGGTAATATTGACTTGATGCTAGTGATGTCCTTGCTATTGGGCGGAACTATCGGTGCCCGCATCGGTTCAGAGGCCAGCCAAAAAATGGGCGGCGGGCAATTACGGTCCGGCTTCGGCTGGCTGCTACTAGCCACAGCCGTACTCATCGCCGCAAAAATTGCTTGGTTTTTGGCTCGATAAACCAACTTACCTTCCTCACAAGTAGCGATTCATTCGCCACTGCAGTACGATGGGATTTCGCGCAGAACGACCGAAATCATCTCAATTGATTTCAAACCAACACAAAGGACATCCAACATGGCCAACAAAAAAATATTAATCCTGACCGGCGATTTTGTAGAAGACTACGAAATTATGGTCCCTTTTCAAACATTGCTCACAGTCGGGTACACCGTACACGCTGTTTGCCCCGATAAAAAATCGGGCGACATCATTAAAACCGCCATCCACGATTTCCAAGGCGACCAAACCTACACCGAAAAACCGGGCCACAACTTCACCCTGAACGCAACATTTTCTGAAATTGATCCCGCCGATTACGACGGCTTGCTCATTCCAGGCGGTCGCGCACCAGAATACATCCGACTGAATGAAGACGTATTAAAAACAGTGCAACATTTCGCGGCTGCCAACAAACCAATCGCCGCCATCTGCCACGGATTGCAATTATTGGCCACTGCGGGAATCCTCGAAGGCAAAACTTGCACGGCATATCCCGCCTGTGGTCCCGATATCACCGCTGCCGGTGGAACTTACAAATCAATCGACGTCGATCAAGCAATCGTCGATGGCAACTTGGTCACCGCGCCGGCATGGCCCGCGCATCCCAACTGGCTGGCGACATTCATCAGCGTGCTGGGCGCGAAAATCGAACTCTGAGAGAAAACCAATTTTTTCAATCGAGAATGAAATCATGAAATGCTCTGCAAACTGTTGGATTTCCGCCGGTGCCATCCTCGGGGGATTAGCCGTTGTTTTAGGCGCTTTCGCCGCACACGGTCTCGATTCATACTTTGCTGAGAAGTACGCAAACACCGAAATGAAAATCGTTTCCGGCTTCGAAGTTCCCGCCTCGTGGAAATACATGCAAGACTTCAAAACAGGCTGCGAGTACCAAATGACACACGCCTTGGCATTGCTTGCGGTCGGCATCCTAGGATTGAAGGAAGAAAAAAAATCTCTAAAAGTTGCCGGCTACTGCTTTACCCTGGGCATCGTTTTGTTCTCGGGGACTTTGTATATTCTAACTCTCACCGGACAACGCTGGTTAGGGGCCATCACCCCAATTGGCGGCCTGCTACTCATCTTCGGCTGGGTCGCTTTGGCAATGGCCGTCTGCCCCTGTAAAAAAACAAACACCTAACAGCCTATTAAAATGGGGTGGCATGGGCGGCTTGCCCGCCCTTGTGATTTAGAAAACGCCAAGCTACTAACTAATGCAAGATAATTAATTGCCCACCGAAAAATACCACGCAAAAATTAACCCACCCCACCTGCAAGAAAGAACTTTCAGTCATGGCTCAACCCAATATCATTTTCGACGCGCACCTCGATATGGCCTGGAACGCTGTCGAGTGGAATCGCGATTTAATGTTACCTGTTTCCGAAATTCGCAAGTTCGAACAACATTTCGAAAACATTATTCCCGGCGAAGCGACCGTCTCGTGGACTGAATTGAAAAAGGGCCGGGTGGGCATGACCATCTCGACTCTACTGCCCCGGCTGCATCGTAAAGACAAAGCCCGCAGTTTTTACCAATCAGACGAAGCCGCCTATGCCTGTGCCTACGGGCAACTTGCCTACTACCGGGCGATGGTTGAAAAAGGCGTGTTGCGATGTATCGACAGTAAGCAAGCACTCGAAGAACATATCGCCGACTGGGAAACCGCTGATGAAACGGGTGATTTGCCCATCGGCTATATCCTCAGCATGGAAGGCGCTCCGCCGATTCTTGCCCCTTCGCAAATTGCCGAATGGTCTGAAGCAGGCCTCAAAATTCTTGGCCCGGCACATTACGGGGCAAACAAATACTGCCACGGCACAGGCAGTGAAGGGGGCCTGAAGCCCGACGGAGTTGAGTTACTAAAAGAAATGGACAAAGTCGGCATGCTGCTCGATGCCACACATCTGGCCGACCAAACCTTCTGGGAAGCCCTTGATGTTTTTCAAGGTTCGGTACTTGCCAGCCATCATAATTGCCGATCATTAGTCGATGCCGACCGGCAATTGACCGACGACCAAATTAAAGCGCTCATCGAACGCGGGTCAGTCATCGGAGCCGCCTTCGATTGTTGGATGCTCACCCCCGGCTGGGTCATCGGCGTAACCACCCCTGAAAACACTTCGATTGAACACGTCGTCGATCATATCGATCACGTTTGTCAAATCGCAGGCAACGCCAAACACTCGGGCATCGGCACCGATTTGGACGGCGGCTTCGGAAAAGAGCAAACCCCGCACGACCTCGAAACCATTGCCGACTTAAACAAGGTCGCTGAAATCCTCGACAAACGCGGCTACTCGCAAGCCGACATCGACGGCATCATGTATAAAAACTTCACCGATTTCTTCTGCCGAGCTTGGTCTTAATCAATCTGCGTCCATTCTGGGGCTTCGGCCTCGAAGCGGCACGGTTTGTTAGTTTCGGGATGCAAAAACTCGATTGAGGAAGAGTGCAGGGAAATTGTCGGATAACCGATCTCTTCCACATTTTGGCGAATTTCGAGCAGGGTTGTGTCATCGTTAAATTGATGCACAACTCGAAACTGTTCTCCGTCGTTGGCAACAGACCTTTGCACGCGGGCGAGAACCGTTCTGTTCGCAGTGTCCGATTCAAACTGTGGGTTCAATGATCGAATCACTTTTCGGGTCTTACTAAAAACAACCACTCCCGTGGCATCGGCGTCCAACTGAAACGCGGGCCGCAGAAAATATGACCGGTAAACCTTGCTTAAAATGTAACTCAATGTGTTGCGGTTGAATTTTCCACCCGGCTGCATCGGCAACGGGGAAGGCTTATTGACGACCACGATGGCGTCGTCCTCATATATTATTTCAATTTCAACATTCACGTTCGGCTCGGCTTCAGCCGGGGTTTTGTGAATCAATCGTTGGCCCGTTCGGACCGTGTGTCCCGGTTTCACCACTTCATCACAGCAGACAAGCTGGCCCGATTCACAATCTTCCCGCCATTGGTCACGCGATAAGGGAATTCGTGTGGAACTCAAAAAATCGAGAACCTCCATGCCATCGAACTTTTCAGAAACCTTAATCGGCCTTTCATGATCGTAGGGGACTGAACCAGGCAAAGGCGTCGTGACTTCCGAAAGAACTTCCTGAGAACGTGTAATTCGTTGTTCAAGTTGCTCGGCTTCTGTCTGAAAACAATGAGGGCAAAATTCGCCCACCACGTATTCCGGAGAAGCTTGGTCTTCGACCGATAGAATCGACTGACAGACAAAACATTGCTGCCAAGCCGACTCTTCCAACTTCGGATCGACGGAAACTCGCTGATCAAACACAAAGCAATCGCCGTCGTAATGGTCGCTGCCACAGACTTCAAAATATTTCAAAATTCCGCCGTCTAATTGATATACGTCAGAAAACCCTTCCCGTTCCAAAAAGGGGGCTGCCTTCTCGCAGCGGATGCCTCCCGTACAAAATGTGACAACCGGCTGTTGTTTCATCTCGTCTGGAAGCCGATCAACGGCAGCGGGAAAGTCTCGGAAATCATCCACGTCAATCGCCACGGCGTTCTCAAATGTGCCTGCATCAATCTCAAAATTGTTGCGTGTGTCGAGTAGTGTGACCGGCTGACCAGAATCGAGCCATTTTTTTAAATCGTCAGCAGAAATTCGCTTTGAAGTGTATTTAGCTGGTTCGATCCCCTCGACACTAAAGGCAATGATCTCGCGTTTCAGCTTCACCAACATTCGATTAAACGGCTGAGTTTCACTCAAACTTTCTTTTGCTGGCAAGTCTTTCAGTCCGGGAATCTCACGCAGCCGAGACATCAAAGCATCTATGCCTTCACGCGACCCGGCAATGAACACGTTGATTCCCTCAGGGGTCAGCAAAATCGTCCCCTTGAGATTCAACGATTTACAAAACTCACGCAGCTCAACCCGCAGCTCGGGTAACTCAGTTAAATCAGCAAACTGATATGAGGAAATATTAACAATTGCAGGCATGAGTAGACGGTTTCAAAAAAACGCTTGGAAAATTAAGAACGCACCACACATAGCGTCGTCAAATCTGGATCATAACATCCAAACTGAATTGTGTGAACCGTCTACGTGTTTGCAGCTAGGATAACTGTGTGCCATAATCTAATTCAGATTAAGACTTCAACAATGGAAGTCGTTAAGCAAAATACCCCGTAAAACCAGCGAGAAAATTCTCACATGGTGATCTCATCGCGGACTCCAGAAGGAACTCCAAACCGCTGTTCTGTTTGTGGTCATGCTATTTGTGTAGAACCATCAAGCCCGTTCCAAGATGCTCCTTGCCCAAATTGCGGCAGTCTTCTCTGGTTTGCAGAACGCATCTTTGGAAATGAAATTGATTTTCTGACACACGGAACTGTCATTCCCAAACTGAGAGCTACCAACAAACAGAGTGCGGTTCGTGAAATGGTCGCCGATTTTTTCTCGTGCCCATGCTATTGATCATTCGCATGAAGAAGAAATGATCGAATCGATTCTAAAGCGAGAGAGCTTAGCTTCAACCGGAATTGGAAATGGTGTCGCAGTGCCTCAAACGTCACATCATTCAGTTGATTGTCTGACTGGAGTTTTGGCAGTTTCCCAAGAAGGAGTTGAGTTTAACAGTCTCGATAATCAACCGGTTTATTTGATCTTTTTAATAATTTCCCCTGAGGATTATCCTTGCGATCAACTTCGAGCTTTGGAGAGTATTTCGAATTATCTTCAAAGACAACAATGATCAAATTAGTCAGTCTTCGGCACGCGGTTAATCGTCCAATAAATCTCCTCGTTGAACGGTTTCCCTTGGCGGTTTTTTAGGTTGATTTGTAAGTGAACCTGATTTACCGGGCGGAGTTTAGGGATTTTGAGTTTGACGCTCTTGGCGTCTGCAGCCAGCTTGACCGCGGTGATGTTCATTTTCTCTTTTCCCGGACGGTCGGTGCTGGGCGAAAACATGTCGGAACCGTATTGAGGGCGCCAGTGGTAGTTCCAATGCTCGGCGGTGTAAGAATTACGGTCGGTAGCAGAAGCTGAATCGAGGGGGAAGTTAAAACTCACGCGTAGTCCATCGGCTTCAACTTGGCAATTCGAAACCATCTGAAGTGGTTTGCCGGTGTAGCGCAGCCGTTGGACGCCTTGGTCGAGCAAGCCCGGCCTGCCACCGCCGTTCCAACCATCTAACCCCACGGCATAAACCTGTCCGTCAGCGGGGTTCACTCGGGCCCGTTGAATGCCGGAGCTAAAATCGTAAGGCAGTTTGATAATGGCTGCCTGGCTGACATCGTCGAAATCTTGCATCATCATATAGTACAACCAGCCTTTGCCAAAACTGGTGTGCAGCATCCGTCCTGAAAGCGGGCCCCAACGTTTGTCATCGATCCAAACTTGACCGCCTGATGAATTGTCAAAACTTTGAGGCATCCAAATAATCGGTTGGTCAAAAGTTTTCGGCGGGACAACTTTTGTATGATCGATTCGCCCGCCGTCGGGTGCCCAGTTTTTTCCGCTGGCGTGTGTTTGCGAGTAGCCATAAAATCCGCCCGGCTTAAGCAGGCTGATTTTTGAAGCGGGAATCCAATTCCCCTGGTTGTCACTGGCGGTCAGCCGACCGTCGGGGAAAATTCCCATACCGTTAGGGGTGCGGAATCCCGTGCAATAGACTTCGCGTTTTTTGCCGTCGGGCGAAACTTTAATGATCGCACCGGGAAGTGCGTGGCTGGTGTACTGCCCACATTTGGCATAGTAAAAGTTGCCTGCCGAGTCGGTTTGCAAATCGAAATTGAACGCGTGGAAGAACCGAGAGACATCGGTATCGGCGTGGAAACATTCATAAAAATCGGCTTCGCCATCGTTGTTCAAATCGTGCAATCGCGTTAAGCGATCTTTGCAGGTGACATAGATTTTTCCATCGACGACCTTCATGCCGAACGGCTCGTACAGACCGCCTGCAAAGCGTTTCCATTTGATTTTCAGCAAGTCAGAATCGAGTCCCGAGACAATCCAAATATCCCCGCCGTGGGTTGCCAAGGCCATTCTGCCATCGGGAAAGAAGTCGAGTGCCGAAGTGCGAAACCACGTGTTCCAAGGCGTTGACTCCGGTATGGTAATGGTGTCGAGGGCATAGGCGCCCTGTTCTAAGCCGGGGTAGCCGACGGTTGTAAGTACATCAGGCCAATTACTTGGGCCGCCGGTGGTGAATGCCGTCGGGTCAGAAACAGGTTTTTCTTTCTGCTTTTTCAAGAGGTCACGAAACAGCCGATAGCTTGCTTCACTGTCTCCGGTACTGCAGATAATCTCGACTAATCGTGATTTTTTATCGGCGGGAATTGTGATTACCAGGCGCCGATTGTTGTCGATCTTGATTTCTGTCCCAGATGTGTCTCCTAAAACCGCAACGGCTGTGAATTGGTCGATCTGTTTTCCTTTGAGACTCCCGCAGACAGCAAAGGTTGAATCGGTTGTCCCGCCCGTTTTTGAAATCGCTTCGCTTTTTACAAAATCGAGTTTTTCTAACGGAGAAATAGCAGCAGCCAATACCAGTGGTTGGCCAGGACCAATTTTCAAAACGTGACTGACGGCATTGATTTTAAAATGGGCTTGTGGCAATTCTAAAATATCACGACCGTCAATCTTGTAAGACAACACCAACTGTTTGCCGTTGAGATAGTGTCCGCGATAATCGAGCCACTTTTTGGGCAACGGCCCACGAGGCAATAAGCCTTTGCGTGGATAATCGAGCGTTTCATCGTGCCCCCATTGCCAGCCTTCCAAGCCGGAAATCAATGTTCCCTTGGGTTGCGGCACGCCTTCGCCGCGGCCACGAATGTGTTGCGTGCTGTTGAGGTTTAGGAACTCGCCTTGCCAAATTTCAACTTGGTTTAGGGTATGCAAGTCGTAAGAGATTGTCGTTGAATTTCCAACATCCACGGTTAATGCGCTGGTGGTGATTCTTCCCAATTGAGATGCCAGTGCTGGCCCGAAGTTTCGCTCAATTTTAAAATCAAACTCACCCGACTCGGTTCCCTTGGGTAGCCCGGCCAAATATTTTTCGGTGACTGGCACATATTCGGAATTGCTCGGCTTCATGAACTGTTCGCGAATGTAATGCACCACTTGGTACCGCTCTTTCGGGCTTAAATACAGCATGGGGGCCATTAAGCCGTTGCCACGGGTCAGCGTTAAAAACATTTTGTACGGGTCCGCACCAAACTTCAGCTTTTGTGTTCCGAATGCTCGTGCCGTGGGCAGAGAGGGTTTGTTACCGTTTACGCCGTGACAGTTTTTGCACAGACCTTGGAAAATCTTTCTTCCCGAATTGAAGTCACTTTGATTCAGTCGCTTCAGAATGCCCGCGTGGTTTAAGTTTTTGGAATCGTCCTTCACGACAAGTTGTTCAGCGGACGGTTTCAGCTCAGCAGCACGTTGGGCTCCGCCTTGGGCAACTTCCAAAACATAGCTGGCCAAATCGAAAAACTGGCCTTGGTTTTTTAATAATGAAACCAGGCCTTCGGGCATCATCGATTTTTTGCTGATGGTTGTTGCGTCAATGTCGTTCTTCTTGATGACAATCTCTTTTTCGAGGTTCGCTGCATCACGCAGTACCAAGACGTCCTTCCGGCCGTCGGCGACCAGTCCCGAAACCACTTTTCCGGATTGAGTAATGACCGTGACCGTTTCAAATCCTTTTTTGATTTTGTGGGATGGTCGTAGAATTGAGTTGATTAGATATTCGTCGGTAATGTTTTTTTCGAGCTTGGCCAAATCAGGGCCCAATGGTGTCGAGTTTTCCCCGCTGCCGTGACATTTAATACAAGCCGCCACCGACTTGTAAAACACGAGTGCTCCACGCTGCGGGTTTCCCCGAAGGCGTGTCTCTTTCGCTAACAGCGACACGTCGGCCTGTTTGAGTTGTTGTTCTAACGGGCTCAATGGCATCTGAGCATTCGCGGGTATTTCAAATAAACAGCGAACAGAGAGTAAGAAGAGAACGAAACTTTTGATGAAAGCAGTTTTCATAGAGCCAATTTCTTGAGACATGGATTTACGAATTTCGTTTTACAATAAATAAGCTGAGCGAACGAAGACTTAATATCTTAGGGCAGAAGTCGAACTCAGACAATTGTTGTGAACTGGTTCAGGCGGTAGGATGTGTTTTCTGATTGCAGTGAAACACTTTTAAAATATGGAGCTGACTCGATGCGAATGTATTTGACGACGTGTGGGCTGTTGGCATTACTCGCCGTTCAAAGCTTGGGGCAACAAGCTATTGCCGAACCGGACATTAAAATCAATGATCCGAAACCTCAACATTACAAGCTGACTGCACGGGCCAGCGAAATTGATTCACGAACTAAAGAATACCCGAAAATTGATTTCGTTTTCAAATTGAACGGGAAAGTTCAAGACCTAGAACATGCCAGCGTCGATACAAGCGTCAAACAACGGGGTAAATTGGTGATTTGGCTGATGGGCTATAACGAACGGCTGTTCGACCGCTTGGCGAGTTATGGTTTGCATGCCATTCAGGTACATTATGCGAACCGGTGGTTCTCGAAAGTCTGCCGCGAGAACCCCGTCGGTGCATCGTGCCGAGGCAACATGCGTTTGGAAGCAGCCACCGGTGAAGATTACTCTGATATCGTCGCCATTCAAAAACCGGACGGCATGCAGGAACGCGTCCGACAGTTTGTAAAATGGTTGGCCAAGGAAAACCCACAAGGCCAGTGGAGTTATTATTTGACCGACGACGGCAAAGACCTTCGCTGGGAAGACATCATTATGGCGGGAAGTTCTCACGGCTCGACCACGTCGGCCCGGTTTGCCGTGCATCAGAAGGTGAGCCGGGTTGTTATGTTTTGTGGCCCGAGGGATCAGCTTCAAAACTGGCAACGTTTACCGTCGGCCACGCCATCTAATCGCTATTTTGGGTTCTCCCACGTGCTTGATGGCGGTTGGCCCACCGATCATTACTGTCGATCATGGGAATTACTTGGGTTACACAACCATGGGAAAATTGTGAATGTTGACAAGTCAAAACCACCCTTTGAAAACACACGGCGGTTAATTACCGATTTCGATGTCGCTGGAAACGACCGGCGTGCTCATTCCAGTGTGGTGCCCGGTGGTGCTGCGGGAAAAAATGCCAAGGGCGAATTCATTCACGAATCGGTCTGGAAGTATTTGTTTACGCACCCAGTTAACAAATCCGGAAAAGCAGTTGCCCAGGATAACGGTTGCAATAAGAATCAACGAGCATCACTTAAAAAATAACGCTGACCGGTTTACAAAAAGGGATTTTGATTGTGGAAGTTTTTCTATCCTTCGTGTCGTTGGTTCTGTTGTCTGCTGGCTTGGGCATCGACAATGGGCTGTTAATTGAATTTTCGCTCAACACTCTGAATCTCGAAAAACGTAGGCATCTCATCTGGCGGTCGGCGGCACTGGTTCTTGCGGCCTTACTGCGGATTGTGTTTCTGTTTAGTCTTTCACGATTAACGTTTTTAGAAAACCCCCTACCGGCCAAAATTTGGTTTCCAAACCGCTGGTTCAGTCATCATCCAGAAGAGTTAACCTGGATGAGTTTTGTGCTATTTCTTGGCGGATTGATCATTCTGGCAATGGCCGTCTGGGAGTACTACCACAAACTGCGCGAAGAACTTGAACCGAAAAAATCGGCTCAACAGCAACGTAAAACGAGCACGTTCAAAGTTCTGAGTGTCGTGGGTTACCTTGCTGGCATGAATATATTGTTTAGTCTCGATTCCATCTTTGCAGCCGTCGCGATCATGGATCTCGAAACCCAGTTCGGCTGGATGGTTGCTGCGATAATTATTGCTTCGCTCATTATGGTCTTCGGGATGATCCCCATCAGTGCGATCATTGCAAGAAACAAACACTTCGGCGTGTTGATGCTTTCGATTTTGGCGGTGATTGCGACCAAACTTCTCGTTGATGGAACGGGGGCCCACTTCTCGAACGGGCTGTTGATTTTCATCATCGGCATTTTATTGCTAAACGACGCCGCGCAGGCGGCCATCGACCGCGCAGCACTCAAACGTGCCGGGACAAAAAACGAACAGCCTGAAACCAGCCCGTGATAAACCGATTTTTAAACGTCTTTCAAGCTGGGGACTTCGAAGCCTCGATTGTTTCCGTCTTTCAATAAGGCATTGGCTTCCGAGGCAAAGTCACCGGTGTGTTTTTCGGTTTCCGGGTCGAAGGTTAGCCACGGGCCAACCACATATTCAGAACCTTCCTCGGGAATTCCTACGCCGCCGGACATCACAGAGTGCAGCTTCATGAAATGTTCGTAGGCGTCGCTGTTATCACCAAACTTACCGGCCTTTGCGTTAAACGGAACCTTGGTTCCTAGTCGGTACGAGTTGTTCATCAAGTGGCCCAGCACGCAGCCGTAGTGGGCTTCTTTTGCAGTGCCGTTCGCCATGTTCGGGTCACCGGCTCGGCACGCTGCGATGAAACTCCCCCAGTTGCCGCCGGGTGTGACGTTGCCTGCAGGAACGGAAATTTTTTCGCCGACCTTGGAGCCTTTGGCATAATACTGGTTACGAATAATCTTTCCGCCGTCTTCAAAGTAATACTCGTTTTCGACTTGGCGTTCGTACCCGGTGTAATTCACGTTTCGAACATTGAAGAACGCATATTGACCATTCGGGTACTCCGCAATTCCCATCATAGTGTTCGGCGTCTCTCCTTGGTCGTTCCATTGGAATCGCCCGCCGATGGCCATCGCCCGCACGGGATGTGTTAATTCTGGGTCGAGCGCCCAGCGTGAGACATCTAATTCGTGCGTGCCTTGGTTGTTCAAATCGCCGTTGCCAGTTTTCCAGAACCAGTGCCAATTGTAATGGACATAGTTCGAATGAAACTCATCGATTTGTGCCGGTCCACGCCACAGATTCCAATCGAGATTGGTAGGCGGTTTCGAAACAGCTTTGTGACCAATGGTTCCACGTGGTTTACAACAATAGCCGTAAGAGATTTTGAGTTTGCCGAACTTGCCTGCATGAATGGCTTCGTGTAAACCGGCGATGCTGGCACTGCTGCGTTTTTGCGTACCGTGTTGGATCACCACGCCGTATTTTTTTTGGGCTTCTACGACAATGCGTCCTTCGGCAATATCGTGGCTCATCGGTTTTTCGACATAAACGTGTTTTCCGGCCTGCGCGCCCCAGATGGTCATCAGTGAATGCCAATGGTTGGGGGTGGCGACGGAAATTGCATCAAGGTTTTTGTCTTCTAGTGCGTGCCGTAGATCTTTGAGTCCTTTGCAATTGAATGGCCCAGTCGATTTACTTTCGAGACTTTTGAGCGTGCGGTTAAGCACGTTTTCGTCCGGATCAATCACGTAGGCGATTTCAACATTCTTCTGTCCCGACCAGCCAGCGATATGGCTTCGCCCACGTCCGTTCAATCCGCAAACTGCAATTCTTAACCGGTCATTGGCCCCTAGTACGTTCGCTGAAGCGCGTGTTCCGGGCATTAACAATGAAGCACCAACGGCAGACGATGATTGAAGAAAGCGACGGCGAGTGACTTGTGACATAACAGGCTCCCCAGATTCACGGTATGAATTGACTGTAAGTTAAACGGCTGTCAGACCAGCAAGCAATCGTAACCTTTTTCAAACAACAATGGCAGACCAAATTTAATTATGGCTGTATTAACGCATTTTCCCTTCCACTTCCTACCACAGTTCCCAATGGCCAGATTGCAAAATATAAATTCCTAACATAAAATTCGTCACCCCGTGCGCGACAACACAGGCCGACAGGTTTTTGGTTTTGTAAAGCAGCACGTTCATTCCCGCACACCACGCTAGGGCTGCCAATAATTCGGGATGCGCTGCGGTGAAAAGTAACGTCACTCCCCAAAAACTAAACGCGGTGAATTTCTCGAAGGGAACCTTTTCAAAATCTTCCGAAATCAAAAACCGAATTAAAAATCCACGCCAAAAAATTTCTTCCATCACAGGCACGACAACCGACAGTCCAAGCATACGGATCGACCAGAAGGACCATTGTCCCGCCACAGTATCAATTGATGAAAAAGGATCGTAAGCCACGCGGTCCGCCGAATACAGCCAGCTTGGTAGCCAGCCGACTATGTGCCTTTCTAAATTCAAATGACATAGGCCAATCCATAAGCCGAACCCCACGATGCCGTAAAGCACGCCCCATAGAGTTCCAACCGACGAAAACCGTGGATACTGTTTGCGAAACACGAAGCACAAACCGAAGACGACGGCAATTTTTGTCGTATAGAAGTACGAATAATAGTCCCGAAAAACATCGAGACCTTCGCATGCCGTCAGTACCATAAAGGCGGCAAACGGTAACAAATATGCCGCAAAAGCAGGTTGCGGGGCTGGTTGTTCAGTTAAATCGGTCATCAATTTGAATTCGTTTTGGTTCACAAAGCAGATTGCCTGTCATTCTGAACGAAGTGAAGAATCTCTGTATGATTAAGACCCTTCGCGATGCTTAGGGTGACAATTTGAGGAAAACGGTCACAATTTCTTCGTCCTACTATTCTTGTCTGGTCGGTCCAGGCAACACAACATGAAACGGCAACAATACTTGCAACTTGACGCTCCTTACGGGCCGATTTATCATATTACCTAGCGAGTTCTCTCTCCAGACGTCTAACTCAAACGAACTGAGATGGTGTAACATGTTGCGACAGTTTTTCCTTGTGTGCCTTTGCCTAACAACTTTTCGACCAACATTCGCCGTTGAGACACCCGTCGTTGCACCAAAACCCAAATTGCCGCCCCGAGTTGAATCACCCGCCGATTTGAACCAACTTATTCTAAAAGGTTTGGAAAAAGAGCTTAAATCTCAGCCCGCGATGAATATTGTCACCGACGAACAGTTTCTGCGGCGGGTCACCCTCGACTTACTCGGCCGTCAGCCCACGTTTGCCGAATCAGTCGCCTTCGAGGCCGACCTCACTTCGGAAAAACGCGAGCGACTGGTCGAACAGCATTTGCAAAATCTCGATTTCGGACGGAACTGGTCGAACTATTGGTCCGACACCATCAGCTACCACGTCTCGCCGCCTGAGCTCACCTTTTTGAATTACCAACCTTTTAAAGATTGGATGGCCGGACAAATTCATCAAAATAAAACCTGGCCCGAAATTACCGCGGCCATTTTAACCGGCACAGGAAAAGTGAAAGACCAGCCGCAAGCCACATTCGTCGCCTACCATCAAGGCACCCCTGTTAGTCTGGCAGCAGAAACCGCTCGCGTGTTTTTGGGCTTACAGATTCAATGTGCCGAGTGTCACGACCATCCTTACGACACATGGAGGCGGGAAGAATTTCACCACATGGCCGCCTTCTTCGCCCGTGCTTCGGTAAAAATGCCTCGGAACAAAGGCATCGAAACGGTCGTGTCTGCTGCTGGCAAAGGCGAATACTACATGCCCAACGCCGCCGACCCGGACAAAAAAGGCACGATGATGCTGCCCACATTTCTTACTTCCAACGAAACCGAAAAAGGCGAATCAGGTTGGTCCGACGGAAGACGACGTCAGCGTCTTGCCGAGTTCATTACTAGCCCACAAAACCCCTGGTTCGCGAAATCGTTTGTGAACCGGGTTTGGGCCCGGTTAATGGGGCAAGGCTTCTATGAACCCGTCGATAACATCGGAGAATTCCGCCCGCAACTGATGCCCGAAGTGCACGAGGCGTTAGCGGCCCGCTTTACCGCAACGGGCGGAGATGTGAAAGACATCTTCCGGCTGATCGTCAACACCGAAGTCTATCAACAAACTTTAACCACCGACCAAGCACTTGCCGAAAAACCGTTCGCTGCCGGGACAACTACCAAACTTCGCAGCGACGAAGTATTTGATTCATTAGTCACCGCGATTAACCTTCCCAACAAAATCGGCAAACAGGGAAAAGCAACCGCTGCAATTCGCTTCCCACCTCCGCCCAAAAGCACCCGCGATTTGGTCGCCGATGCGTTCGGTTTCGATCCGTCCCGCCAACCGGTTGAAATTTCACGTACGCTAACGCAGGCGATGTGGATGATGAATAACAAACAACTGCAAACTCAAATTAACGCCAAACCAGGCAGCGGGACGACCCTTAGTGGTCTCATCGGATCTGACAAAGACGACTCTGCAGTAATCCGAAAATTATTTCGCATTGTGCTTGCCCGAAAACCAAGTGACAAAGAAGTGAAAATTTCACTCGAACATATTCAACAGATTAAAAACCGTGCAGACGGCTTCGAAGACTTACTGTGGAGCCTGCTCAACAGCGCTGAATTCACCACAAAACGATAACCGCAATTCCGGAACTCAATCCAACACCAATCAGTTTCGGAGAGGAAATCTCTAAAATGCACCCGTCGAACATTTCACTCACACAACCGCTGGTCGATTTAGTCGTTTCTTCTTCCGGCGTCCAAAGTCGGCGTGGGTTTCTGAAAACCTTGGGCGGCGTTGCAGGCACCGGTGCTATCACTCTTGGCTGGCGAGACATGCTGACCGTTCAGGCGGCTGAACTGCAAAAGCAAGGCAAGTCGATGATCCTGCTATGGATGGA
>Ga0115002_10003854_pt1 | contig 18495 bp, 13 predicted proteins | sample ArcticOcean_MG_C_8_FD_89576 | JGI IMG/M metagenome (GOLD analysis project Ga0115002, IMG submission 89576) | Marine microbial communities from western Arctic Ocean - ArcticOcean_MG_CB11_86 | ecosystem: Environmental > Aquatic > Marine > Oceanic | place: Arctic Ocean: Canada Basin | collected... | reverse complement strand
CGACTTTGAATTCACGCCCGAAACCGCCGCTCAAGAGGAACTCGACGAATACGACACCGATGGCGACCAGTTACTCTCGGTCGCCGAACTCACAGCCGAATTTGTCGACTATGGCGACAGTGAAGAGGACGCTATCGAATTCGCTCAGATGCTGATCCAGGATTTTGATATCGACGGCGACCAACAGCTATCGCTATCCGAATTAATTGCTTCTTACGGCGACGGCGAGTGCGAGTGCGAAGCAGAAGACTTTGACGACTTCGACATGGATTCTCTAGCCGTTAACGACAAGGCAACGGATTGGTTGTTTGAAGCGTTCGGATCCTTCTAAGTGCCATCTAAACGGCGATAGGCTAACAATGAGTTAGATGCGAGTGTTTCAGAAAAAGCGGGACGGAAAGACGGCTCTCAGCCAACTTCTCCGTCCCGCTTTTATCACACGCCACAAAACCCGCGCCCAGCTAAAGTTTACGACCAACTCGGCAAAAAAGTCTGTCTATGTGACTTAAATCAGTTGGTGTCATCCAAATGAAGGCCAACAATCGACGAGAGCTTCCTCGCAATTACCTGGCTGTTCGCAGCTTCCGCACCAACCATTCACCAGCATTTGTTGACTCATCGCTCAACTCCAACGCCGATGTTTCGCTGTATCGATCCATGGCAACGCGATAAGCCTTTTCGATTTGGCGAGCGCTTTGAGTTCGATTAAGACCATCCACGACTCCTTCAAGCCTCAGATGTTTCGGTGTCAAGCTGGCCGCGAGATCGGGCACGTCAGTATTCTTCAAAATACCTGGTAACACGACGTCGTGTGGAATGTAAACGTGTGGGCCCGAAAGTACATCCTTGTAGCTGGACAAGCTCCCCCGACAAAACACAGCGTGGACATCGTCTTCGTAAAGTCCCGCCAACATCGCGAGCAAACCGCCAAGTGGTTCGGAGAATTGGGGACGGCCGCTCACTCGATGAGGGACCTGAAAGTCAGTGTCGGCTGCGTTCGGCTTCACAAAAGAATCGCCCCACAACGCGAATCTCTTGACATCAAAATCCGATCGACCTCGAAGATAAGACATTACTGCTCGCAAATCTCGCAAGCGATATCCGAGCATCGGTGTCTCAAACATCAACGCGGCAAATGAATTGTCGTTGTACGTTCCTCGGCTCCCCCGCGAATTTGAAACGCCGCGAACTTCTGGCAAACAAACGATGTGCCCAGACTCTAACAACTTCGCGATTTCAGCCGCGCGGTCCTTGAGAAACTGTTTGGGAGCGGCATGTGCCACGGCAATCACAACATCGGTATTCCGCTGCGGTTCATCGCCTTTGTAACACAACCACATAGGGGTCAAGATTCCGTCTCGTTCTGCCTTCAAGGCAACCCGTTCCACGGTGAAACCAACGTCCGCAAGCCGTTCGACATTCCTGGAGACTTGCTTCACTTTGCCTGGTTCGATCTCACCTAAAGCCGTTCGCCAAAGCTTCTGCTGTTCTTGACGAATCTCACTAGTCGAAATATTGACGACTGACTTTCGACTCGACGCAAGCTGCTCCGAAGCCAATTCCGTCGCGACTTCGTATACCTTGCGAGGTTTTAGTTTTCGCTGGTAGTCCGCCGTCATGCTCCGTAGCTGCTCGTCGTCTCGGTTGTTACTGAATTCATCGTCCGGCTTCACATCGATATCAAACCAACGCTTAAATGCAAGGTGGATCCGTTGCCGATGATGACGACCGATATTGGTGCAGTGAGTTGCTTCGGGAGGCCGGCCCCTCACACTGCCGCGACCCAATGTGTAGTCGATATTGTCTTCTTCACCATAAAACTTATAGATCGAATTCAGCCGCTTCCACACCGGATCGCGATCTTTATCCCACGCGAACTCGTGGCCATAAATCAGCTTGCGGGGTGGAATGCTACCAACGATAACCCAATGAAAGAAACCGTCGACACCCGTTCTTTTTAGATTGCGAGTACCCTCCCAATAAGCGCCGCCCATGTAATTGAAGTGCAATTCCGCGTCGTCTGGTAATGGGAAGCGAGTTTCGGGTTGAGGACCGCCGAAGTTAAAGGGAACTGCGGCGGCAATGCGCCGATCCAATGCCGCGGTGACTCCCGCTGGATCTCCTCCACCGGCAACGGCCCCTAACAGAATTATCTTCTCCGAATCGACTTCCGGCATCTCCACCAGAAGATCGACTCCTCGCATCAAATCCCATGCCATCCAACCCATTAGACTTTGACCAATCAGATGCAACTGAGCATTGGTATCGTAGCGGTGGTAATAATCTTGCCGCCACCATTTGTAACCAGAATCCTTTTTGGCGTAATCCGCCTCGCTCTGGAACGGATGATCTGCCCGCTCGCCATGCCCAACTTGATCAATCACCAAAACCACGCAACCGCTGCGGGCCCATGTCATCCCCATATCCTGTAACTCATCCTGAACCTTCGGACGATGGTGCGAGTGGTTGATCAGAATTCCCGGCATCTTTCCAGTCGCCTCAGTAGGCCTGTAAAGATTAGCCGTTACCCAAAAACCTCGCCGACTCTCATAAACCAAATTTTCGATGACGTAGCCATCGCCCGTAATCGTTCCCGTCGTCTTCGCGTTTATTTTCGCGTTTATCTTTGGCGGAAATTTTGAAAAACCGCCTAAGGAATCCCGCAGACGCTGCAAGTGTTGCTCTCGAATCTCCTCCCAATCCTCGCGACCTTTGATTGACCGCCATTTTCCGAGATCAGCGCGGTTTGCCTCGTCGCGGCGACTGCGCAAATAACGATGGGTCTGTCCCTTGTAACTCTCGACCAATTCTTCGTCCTGAAGAATTTCCGCCGAATATTCTCGCAATACACCGGGCAAACCAGGCTCGGCCGCGAAACCTATAAGTGTCTGACCGGCTACTAGAAGTAAGAAAACCGCAAACAGAAATGCGGACGGCAAATTTGAGATACGAGTCGATTTCATCGAGCGATCCTCCTTGTTGAGACACTGGGCATTGTAGCGCCTATCCATGCGGTCGTCATGAACATAATCCGATTGACGCGGATTTTTACCTCTGGCCGCCGAACGTCATTAATTCGTTCAGCCAACCAACATCGAGTTCACGCAAACCTATTCGAGTCTTTCGTACAATTCGTGGTGCTCAGGAGTACAAGACCACGGCCTGGATGGCCGATTGTTACCCACTGCTTTTGCTTTCACTCTGCTCGAATCGCCTATTTGAGGAGTAACGCCCCCTCAAATCAACTCGCGACGCGAGGTTACCTCACCGCTTGCGGGGAGGTCGGAGTCTCAGCTCCGGGTGGGGTTTAGGAACTTCGCTGAACGAGGCCATGCCAATCGTCGACCGAAAAAATACTCTTCCACTCCACGTCATCACTCGCTGCATTTTTTTTCAGGCTCCAGCCGTCGGTCGGCATTACGTCAGTTCAGGGCACTGCCCATTGGACGAAAGCCCTTGTGATTCGATGGAATTCTGCAATTTGATTCTCAAAGCCAAAGGCGTTGCAGTTAGGTATTGAGACCAATTCGTACGAAGGCGGGTCAACGCGCTCAGTTTCGCAACGTGTGTTCCGAGCCCCTAAAACGGGGGCCTCAAAGGTCGTGCAGGTGAACGTCCAGCGAAGTTCGAAAACCCTCTCCGGAGCTAAGACTCCGACTCTCCCAAAGGGAGAGTGACTCGCGTTGCGAGTTGATTTGAAGAACTGTTACTCGCGAGGCCGCCGCCTTTTTACTTGCCAAGACGAGGTTCCCAATTAGTTAACCCCAAGAGCTTTTTGGCGTATAATTCAAAATCGCTTTTAGTTAGTTTGGATCCACGATTACCGCTACTCGTTCTACCCAGGCAAAAACATAGGAACAGACAATGACACGCTTTTTTTCGCTAGTAATACTTTCAGCCTTCTTTGTAACTCCAGTCCTTGCAGCCGAGCCAGCCGACGACGCGGCAAAAGTCAAAGCCAGTCTCGAGAAATGGCAACAGGTTAAGAAGGAGTGCAAAGGAAGTTACTCTTACACCGTCCGCTGGTCCAGTTTTGCAGGATTCGGGCACAGTACCGAAATCGTCGTGCGGGACAACAAGGTCGCCGAACGAAAATTCAAATCCTTCAACCGTCGCCTTCAAGCGCCTAACCCTCCCGGCAAACCCGCTCCCAAAGCTGACGGTAATAGTTGGACCGAGAAGGGCAAAGAACTAGGCACTCACAAAAAAGGCGCGGCGCTCAAAACACTCGACGAACTCTACGTCGAAGCAGCTAAAGTTGCAAAACTCGAACTACCCCAACATTTGCGACGATATGTACGAGTAGACAAACAAGGTTTACTCTTGTCTTGTTTCACGGTCGACACTCGTATTGCCGACGACGCTCCAACAAACGGTGTTCAAGTTAGCTCCATCAAGATCGCGACGGCGAAGGGCTCCGAAGAGGACGGAAAAGTCTATTCATCACCCAACGGAACAGCATTCCCGAAGCACTGGGGAGCTCCTCCGCGAGCGCAAACCCGCGACTTGAGAACGCTGCCGGGAGACTACGGTCGAGGTAGCGGAACGCTCCTGCGCTGGATTCGCGAGAACATGGATCGCGACGCAAAGAAGAAACAAAAGTAGCAAAACTTATCCGGCGCGTCAGGCTCGCTTGCCTTTGCGTTTGGACGAAGTTTGCTTCTTTGACTTCGGTTTCGAATCTTGCTCTGCGATGTCTTTGACTCGCAACATTGAATTCGCCCAGTACGCCTCGTACTTGCCGATCCACCGCTCGACGATCTCGCGAAGAGGGTTTGCGTTCAGCGAATTGATACGTCGTCGACCCTCGCTGCGCGTACAGACCAACCCCGCTTCGCGGAGTACGTCGAGATGTTTCATCACGCCAAACCTCGACAACTGCGGAAACGCCTCGGCAATCTCAGTGGTCTGGCGAGGGCCATCTCGCAAGAGGTCGAGAATTTCGCGACGAGTCGGGTCGGCGAGCGCCTTCCAAACATGATCCGAATCTTTAGGCGTCGTCATTCGGCCGCTGCTTTGACGGTCTGCAATAGATTCCCCCAGCCATGTGGAACTCCGATCCGGTGCGACTCTTCGACGAAGCCCAAAACGCGATGCCGCAGAGTAAATTCCGTTCCGTCAGCCGATTCCGTCAAACGTAACTGAACGTGCCCGGCGACTGCATACGACATGAATAGCGGCCCGTGAATTTCGATCAACGTCGGCGGTTTGATAACCTGCACGAATCCCCACAGGTGCCCTTGGCTGTCCCCTAAATCGCGAAACCATCGCCCGCCGGGGAACTCCTCCAACACCATCGGCATCGGCTGGTTGTCGGGCGTCGAGTTGTCTACGGTAAGCCGACGTATTAACGCCTGGTAAGCTCGCTCAATCGGAGCCTTAATCTCAATTGTTTCGGTAATATCGAGCGTCAACTGTTGCCCGTCCATCGTCTTGACTCCCCTTCGTTTCGGCAACCCATGTTCGTTTCGGCAACCCGTTTGCTGCCGCCTTTGTTACGGTATCGCCTTTGCTACTTTATCGCCTTTGCTACTTTATCGCCTTTGCTACAATGCGACACGATTGACAACTTGCTTGCCAATCATTACGTTACTTAAAGGTAACGTGACAAAATAGGCACGTCAACTCGACTACAACAAATCATTACGACCGCGAAAGAGGACAAGCATGAAAACGACGGACTTTATCAAGCTCGCACTTGAGAACAGCACGAACTGGGCCATGGGGCTGATCAACGACATGAAGGACGCTCCACTCGTACAGCCAACACCCAACGGTGGAAATCATACGACTTGGGTTTTGGGACACATTGTCCGCGCGGAAAGCGATTTGCTGGACGGATTTATTCTGGGTCAACCCAATCGATTTCCGGAGCTAAAAGACCAATTCGACATGGGAACAACTCCAACGGCAGATGGCGACTATCCATCGATTGACTAGTTGCTTGGCAAGTTCGAGCAGGTCCGGTCGGCAACTTTGGCTCACCTCGATTCCCTTTCCGATGAAGATCTCGACAAGCAAAGTCATGCTCCCGAGGAATTTGGACCTCCATTTGCCACCGTCGCAGCGTGTTTCGCCGCAATGGCGTCTCACATCAGTTTTCATGCTGGGCAGGTCGCGGACGCGCGTCGAGCCGACGGTCGCGGGACTCTGATGGCTTAAGTAGCCGCGATATCTTCCCGTTCTAAAAACGGGAACTCACCCACAAAGACAAACGCCCCGAATGAATGAAATAAATCACGGGGCGTTTCGTCTTTTTTACCCCGTCGCGCAAACACGCATTCGCGCAAATACGCATTCGCGCAAACATGATGCTTTGCTCAATTAGGCGTCTGGTGTTAGAATACGGGTTTTAGAATCCCCAAAATTCCTACCACAACCGCGGTTCCTCTCCACTTCACGGACCGCGACGTCAACCACCTCTAATTGAGCGACTCCTCGGAACTTCATGAAACTCGCGCACACATTAATCTCGCTTGTCTTTGTCCTTCTCTTTGTTCAAACGAACGTACGAGCGGCTTCGCCCGCTGCTCGCATGCCCGAGAAGCACCACGGTTTCTTTGCCAAATACTGCCTGGACTGTCACGACAAGGAGACCCGCGAAGGAAAGCTAGATCTGGAGCGGATACCATTCAATCTGGGGACATTGCAGTCCGCAGAACGGTGGCAAAAAATACTCAACTCGCTCAATTCGGGGGAGATGCCGCCGAAAGATGAGACTCAACCTTCGGCCAGCGACAAGACTCAGTTTTTGGAAGATCTCTCGGCCCAGCTGGTAGTTGCCCGCAAGCTGCTCAGTGACAGTGGTGGAGTTGTCACGATGCGTCGATTGAATCGACGGGAATACGAGAACACGATTCGAGCTCTTCTGGATGTGGAGGTCGACGCTTCGGATTTGCCCAACGATGTCAATTCCGATGGCTTCGATACGGCGGGCGGATCGCTCTTTTTCTCTAGCGATCAATTCGAGCAATACTTGAAGATTGCGCGACGAGCTTTGGACGTCGCGATCGTGCAGGGCGGCAAGCCAAAACCGATTAAGCTGCACGTTGAATCGGAGATCGCCGCGAACAAGTTAGTCACTCGTCAGCTCGGTCGGCTCACCGCTCAGTACAACAAGGCCCAACAATGGCGCAAGTCGGACAAGCCGCCAACGGCATTCGGTTTCATCGACGAAAATCGTGTCAGGTTTGAAGAGGGTCTGTATACGCGATCAGGTCCCGGTCTTCAGTCCTACTTAAGCCGACCGGAGACGAAAAAAGGCGCGACAATGTTCATTACGGACACTGGATCTTATGTCGATGTCGTCAAATTTCCGGCCAAAACTCCCGTTGGAGACTATGTCATTCGCGTCCGACTCGGGAATCTTAAAGACGCTCCCCAGCATCATCGTTTCCTTGAATACGGTCGTATCGTAGACGGCGCCAGTACGGGTGAACTTTCCGTGTTGGGCTGCCGCCAAATCAAAGGGACGCTGGAACAGCCACAGATCATTGAGTTCCCGGTTACGATTACGTCCACATCGGGAAGAAGCATTGGACTAAGGCAACGTCAGCCGAATAATCGCGATGCAGCGAGAACTCGATTTCGTAGTGCTCGAGCTAAAGGCGAACTGATGCCGGAGCCGTCGATATGGATCGACTGGGTCGAAGTCGAAGGGCCGATTGTCAGCCAATGGCCGCCTAAATCTCACGAACGTATCTTCTTTAATGGGCCGACCGCAAAACTAGACGAACAATACGCTCGCCAAATCATCGACCGCTTCGCTCGCCGCGCCTTCCGCACAAAAAAACCTTCCGTTAATTACGTCGACAAGTTACTAGCTCTCTTCAGCGAACGCCGAGCTGACGGAGAAGCATTCCACGAAGCGATCAAAGAACCGTTGTCGATCATTATGGCTTCGCCCAGTTTCCTCTATCTGCTGGAACCTGTAGGCACGAAGACGGTAGCGGCAGGTCAACCTCAGATTAAGAATCAGCGAAAACTAAATGACGCGGAACTTGCCGTCCGACTTTCGTATCTTCTCTGGAGTAGTCCGCCCGACTGGAAGCTAATTCAAGTTGCTCGCTCCGGGGAACTCAGCGACCCGAAGATCCTCCGAGAACAAACGGACCGGATGCTGAATGACCCACGATCTTTTGAATTCGTCAGCGGTTTCGCGCATCAATGGCTTCATCTCGAGCGTCTCGATTTCTTCCAATTCAACACGCGACTTTACCCTGAATTCGATGCGAGTGTTAAAGACGCCGCCAGAGACGAACTTTTCTACACGATCCAGCATGCAATCAAAAAGAATCTTGGAATTGGACAGCTATTGAAATCCAAGCGAGTTGTCCTCAACGATCTGCTGGCGGATTACTACGATATCGAGGGAGTGGAGGGACACGAGTTTCGCGCCGTGCCCGTCCCGCCCGGTTCACCTCGAGGTGGATTGCTGGCGACAGCTGCGGTCTTGGCGATGGGTTCCGATGGCGAACGGTCGTCACCTGTGGAGCGCGGCGCCTGGGTGATGAGAAAACTGCTGAACGATCCGCCTCCGCCCGCGCCAGCCAATGTACCTCAGCTTAGTCGTCTTGCCGGCAAGTTGCTCCCCGCTCGAAAACTCCAAACGGCTCACATGGAAGAGCCACAATGTGCCCAATGTCATCGCAAGATTGATCCGATCGGCTACGGGTTGGAAAATTTTGACGCCGCCGGCAAATGGCGCGATATGGAATTGACCGAAATACGCGTGAGAAACAAGGCCAAAAAGTCGAAACTGCACCCAATCGATCCAAGTGGAACTCTCCCCGACGGCGCGAAATTCGGCAATTTCTCCGAGCTCCGAGATCGGATTGCCGAACGAGAGGACGCGTTCGCCCGCGGATTTACAGAAGCGTTAATCGAATATGGACTCGGACGTCGATATGGATTTTCAGACCAAGACCTAGCCGATTCGATTCTCACGACTGCGGCAGGTCAGGACAATCAACTGCGAGTGTTCGTCCACGCCTTGGTCCAATCGCCTCAATTTAAGATTAAAAAATAGTCATCCCACAAGTGCAAACGCAGATTCCGCGACTGCCCCACCGCGACTCGACAAGACCAGCTACAAATTTTTGCTAAAGAGACAGGAACGACACCGATGGCAACTCCAACTCAATTCCCTCGACGAGCTTTCTTGCGCGGCACCACGGCACTGGTAGCCTTGCCCCTGCTCGAGTCATTTGGTTGGAAACGGTTTGCTGCCGCCGCTCCAATCGTAACGCCGCCGAAACGGATGGCGTTCTTAGCGATGGGCTATGGTGTCACGAAAGAGAGTTGGTATCCCAGTCGCGAAACGACGGGAAGTGAATTCGAGTTACCAGCAGGACTCCAGCCGTTGCAACGGCATAAACGAGATATCTCGATTATCCAAAACTTGCAAAACCAATTCAGTAACGAGGCGCATTGGGGAAGCACCTTCTGGCTGTCTTGTGCCAACCGATACGCTGTTGCCGGCCAAAGTTTCCACAACAGTATTTCTGCCGATCAAGTTGCTGCAGAACACCTCGGCAAAACCACTCGATTTACCTCCATTCAATTGGGGTGTGCCAAGGCCGATGGCCATGGCCCTGGACTTTCGTTGGCTTGGAATCGTCAAGGTAAGCCAGTCGCGGGGCTAAACAATCCCGTCTTGGCGTTCCATAAATTGTTCTCCGATGACAATACCCCTTTGGCTCAACGCCAGTCGTTGCTTCAGAAGCGGCGGAGCGTTTTGGATGCCGTCAGGGAAGATGCGAAGTCTGTAAATCGCGGGCTGAGTAAAGGCGACGCGGACAAGTTGAATGAATACTTAGAGTCGATCCGCGAAATCGAAGTGCGGTTGTCAAAGGAAGAACAGTGGCTGGACGTTCCCAAGTCTCGTCCAACGGATCCTGTCAAAGAGCCCACAGGCAACATAGCAGGTTACGAAGAAGTCAAGGTCATGTACGACTTGATGGTGGCATCGATGCAAGTCGACGCCACGCGGGTCTTTACCTATCGGTTACCAGTCGACAGTTTCATCGCCAGTTTGGGCGCTTCGATTTCGGCGCACAACATGAGTCACTACGACAACGGCCAACGCAAAGAAGTTTCGGAAATGCGAGACCGCAAACAGTCCGAGCTGCTGGCCTATTTGATCGACAAGTTGAAAGCTTCCAAAGAGATCGACGGCAGTAGTCTCTATGACAACATTTCGCTGGCCTACGGAAGCAATATCAGTTCGATTCACTATCTCAACAACTGCCCAACAGTGATTACTGGCGGCGGTGCTGGCGTAAAGCATGGGCAACACATCGTCATGAGAGATCCGAAAACACCTCTCAGCAACCTGTGGCTCAGTTTGTTGCAGGGGTCGGGAATTTCAATCGAGTCGCACGCCGATAGCACGGGCATCATCAAACAGCTTTTTGCCTGAGCACAATCGATTTAGCAGACGAAGATGTGCGATTTAGAAGATGAAAGTGTGAGCGACAAAAACGCCCTCGCGGCGCAGAGTTGGGTTACTTGAGTAGTTGGTAATACCGAGCAATTCTAGATAGGAACGGCTGCTGGTTTTCTTCATAAACCGCATACCAATTCCCCATACAAAGTCGCCGTCTTGTTCTTCGATTCCCAATTCGGCGGTTAGCGATTCGTCCTCGTGATTGCGAAAAAATTGGCCTCCGTATGCAATCCCCCACACGTCGGCATTGGGAGAAACCGCCGCGACACGGCGTAATGGATTCGTCTCGAACGACGTTCGCAACCGATTGAAATTTGCCCCGCCAGCCGAATTCCAGCCAGCAGTTGAGAGGAAGGCGTTGCAATAGAAAACTCCGTATTCAAAGTCTCGAGGATGATGTTCAAACAGACGGGTGTAGTTGCTCTCAAGTACGAACAGCTGTCCAGCTCCGCGCCCTCCTCGGTCGCCAAATTTCAATAATCCGCGCGCGGCCCAAGTCCAAGGGCCGTAAAACTTCGTCATGCTTCCGGCGACAAAATGCGTATCTAAACTGGAATTCGATTCGTGACTGGCGAATAGATAGGTCGTCTCGAAAAACATCCGCCGATAGTCAGCTGCGACGTGTACACCAAAGAGAAACCCATCGCCCGTAGCAAACGCATCGACATCGTCGAAAGCCGCGAGGCACTGGACGTTGACATTGCTGACTTGTTTTCCGTGAAGATTGTTTTTGCTAACCACGACTCCAAGCACATCGTCATTCATCAACAGTTGATTGTGCATGTAGAAGGGGAACTTCCCGACGGTCACGTTAACATCTCGCGTGAAGACGGGATTCGCATACGGCCCCAGTAGGCTATCCATAACCTAAGCATCGACGCTTGGGAGAGCGGCGGGCAAATTGCGAACTCGCCGTCCTCATACCTTGTCTCTTCACTGTTATCTTGTGTGCAACACGGTGTGCACATCGAAACAAGTGTGCGAATACGGGCAACCAATTGCCTGGCATTGGTTTCTGCCATTTGACTCGGCCACTGTCTAATCACTGTCTATAGCATTCTCTATTTGATGGGCCCTAAACTTTTACACAACGAAAACACGAAGAAAACCTGGCAATCACGTTCTCTGGGTATGATTCAAGCGTTGTCACTCGATCACCATGAGTGCCCAACAGGTTGGTAGCTTTCAAATCGAACGCGGAGAACGACAATGAGCACTTCGACATCAGATACGACAAACCGAGATGACGTTGCCACTTTGCCTGCCGGGCCTCAACAGGAACAACTCGACGTGTCTACTGCAGTCCTCGATGCTGAAGAAGCGAATGAGGAACTGTGGCAAGAGGACGTTGCCAAACCTAGCACGGCCAACGAACGGGGTCTCGCATCGAGCCCTAATTATGTGGTGATGTTTTGGATTGGCATGCTTCACGTTGGCGCGCTCATCGCACCGTTCTTCTTTAGCTGGGAAGGTCTCATTATTGGTTTGGGACTTTACTGGTTGACGGGCAGCATTGGCGTTTGCCTTGGCTATCACCGACTGTTAACACACAATGCATTTCAAACGTATCGACCGGTGCGTTGGTTAGTGGCGATGATAGGAGGGCTCTCGGGCGAGGGAAGTGCGGTCGATTGGGTAGCGAATCATCGCCAACATCACGCGCATAGCGACCACGATGGCGACCCTCATTCGCCGAAAGACGGAGCTTGGTGGGCGCACGTTTTCTGGCTCGGCTGGGCGATTCACGGATCCGAACGCGAACCTCATGTAAAACGTTGGGCACCCGATCTCGTCAAGGATAAAGGAATGCTCTGGCTAGATCGTCTCTTTTTGCCAATTCACATCGTCAGCGGACTGGCCTTATATGGCGGTGGATACGCGCTTGGCGGTACGTACATGGCCATTTCCTTATTGCTATGGGGCTTGTTTACTCGCATTGTTTTTGTGATGCACGCGACGTGGCTAGTGAACTCGGCTTCGCACATTTGGGGCTATCGCAACTATGAAACGACCGACGAGAGCCGCAACAATTGGTGGGTGGCAGTTCTGACGTTTGGCGAAGGTTGGCATAACAACCACCACGCTTATCCGCGAATGGCCAAGCAAGGCCAAGCAAGGCCAAGCAAGGCCATCGCTGGTGGGAATTGGATCCAACTTTTGCCGTTATTCGATTGATGCAGTTGGTGGGTTTGGCCTGGAACGTTGTGGATTATCGCAACAAATCCAAAAAGAAAATGGGCTAGAAAAAAACTCCATCTGATCTAAACGTCGCACACGAATGAGTGCCCCAACTTTCGCCCGAATCGTCAAAACTCTAGTCGTGGCAACAACATGTGAGCCCGCGACCTTGAAGCAGCCCCCTGCTCGCGAAATGCAGCTGGAGTTTTTCTAGACTTAGGGCTGGTCATTTGAACCTTTCGCAGATTATTGTGACGGTGACTAGTGTGTTCGGATCACCTGAAAATACGGAACAGATCCAAAGGGCTTCCGGGGATTCGCTTAACTCGAGACAGTCGTCACGGGTATTTGGCAGGCGGTCCCAATCGTATCGCGTCCAGCGATTTGAGGGACCGCAGAGTCAAATGCCCAATTCCGTTAAATCGGAGTAACTGAATTCCTGGAAACCCAAGACAAAAAGGGCTATTCTTGCCCAAGTTCATCCCTACATCTCTTCTCCAAAAGAATTCGCGCTCGGCGAACGGCACTAATATGAGAATCCGATTTAGTTCGCTCCTTCTGTCTTTCCTTCTAATCCCCACATCGTTGACCTTCGCTCAACCTGGTGGCGGCCCGCCAAAACCACCCGTGCTCACTGCAATTGATGAGAACGGCGACGGTGAAATCTCTGCAGAAGAACTCAAAAATGCCTCCAAGGCATTGAATGCACTCGACAAGAACAAAGATGGCGAGTTAACGGAAGACGAGCTGCGTCCAGCGGGGCGCGGTGGCGGCGGCCCGATTGGCGATTTCTTCGGCGGCCTGTTCGGCAATCAAGACAGCGGAAATGCAGTCGCACCCGAGAAAATCGCAGCGCGCGACGGAGCCGCAACGATCGCCGATCTCGAAGCCTACCACAAGCTTTCCTATCGGGGCGACGAGGTCATGATCGACACGTTCCTCGCCGACCTTGAATTTGTCAAATTCACTCTGGACAATGCATCCACCGATCAACGACAGCTCTATTTCATTAACACCAACACCCATCGCGCTCACATGATGTTTGCTCGTGCAGCAGGACTCAACCCTCGCGGTGGCGATCAAATGAAGGGCGTGCTTGTTTATCGTCCGCGGTTGAAATCGCCCAGCGGTCAACCGGGACTGTTCACCATCGAATTCGAGCCTTTCGACTCGTACTCATACGAAATGGTGAACACTTGCCGGAACACTCTGATCGAAAAGATGCCTTTACTCAAAGGCAATCTCGGCTACTACCCGCGCGGAAGTCGCGCTCTGGCTAAGTGCCAAGCGGAGAAAACGAACTACGAAAAGGGCGAGCTGCCGATCTATCTCGACGATGACCTGAACAATGCAGACGTGGGATACCTTCCCTTTAATCTGGGAGCTTCCTTTGGACGTTTGCGTTTGATGAAACTGGACGAGTTGCCTGGTCCACGCGACATCGTGGTCTACAAAACTCTGCCGAACGAAATGCCGCGAACGGCAGGGATTATTACCGCCGTCAGGCAAACGCCACTTTCACACGTCAACTTACGAGCGGTACAGGATAAGGTACCCAACGCTTTTATCACGGAAGCGACAACGAACAAGACAATCACCTCGCTGCTGGGGAAGTTCGTCGCCTATAACGTTACGGCAGATGGTTACGAAATCCGAGAAGCGACGACCGAAGAAGTCGAATCGCACTTTGCAAAGATACGTCCGGCAAAGAAACAGTCACCCACTCGCGAACTCTCCGTCAAAGAAATCCGGCCTCTCGGCAAGGTGACCTTTAAGCACTCGACCGCCTTTGGCGTCAAAGCAACAAACCTAGCAGTCCTGCACACTCTTGAATTTCCAGAAGGAGTCGTACCCAACGGTTCGGCGATACCATTCTATTTCTACGACGAGTTCATGAAGCACAACAAGTTTTATGAACAAGCCGAAAAGATGTTGGCGAATCCCGAATTCCAAAAACAACGTACTGCCCAAGAGTTGGAGTTAAAGAAGTTTCGCACGCTCCTAAAGAGCGGAACAATGCCGCCATGGATGATGACGGCATTGGACGAATTACACAAATCGTTTCCGGCTGGTCTATCGATCCGCTGTCGGTCCAGTACCAACAATGAAGATCTTCCCGGTTTCAGCGGAGCAGGGCTTTACGATTCGTACACTCACCATCCGACCGAGGGACATTTTTCCAAATCCATCAAACAGGTCTTTGCCAGTCTATGGAATTACCGAGCTTTTGACGAACGAGAGTTTTATCGAGTCGATCACTTTAAGACGGCGATGGGCGTGTTGATCCATCCAAACTTCAATGACGAGATCGCTAATGGCGTCGCTGTGACAGACGACATTCTGTACCAGACTCAAGGCAACTACTATCTGAACGTCCAAGTGGGCGAGGACCTCGTCACCAATCCAAACGAAGCGTCTGTCCCCGAAGAAGGCCTGCTCGATTGGTTCAAGTCGACGAAGTACGACATTATGAGGACCTCGAATCGGGCGCAGAATGACAGTTCTATATTGAAGCCAGAGCACCTCGAACAACTGCGGGCTCACTTGGGAAAAATTCATTCCCGCTTCGCAAAACTTTATGGCCAAGATCTCAACGACGAATCGTTTGCTATGGAAATCGAATTCAAGATTACCAGCGAGGGAAAGCTTTCAATCAAGCAAGCTCGACCTTGGGTCTTCGGTGACCATTAACTGGCGGATTGAAACCGTCATGCGGACAGCTGCAAACTCAGACACTACCAACTCAAAAACCACGCAGGCCACCAAAAATGCGATACGCCTTTCCTACGTTGATTCTTTTTTTGGCGATCTGTTCATCGCTTGCTGCTCAGCCACCACAGGGTCCGGGGGGCCGGCCACCATTGGCAATCATGACGGCGCTGGATACAAACCGGGACCGCAAGCTATCGGCGGATGAAATCAAGAATGCCGCGAAGGCCTTGAAGAAGCTCGACAAAAATAATGACGGCAAGCTTTCTCAGGAAGAAATCGGTTGGCCACCACCGCGCCCGGAACGAGGCGGTGGGTTCTTTGGTGGATTGTTTCCCGGTGGAGGAGCCGAAGCACCTCGCGGTCGGCCAGGCGAACAACCAGGTGCGCTTCCTCGTCGCCCGTCGAACGAGCCAAGCCGTCCTCGCGCGACCTTTACTTTCTCGGTCGAACAACTTCAGCCACTGGACCGCAACAAAGACGGAAACATCACCAAGGACGAAATACCGAGGTCCTTGCAAAAGAGAATTCTCGGGCAGGTCGACAAAAACGCCGACGGCCTGATCGACGCTAAGGAGCTCCGGACACTAGCTAACAAACAGAACGACAAGGCTCCAGAGAAGTAGTTTTAGAATCCAGCGCCCTTGGTTTTTGTTTGAATCCGACAGAGATACATGTCCGAAGTGAGGTAGAGTACCGAACCATCGTTGCCCCAGCCGACGTTGGCAATTCGCTCGCCGGTGGTGATGCGGCCAAGTAGCTTCCCTTTGGAATTTAGAACAAGTACGCCACCCGGTCCCGTCGCGAACACGTTGCCGTGCATGTCGACTTTCATACCATCACCGCCGCCGCGCGGTATCCGCTCTTCTTTACTGGCATCGAAGAAAGCTCGCGGGGCTCCCAAGTTGCCATCTGCTTGCACAGAGAACGCTCGCCAAACGGGATCCCCGCCATCGCTGTTTGCCACGTAGAGGGTTTTATGGTCCGGCGAAAATGCGATTCCGTTGGGCCGCGAAATTTCTTTGCATTGAACGGTAACCGTCCCATCTTGTTGCAGTCTATAGACGCCACAAAAATCAATCTCTCGCATCGGATCGTCCTGTCGCTGAGGTAATCCATAAATCGGGTCGGTAAAGAAGATGTCTCCGTTACTGCGAATTGCGAGATCATTGGGACTATTAAAACGTTTTCCATTCCAACGATCGGCCAAAGTGACTTTCCCGCCACCCTTGGTCAACAACGAAATCCGTCGATCGCCGTGCTCACATGAGACCAGTCGCCCTTTGGCGTCGAGTGCCAAGCCGTTGCAACCCGGTTCGCGTCCGTAGTCGGCGACTCCGGTGTAGCCGGAAGGCTTCATGAAGATCGAGGCGCCGTCTCCCTCTTGCCATTTAACGACTACATTGCGTGGGATATCGGAAAAGAGAATATGGCCGCCAAACTTGCTGTCCTTCACGGGCACCCAAACTGGCCCCTCCGCCCAATCGAAACCGCCACAAAGCACTTCGATTCGGGCATCCTTATCGACCAATTTATCCAGGTCAGAATCGAATCGATCGATCTTGCCGATGCTGGGAAAGTTGGTCGTATTTTGAGCGGCGGCCAAGCTGGGTAACGATAGGACGAGAGTTGCAATCGCGACGATGAGTCTCATTGGTAGCTTCCCATTTCAGAACTATTAACGAGTTAGAGGATGGGAATATCTTTGCCGATCTGAATCGCCACCGCAATCAGTGAAGTTTCGAGGAAGTCATTTCCTTGCAACACGCCAAGAACAACCGTAGCTGGAATCGCTAGATTTCAGGCCGCATGCAAGTTCAAAGCAACTCTTCAATTGACCCAGAAGTCTGGCGACATCTGCTACGTGAAATTTCTCTGAAGTCTGGCGGCCCGTGCGATGTCTGAAGCGGGACTCAGGAAGTCTCGCAATTCACCGCGAGGATCTTGGATTCGGCGGAGCTAACACGAACGTTCGCTCGAGTCGAGGCATACCACGCAACGCCCAATGCCGCTACGAACCAAAACCAAAAGACTTCACAGCTCAAGATGGGATAACGGTTGGGTTGCCAACGAATGACTTGATGACCCCAAGGCACTAATGCGATGGCGAAGAGGAAGAGCGATCGGTGGGCAGCCGATAAACGAGACATCAACCAGACGGCGGGCAGAACCAGCACGGCGAAATCATACGATCTTAGGTAAGGCGCGAACAGGCAGGCGACCAGGATCGCTGCGCTGCCGATTTCGGTTATGTCGACATCGCGAGTCCAAGCGCGGCGTAACACCCAGCCTATGCCCGCGGCGTTTACGACCAGCCAAATTGTTATTCCAAGATATCCGCCGATTTGCAGCGACTGCAAAACGCACCAAAAGGATGTCCCCATCCACGGCATCGAAGCCGTCAGCAAGGGCGTCTGCGACGGCGCGGATAACATTTCCCAGAACCACGTCGGCCGAACGATCGTGCTGATCGCGACAAACACAGTACAACCAAAACCAAAGCCAGTAATCACCCGCCATTGCCGATTGCGGATAGCCCACACTAACGTCGCCAAAATCAACACGGCCCCGACTTGAGGCTTCACCGTCATCCAAGCCAAACACAGTCCGCCAGCGAGCGGACGATCGCGTTGAATGAGGTAGCACATCGCTGTGACGGCCAGTAAGAGCAACGGCGCGATTTGTCCCATTCGGGCCGCTTGCACTGTCAATGCAAAACAGGGAACCAAAAGAAGCAACATCGGCTCGCCGTGAGGCTGCGTCAGTCTTCTCAACAGCACACCCGAGATAAGCGCGGCGGAGAACATGCAGACGACCCACAGCGATTGCGCATATGCGTACGGCAGAGAAGTAAATGGAATGCAAGCGATTCCAAACCAGGGAGGATAGTAATAGGGCATGAAGCGAAAACTACTTTAGCCTACGTGCGCGACGCGCCAGCCAGCTTCGGCATTGATGGCCGCTTGAAGTTCAGCATCATAGGGTGACTGCCCGTTGGCCAACAATTTCCCAGCCGACCAGAATTGAACAAAGTCGCCACGTCCGTTTCCCCAAAACTCGGATTGCTGAACTACTTCAAGCATCGAATTTCATCTGGACCAATGGAAGGCACCAACAACAAAATAAAAACCGTTCAACGTCAATCCTACGGCTTTCGCGAT
>Ga0115002_10003852_pt1 | contig 18502 bp, 15 predicted proteins | sample ArcticOcean_MG_C_8_FD_89576 | JGI IMG/M metagenome (GOLD analysis project Ga0115002, IMG submission 89576) | Marine microbial communities from western Arctic Ocean - ArcticOcean_MG_CB11_86 | ecosystem: Environmental > Aquatic > Marine > Oceanic | place: Arctic Ocean: Canada Basin | collected... | reverse complement strand
CAACTTCTCTCAACTCCTCTCGATTCCTTTTGAATCGGAAGTTTTGCTACCAATCTGCTACCAAATATTCGACGATGTTCTGGGTAGGTGTCAAGGTGTATTTTACAAGAAGCGGGTATTTTACTTGGTGGGTGTCTGACTGTGAAGAATTAGTGGGAGTTACTCACAGGAGCATCTAGGCTTAAATGAGACTAACTACTTTATGTATCAATGGGTGGGGCCAGTCGAACCCGCGTATGAAATACCACCAATTACTTACAACTTGTTTTTTCTTATCAATTAATACTGGTACGTCGTGACCAGTTAACGATGTGTTCTTCCAACAAACTGACTGCCTCCTCAGAATTTCCATTTGCTATTTTCTCCACCAGTAATTGATGTCCATTCATAGAAGTTTGTGTGGCTTGTCCTGTATTTGAAATGTAATGACGCATAGCTTCAATAATGGAACTGATACTGTCATAATGTTTGCTCAGGAAGCGGTTACCACACGCCTCGAAAAATGTCCGATGGAACTTGGTGTCTAAAACAAGGTATTTCTCCCGTTCCAATTCTCCAAGGCTATCTGCCATACTTTCCAGTATATATTCAAGATTACGAGTCAGTTCAGAGTGGTCACGTTGAAGTCCATAACGCAATGCTTGAGACTCCAAGGCAAAACGTAGTTCGCAAAACTGTACGAGTTCCTGTTGGTCCATTGTAAACACCTTGTATCCTTTGTGCGTTTCCGATACGACCAACCCTTCAGACTTCAACAGTCAATAATGAATAAACCATATTTAAAAGGTATAGTTCCTATTTTGTTAACTCCATTTGATAGTAATGGCAAAATAGATAAATCAAGTCTTTGCAATGAGATTGAATTTTGTATTCATACTGGAGTAGATGGTTTAGGAATAGCTTTAGGAAGTGAAATTTACAAATTAAATGAAAAAGATTAAAAAAACCCTTGACAAGTTGGAACGTTCCAATTAAAATATTTTTTTTAAATCGTAATCTATTTTTAAATCGCAATCTATATTTGGAGAATTATCATGAAAAATTTAAATAAATTAACAATTTTCGTACTTTCGCTGTTTCTAAGCTTTTCAACCTCATTGGCGAAGGACACTTTCAGTGAAGCACCGATGTTGGAATCTTTAGTTAAGTCAGGCGAATTGCCGCCTGTAGCGGATCGATTACCATTAAAACCATTGGTATTAAAACCCGAGGAACGTATCGGTGACTACGGAGGGGAATGGCGTTCGGCCATGGTTGGAGGATTGGATCACATATGGATGATAAGAACGATGGCATACGAAAACCTTGTGCGATTCACACCGGATTGGTCGGGAGTTATGGCTAATGTTGCTGCCTCTTTCTCAGCGAATGCAGAGGCAACAGAATTTACATTTGAATTACGCAAGAATCTCCGCTGGTCAGATGGAGCTCCATTTACTGCGGACGATATTAAGTTCTGGTATGAAGATGTCTTGATGAATAAGGATTTGACACCCTCAGTGCCTAACTGGTTGATGTCAGGAGGAAAACCGTTGACTGTTGAGAAGATAGACGATTTTAAGGTTAAGTTTGCCTTTAGCAAACCAAATGGCCTTTTTATTCAAAATTTAGCATCAATCAGGGGCTGTGCACCTACAAGTTATGCCCGCCATTATCTTGAGAAGTTTCATATTAAATATGCTAAAAACATAGATACTCTGATTGCAGAGAGCGGAGCGAGTGACTGGGTTGAACTATTTCAATCCAAGGGTGGTGTAGAGCCTTGCTACTGGACAAATAAAAGTTTTTGGCAGTCATTAGAGGTCCCTACAATGCACGCCTGGAGGTTAACTTCTACCTATGGAGGAGTTTCCGGTCGTGTAGTAGCTGAGCGCAATCCGTATTACTTCAAAGTAGATCCAGAGGGTAATCAATTACCATATATTGATAAGATGATATTTGACCAACTTGAAGATAAGGAAACCCTTTTGTTACAAGTTCTAAATGGCGAAATAGACATGATGGCTCGTCATTTTAACTCAGCTACAAATCGTCCGATTGTTTATGACAATCGTGAAAAGGGGGACTATTACATGTTTAAAGTCGACCCTGAAGGCGCGAATCAAACCGCTCTTGCGATTAATCTAACCCATCCTGATCCAATTAAACGTGAAATTTTTCAGAACAAAAACTTTCGAATTGGACTCTCACATGCAATCAATCGTCAAGAAATTATAGATATCGTTTACCTTGGTCAAGCTTCTCCTAGCCAAATTGCACCTAAACCTGGGTCACCCTTTTATGATGAAGAATTCTCAAAGCAGTATACTGAATATAATAAGGATTTGGCTAATTCTTATTTAGATAAAGCTGGATACTCAAAACGCGACAAGGAGGGTTATCGCTTAGGGCCTGACGGCAAACGGATAAGCATGACCATTGAAGCAGCTGACCTGTTTGGCGCTAACTGGCCGGATGTTCTGGAGTTGATCAAAGGCTACTGGAAGGCAGTGGGTATTGAAATGAATTTACGAATTATCGATCGCTCACTCCTGGTCACTCGCAAAAGAAACAGTGAACATGATGCCACGGTTTGGGGTGCTGGAGGAGGACTAGACGTTTACCTAACCCCTATCTGGTATTTCCCTTCAGATCCAGTCGAAAGTGCTTTTGCACAACTTTGGGTAAGATGGTATAATAATCCTTCAACCGGAGAAGAACCGCCAGAGATTGTTCGTCATCAGATGAATCTTTTTAATCGGATTAAATCAACAGGAGATACCAAACTCCAGGCTCAGTTGATGAAAGAGTTACTAACCATAGCGAAAGATCAATTTTATGTTATGGGTATCAATTCACCAGTAGCAGGATATGGTATAGCCAAAAACAACTTCAGAAATGTGCCTAAATCACAGCCTGGATCTTGGAAATTTCCTAATCCAGCACCTGTAAATCCCCAGCTTTTCTTCTTTGAAGGTGGCAATAAGTAAGATTTAAATTGATAAAGTTTAAATCCGCCAAAATTGTATAATAATTTGGCGGATTACCCCCCCCCCTTTATTTTTATTTTTTCATGAACTATTAAATGGTTAAAAGAAAGCCGAATGTTCTATTCCTAATGAGCGATCAGCATAGAGCAGATATTTCTGGATTTCAGGGCAATTCCACTATACGTACTCCGATTCTTGATAAGCTTGCACAAAGCGGAATCGTATTCAATAACGCATATGCACCTTCACCTATTTGTATCCCATCCCGGCAATGCATGGCTGCAGGTCAATTACCAATGACTTGTGATTGCAAGGTTTTTGGAGATGACCTAGCACCAGGGTACATGACATTTGCTCGTAGACTGTCACAATTTGGTTACGAAACAGTAGCATCAGGGAAACTGCACCATGTAGGTCCTGATCAGATGCAAGGTTGGACCTCTCGCATAGGTGATGGAATGCACATAAGACACGATTACATTGAGGGGCGTAACTTAGAAGCATTTCGGGACATAACTCTTCCTACAGAATATAAATGGTCTCAAGTTAAGGAAATTAAACGTGCAGGAATAGGACAAGGACCTAGCACTAATGCAGCAGACGCATACAATCTCAAAGGCGCTTTACGCTTTGTTGAAAATTTCTTTACTGACCCTTTCTATGACCGAGCAACTCCAACGCGCCCATTATTACTGATGATGAGTTTTGTTAGGCCACATGTCCCATTCCTCACAACCCACGAAAAGTTCACCTATTACTTAAATCGTGTAACACCTTATTTGAATGAGAAGTCTTTTGATCATCCTTTTCTCGGAAAAGGCAAGGTTATACCCGGTGTGGATGTATCAGACCATGAAATTAAACGTGCAACAGCGGCATATTATGGAATGGTTGAAGAAATTGATGATGACTTTGGGATACTACTTGAGGCACTTAAGCATGTTGGTCAAGACATAGATGATTGGATTATTATCTACACTAGTGATCATGGCGAGTCGTTAGGTGAGCATACACTATGGGAAAAATCCAAGTTCTTTGAAGGTAGTGTCAAAGTGCCTCTAATTATTCGTTTACCAGGTGGAGCTATTGAGGGGAGTGTAGTTGAAGAAAATGTTAATTTATGTGACCTGTTTGCTACGATATGTGATCTTACTGAAGTTCCCTGTGTTGAAGGGCTTGATAGTCGTAGCTTAATTCCTTTAATTAATGGTGACAAATCAACTTGGAACAACGAATCTATTTCTCACTTTGGTGGGCTTGATTTTGGTCATGAGGATCACGATGAAATGCAAAGTAATTATTTCAAAAAATGTGATAATCTAATGATTAAGCATGATCAACTAAAATATCAATTCTATGGCGAGGAGATGTCAGAAGTTCTTTTTGATCTTTCAATCAATCCTGAAGAAACAGATAATTTCATTAATGATTCTCGTTACAAAAAAAATCTTGTAAAATTTCGAAAACGTAGAGATGAATTAGGATACGGACCTACTGGAAATTTGAAATATAAAAACGCTGGATATTAAAATTTACTCAAACAAATAAGATCGAAATTGATAAGGTTCATCATTAGAAGGTTAATTTATTTGGTTCCGACCCTTTTCATCGTATCTATCATTGCATTTGTTGTAATCCAATTGCCTCCCGGAGACTTTCTCGCTTCTTTAATAAGCAGTTCCAGCGAAACTATTGATCAATCACAGATTGATGCCTTGAGGGAAAGATATGGCCTTGATGAACCAGTCTATATCCAATATTGGAAATGGATTAGTGGAATTATTGTAAATGGAGACTTTGGTGATTCTTTTGAATGGAATAGACCTGTAAGCGAATTAATCTGGGAAAGGCTGGGACTGACCGTTTTCATCTCTATAATTACTTTGACTTTCATCTGGATAGTCGCTATACCAATTGGCATATTTTCGGCTGTAAAAAAATATACCCTAGGAGATTATATTGTGACTGTGATCGGATTTATTGGTCTTGCAGTCCCAAATTTTCTACTGGCTTTAATACTTATGTACATTTCTTTCAGGTATTTTGGACAAAGTGTTGGAGGTTTGTTCTCACCAGAGTATATTGATGCAAAGTGGTCGCTCAATCGTGTGATTGATTTGTTACAACACTTATGGTTACCAGTAATAATTCTGGGGACAGCTGGTACAGCAGCTCTTATAAGAGTAATGCGCGCGAACCTGCTTGACGAATTGTCAAAGCTGTATGTTGAAGCTGCCCGAGCACGCGGGCTCTCAGAACTGAAATTGCTTTTCAAATATCCTGTAAGGGTTGCTCTGAATCCACTTGTGAGCGCTATAGCTTGGGTCTTCCCAGCCCTGATATCGGGATCAGCAATCACATCTATAGTTTTGAATCTTCAAACTACCGGTCCGTTACTATATCGTTCATTGCAATCTCAAGACATGTATCTTGCTGGCAGTCTTATCTTGCTAGTAAGTGTTCTCACCATTATTGGTACCCTCGTATCGGATATCCTACTGGCTTGGATTGATCCCAGGATTCAACTCCAATGACCAGCTCTTCAACTAATTCTCAAGAAGACGCCCGTTCTATTCCAACAGACGATGTCCTATCAGAAACGCGAATTGTTTTAGCGAGCCAATGGAAGTTGATTTGGTGGAAATTCAGAAAACATCGACTAGCAATGTTTGCTGGGTTGGTAACTTTATTTCTATATACTCTAGCCATATTTGCAGAGTTTTTCGCACCATATTTACCACAGACTTATAGTGCCGCTCATACACACTTACCCCCCCCAAACATACATTTTTTTAAAATAACAGATGATGGTTGGCGATTTTACCCCCATGTCAATGGATATAAGGTAAAAGTGGATCCAGAGTCTTATAAAAGAACATATGTTATTGACAAAGAGATTTCTTATCCTTTTGGCTTATTTGTTAATGGAGAAGAGTACAGTTTGTTTGGTATCTTTACAATGAACATGCGCTTGATAGGGGCAAAACATGCAGGAGATCCAGTTTATCTGTTTGGGACTGATCGCTTAGGTAGAGATGTTTTAAGTAGAACGATTTATGGTACGAGAATCTCAATGTCGGTAGGTTTAGTCGGAGTAGGATTAAGTTTATTGCTGGGGGTTATTTTGGGAGGCATTTCTGGTTATTATGGTGGTTTTGTTGATAACCTAATTCAACGAACCATTGAGATTCTTAGGTCACTTCCAACAATTCCACTTTGGATGGGACTTTCAGCTGCTATCCCACTAACTTGGCATCCAATAAGTGTTTATTTTGCTATTACCATTATTCTGTCGTTGATTGGCTGGACTTCCCTTGCACGGGAGGTGCGAGGACGGTTTCTGTCGCTCAAGACTGAGGACTTCGTTATCGCTGCACGATTGGATGGTGTAAGCGAGATACAAATCATCGTCCGTCACATGGCGCCTTCAATGACCAGCCATATCATTGCCTCCGTCACCTTAGCAATACCAGGGATGATTCTGGCCGAGACAGCTCTTAGTTTTCTAGGGATTGGACTTAGACCCCCAATTGTAAGTTGGGGGGTGCTGCTTCAAGAGGCTCAAAATGTGCGCTCCATTGCTACGGCTCCCTGGCTGTTGTTCCCGGGCATTGCTGTTGTTGTTGCAGTACTAGCCATGAATTTTCTAGGAGACGGTTTGAGAGATGCAGCCGATCCATACCAGACTTGATGATAATTTGACAAACGATCCTGAAACCCTAATTGAAGTTAGGGATGTAAAGACACATTTCTTCACAGATGAAGGCGTTGTAAGGGCAGTTGATGGGTTAAACCTTTCCTTGAAGCGAGGACAGACCCTATGTGTAGTAGGCGAATCAGGGTGTGGCAAATCAGTAGCTGCTCGTTCGATTCTTCGTATAGTTCCTAAACCTGGAGAGATTATCTCTGGAGAGATTATTTTCCGGCAGAGAAATGGCCAATCGATTGACCTATCTAAGTTGAATCCTAAAGGACACGAAATTCGAAAGATTCGGGGGGATGAGATTAGCATGATTTTTCAAGAGCCCATGTCCTCACTTAGTCCAGTTCATACTATTGGGAGTCAAATAATGGAAACGATTTTGCTTCATATGCCTGTTAGTAAACAGGAAGCCCGAAAGCGAGCAATATCCACACTAGACTTGGTTGGTATGCCCCAAGCTAGAAAACAACTTGATGCTTATTCTTTTGAGCTTTCGGGAGGAATGCGACAGAGAGCAATGATTGCTATTGCTCTAGCGTGCGAGCCCGAACTGCTCATTGCTGATGAACCAACAACTGCTTTGGACGTAACTACACAGTCTAATATACTCGACCTAATACGTGATCTTCAACAAAACAACGGTATGTCTGTGCTTTTCATCACCCATGACCTTGGAGTTGTAGCTGAAATCGCGGATTACGTTACAATTATGTATCTCGGACGAGACGTAGAAAGTGGAGAAGTCGATTCCATATTTCATGAACCCAAGCATCCTTATACGCGAGCGCTTCTTAATTCAATTCCCAGGTTCGATATCGGCAACAAAAAGAATTTGTATTCTATAAAGGGAACAGTTCCGCATCCGTTTTATCGCCCAACTGGTTGTCCTTTCCATCCACGCTGTGATGATTTTATTGACGAACAATGTGACAGAATAGATCCGCAACGCAAAAAAAATAATCAGGGCCATAGTGTGCGCTGTCTATTATAGTTCCTTGTTGGTTGAAAAAATTCTGATAATGATATGTTAAGTTGAATATGGATTCTGAATCCAACCAGAAAATCAGTAGGATGCTTCCGTTATTGGAGATTCGCAATCTACACAAGCAGTTTCCAATTAAGCGTGGAATTTTTCAGCGTACTGTTGGTGTTGTTAAAGCTGTCAATGATGTAAGTTTTAAAATTCTACCTGGAGAAACATTAAGTCTTGTTGGAGAATCCGGCTGTGGAAAGACTACTACTGGACGGTGTATCGTGTCAGTATTTGAACCAACTTCAGGACAGATTCTTTATAAGGTTTCAGAAGACAAAAGTGTAGATTTAGGGCAATTAAAAAATCCGGAACTAAGACCTTATAGACGCGAGATTCGGATGATCTTTCAAGACCCTTTTTCCTCATTGAATCCACGACTAAATATTCTTCAAATCGTTGGCGAGCCGCTCAAAGTCAATCGTATAGCTATTGGATCAGAACTAGAAGAACGGGTGGCGATTTTATTAAAACGTGTTGGATTACGTCCCGAATATATACGACGCTATCCGCATGCTTTTAGCGGAGGAGAACGCCAACGAATTGGTATTGCACGTGCTATTGCCTTGAATCCACGCCTTATTGTCGCGGATGAGGCTGTATCCGCCCTAGATGTATCAGTACAGGCGCAAATACTAAACCTTTTACAGGATCTTCAAGAAGAATTAAACCTAGCGTACTTGTTCATTGCTCATGACCTTAGCGTCGTGGGGCACATCAGCCATCGTGTCGCAGTGATGTATGTAGGCAAAATCGTTGAGCTTGCTAAAACTGAGGAACTCTTCATGAATCCATTACATCCTTATACAGAATCACTTCTGTCGGCAGTCCCAAAACCTGATCCACGGCTTAGGAATAAAGTCATCCGAATTCGACTACAGGGTGAAGTCGCTGACCCGAGCAATCCTCCAAGTGGATGCTACTTTCATCCCCGATGCATATATGCACGCAACCGTTGCCGACATGAGGAACCTGTGGTCCGTGAAATTACAAATGATCATTGGGTAGCATGTCATTTTTCTGAGAAACTTAAGTTACGCGGAATGGAATAAATTGGTCAAAAAATGTACAATTAATCAGTGTGGAGTGTAAGAATCGAACTTTTTTCGCCAGTAAGACTTTGACCTAACCTTCGCCCTTAAATCGTTTGATTCATGATCGGTAGATTATTTCTTTTTCAATAAAGGTTTTCAAAATATTTTAGAATCTTCTGATATCTTTTCACAAACCAGCAATTCAGTTCATAAACTCTTCTACGACCCAATTGATCATCTAGTCGCGATAAAAGTTGATAATGAAATTTATTTTATGGTTGTGATACCCATATAGTATGAATCAAATAGGCTTTGAAGTCCTTCTATCAAAGCATCTACTAATTCTCCGTTACCCATCTGCTTTGCGGTAAAGCAAACTCAGCTGTCGCCTCCGGATTGGCATCCAGCACGACCTGACCGGCTTCGACCTTGATAATGCCGTAGCGAAATCGATTCACCTGCAAGGATCGATCGGGGAACTCCAGGGTCAGATCGCTTGCCTTATCGGCAATACCACCCAAGACCCACAGGTCCGATTCCCGGCTTCCATAAAGCCAGAGTTTTGCCTTTCCGCAATGCAGACGGGCGCCATCAACCTGTATCGTTCCCCCCTCCGACTGCGAAGCTACCGATGATTCAAGCAAGGGATAGTCCAGATCTCCATTTTCATTCCATCGACGCAGCAACTGCCATTGCAGGAGATCGACGCTCAGACCAACCGACTTTTCATCCCGGGCATAACCCAGATTCCAAGCTCGGATCTGGTCGCGGGTGAAGCGCCCAGGTTCGGCATCGGATTGGTCACTGAATTCTCCCGTTGCGACCTGCTCTGAAAAGTCTTTGAGCGAACTGTAATCGGAACGTTCGGCAGACTCGGCATAGAAAGCACACTTTGGCTGTCCTTTGTAAAATGATCCTGGATACGCCAGTTCCCAGAATGTCTTCTCCGAACCTTTGTAATTGTATACCTCGAGCAACAGTTCCCCATCGCGCTCGATCAAGCGAAGAGGAGCATCGACTCCCAAGTCCGTGCGATCAAAAAGACGGATCGCCAACAGCGATTCCTCGAAGCCAAAACTTACCAGAGCCTTTTCTGGAACATCGTGGGGGAAAGACTCAACTGCCTCGCCATTTACCATCACCTCACGCAGGTACTCTTTATTGGAAATGATGATAACCATCTTCGCTGCGGAGCGCGTTTCCCAAGATCCCATAAACTTGGGTGAGTACACGCCAATCGCCCGATTGCCGTTGGCGACTCCGAAAAAGCGTCCTTCGTCCAGCAGCAGTCCCTTCGATGTCCGCGCCGGCGTTGACCGAAAATCGCCCAGCCAATTCTCGTCCATCGTATAGCGAGTAAAGACCAGTCCGCCCATTGCGTCCTCGGGCGTCTTGAAATTCATCGTGAAGACATTCGACTGACCAGCGATGTAGCGATTTTCCTGGGTAATCAACTCTCGAGTCGCCACCCCCATTGAAAAGGAGTCACTCATATGAGAGGCATAAAAGAGCTCCTTTTCCTCATCGTAGCCTTCCAGCAAATCGCCGGGCATTGGCAGCGTCCCCAAGACCTTCTTTATCCAACCGGGAAGTTCGCCGTTTGAGATTGAACGATTGATAAAATCCAGCTCTGGACCCACTTCTCCCAATAAATGAGGACGATAAGAGCGGGAAAACGGGCCCGCCAGACGTCCGGTCTTGAGATGTACCCGCAAGGCATATACAAGACCCATTCGAGCGGATATCAAACGGCCCAGCGTTGCCACTTCCGGGTCCTTGCTCAGGTCGGACAAGAGCACCATGACCTCCAATACCAGATTGGTATACACCGGACTATTAATCTCGGTCACCCCACCTGACACATAGGTAAACTCTAACCAATCCTTGAGCTTCTGTTTCCCACGCTGGACGTAATGTTCATCCTCCAGCATCTCACCTCCTAGGATGGTATTGATGATATCCTTGAGAACGATGTTGGTGTAATCCAGCCCCACGTCGATCCACTCGATTTCAGCCAGTGCCAATCGGGTGGATTTGAGAATCTGCTCGCGACTTGTCTCAGATAGTCGGTCGCCAAAACGCAGCATAATCGGAATCATCTGAATCATAGCGAAATGCACGGCGTTGAGATCTTCTACCCCCGCATCCTCCAGTTCCCAACAGAAATTCCCAAAGTGAGGATCGTCTGGATTCAGTTCCTGACACTTTTGCGTGAGGGTATCAATAGCGCGCTCCAGGATTTCCAGATCCTCCGGCGCCCCATTTTTAGCCAAATCATAGGCGAAACGCGCCGCCATAAATGTCGAGTGAAAAACGCCCGTATCTTCTACCCGCGAAGGAACGCCCAGCTCGCGATTAAAGCCTTCCGGAATTTCAACGCTACTGACGATTTCGGTATCCATCATTTAGTTACCACTTTTAGGCACCATTAAGGGTGAAGCCGGTTGTAGGAAGTAACCCTTATCGAAGGGAGCCTCTTCGATAAGGTAACCACCAGAGCTAATTTTACATCGGAATGGATCAGTCTACCATTTTACCCAAGCTTGTGCATAGGCACTCTAAAAGGATGTTTGGCGGCTTATATATCGATGCTCCACTAGTATTGATGTGGATCTATTATTAGTGCTTAACATAAGGGAATTGTGTCACAGTTTCCCAAATTATGATATGGACCACTTCAAGGAGAAGAACCAATTTGATAAAATCATTAAAAAGAATTGGGGGAAATTATTTCCCTAAACTTGATTGCCTTTTTATCAATTTTACTGGTTCACGTGTCATTGACTCGGGTTGTTTTCCGGCAGAAAGCCAATTTAATATAAATTCTGCCGATTTTTTACCAAAACTATTTATATCACATCTTACTGAACTTAGTTTAGGGTAGCAATGTTCACATTCTTCAATATCATCAAAGCCAACCAACAATATGTCATCTCCAATTCTTTTACCTATTTCTGAAAAACCAGAAATCATTCCAAAGGCAATTATGTCATTGAAGCAGAGAATAGCCTCTATATCTGGATGGTTATTTCCAATATTTTTCGCTAAATTATAACCCCTTGACCGCGTACTTTCACCATAAAATATATTGGTCTCAAGATCATTTTCAAACATTATTACTTTATAACCTGACATACGTTCTATTGTAATAGGATTGTTTTCATTGCCTCCAACAAAAGCAATTTTTTGTGCTCCTCTTTCAATTAAATGTTTCGTTGCTAATTTACCACCATTATGGTAATCCATTGAAAAAAATGGAATTTGCTTACTTTTATCAATACATCTCAGAACTTGAAGCACAGGTTTGTTAAATTGCAAAATTTCATTAAAAATTTTTCCATTTCCTCCATAACATGGTGATATTAGCAATCCAGCAATTTCATGCTCAATCATTGATTTTATTACTTGAAGTTGTTTTTTACAATTTTCATCAGTATTAGCTATGACTGTAGCAAAACCATGATTTGAAAAAATCATTTCAGCACTTGCCGCAAATTCTGTAAAAAAAGGATTTCTTAAGTCATTAATTACTAAACCAATTAATCCAGGAGTAGAACCACGTAAAGTTGCCGCTGCGCTGTGATAAATATAGTTTAGAGCTTTTAGCGAACTTTCAACTTTAACATATGTGTCTTTTTTGATAAGTTGGCTTTTATTTAAAACCAAAGATACGGTTGATTTAGAAACTCCTGCGTGTTCAGCAACATCTATAATTGTTGGACGTTTTCTCATAAAATCCTCATAAACTTATACAATTCCATGAAGACCTAGTAGTATTTTCATTCGATATAAAGCAAGATCTGTATCTATTAACAGTCTAGCCTTATCAGCAAGTCTGAAGACCTCGGCATAATGGCTTATTTGACGCGATGATTGAAATCCTCTAGGCATGATGAAGTGGCTCTGAATTCCGTTTAACCAAGCAAGAAACGAAATCCCAGCCTTATAATATTGGGTTGGTGATTTAAATATTTCACGTGATAGTGGTACGGTTGGCATTAGTATCTTGTTGAACATTTTACCATCATCCATTGCTAATGCCTCCAGAGCTTGGGAAGCAGCTGGAGCAATTGCAGTAAAAATCCCAAGTAGTGCATGTGAAAAATGTTTACCGTCTCCTTCAATCAGAGCAGGGAAATTAAAATCATCTCCTGTATAGAGTTTCACACCATTTGGGAGTCTGGCTCTAAATTTTTCTTCTCTTTCTTGATCCAAAATGGAGATCTTGATACCATCAATCTTATTCGAATATGAATTTATTATTGTCAGTACAGAATCTGCGGCCTTTTCAAAATCAGTACTGCCCCAATAACCTCTCAATGATGGATCAAACATTTCTCCCAACCAATGAAGGATTACTGGTTCTTTAGCTTGTTCTATGAGTTTTTTGTAAACACGTGCATAATAAGCTGGCCCTCTTTTATATAAAGTCATTGCTCGGCTAGCCATAATCACAATTTGACCTCCAATTGCTTCAATGTGTTCCATTTGCTCACTATAGGCTGTAATGATCTTATCATAACTGTTTAATTCTTGGATATCATAATGGTCTGTACCTGCTCCACAAACTACATGTGGTTTAAGAGGATGTAGTTTAGCATCTTTTATAGTACGAAAAATTAGTTCTTTTGCTGTTTCCCAGTCCAGCCCCATTCCTCTTTGGGCCGTGTCCATGACCTCGGCTAGATGCAGACCTTGGTCCCAAAGGTAATGTCTAATTTTCAAGGTATTGTCCCAATCGATAGCAGGTCTTCCTTGCCAAGGGTCATTGTCTTTCAAAGGATCAGTCACCACATGGGCCGCGGCGAAGGCAATTCGGTTAAATGGTTTTTTTGGGGGTTTTGGTGAAAGACGGCTCCCTGAAAGTTTATAATCTTCTATTATTCCAGAATAGGTGGGAAGACGAATAATCATTGTCTAAATTTTAGTTATTTGAGGTAATTCGAAGAGTATGAATTTAAGCTATTATTATGATAATAAATATAAGTAAAGCATGAATTTAAAAGATTATTTTAGAATTTATTCCAGATTTCATGAATATCAACTAAGAATGATTGCAAAGATGATTGTTTCAAAGTCTCTGAATTGAAAGCCCTCCATCAACTGGAATAACAGCACCATTAGCAAAATCCATCTTTCCTTGAACCAATGGCAGAACTACCGATCCAATATCTCTTGGCTGTCCCCATCGGTTAGCTGGAACGAGTCCACCCAAAATTTTTTGATTGTATTTTTCATTCACTGGAGCAGTCATATCTGTTTTTATAATGCCTGGGCGTATTTCGAATACACCAATATTTTCAGATGCAAGCCTTGTTGCAAAAAGTTTACACATCATGCTTGCTCCAGCTTTTGAAATACAATATTCAGCACGTTCAATTGTAACCACTTCAGCACTGATAGAAGTAATAAATATGATTGAACGATATGGCTCATTGTCTCTTAAAATCATTCTACGTGCTACTTGCTGAGCTAAGAAATAGGCTCCTTTAAGGTTAACTTCCATGACATGGTCATAAGACTCGATTGTCAGATCTAACATATCACCACGTACTTTGGGGGAAACACCTGCATTTGAGATCAGAGAGGAAATCGGCCCAAGATCTGTTTCAATACGGTCTAAAAGTGTTTTTATTTTAGATATTTCTTTCAGATCATGCTGAAAGTATGTTACATCAGTACCAAGTTCAGAGAGTGCTTTTTGGACAGTATCTGAGTTATCTGGGAATTCCGAAATCAAAGCCAAAGTATATTCGGCAGAAACAAGTTCCTTAGCGATGCCAAAGCCAATTCCTTTTTGACCTCCAGTTATTAAAACCAATGGCTTCATGCTTAATACTCCTTTTCTTAGTTTGATAGATCCAAGATGGATTTTTTATAAATACTCCTATAATTATTTGAAACACTCGATTCTGGCCCACATCCGGTTTGAAACTGATGTTTACCCATTTCCCTAACTTGTCAATGAGATTTGTGTTTGTGTTTTGAAAGAACTTTGTTGGTTATAAATTAACACGCTAACGACATATAGCGAAAATAAAAAGACCGGTCATAATCTTCAATGTCCAGTAAAATTAGGGGTACGTTTCTCACGAAATGCAGCAACGCCTTCCTCTTTGTCTTCTGAGGCTGCAATCAACCCTCCACCTAAAGCCTCTACCAGGGACTCAGAATTTTCGCCCTGCGAGATTTGAATTAGGTATTTGGCAATTTCTGTTGCTCTGGGAGATTTTGTTATAATTTGTTCTGCCATCTCAAGTGCGTTGGCATGTGTATCCTCAGCCAACACATTCACATAACCAATTTCATAAGCCCTTTTTGCTTTTAGATGATTACCTAAAAGTGCCATCTCTTTCAAAATTGCCGGTGGGATTTGCCTTGCAAGGCGTTGGGAGCCAGACCAGCCAGGGACAACCCCGACACCGGTTTCAGGTAATGCTAGTTTTGCATTAGGAGACATAACCCTCAGGTCACAAGCACTGGTAAGCTCAAGCCCACCACCAAAAGCATGTCCAGAAATAACTGCTATGGTGGGTTGGGATAAATTTACCAGACAGTCAAAAGATCGATGTCCGTTTCTTATCCACTGCCTTGAAAACTCAGAAGGAGAGAGATTACCCCAGGCATTGATATCAGCACCAATACAAAATGCACGATTACCCTCTGCTGTTACTAAGACAACACGCACTTCAGTATTTTTTTCCAGGGTTTTGCAATGAGACTCAAGGGATTCCAGCATCGACACAGTCAACGCATTCAACTTATCAGGATTGTCCAAACGAAGTTCAGCTACCAGACCATGTATTTTTAAATGGATTGCAGCCATAATATCAAATCTTTTTGATTTAAAAATTAACAATATTTACGTGGATGATTTTGAATTTTTCTAATACGGTAAGTTTAATTACAAATATGGTTTTAGTATTTCTGTATATCAAAAATATTCATTGTACTAAAGTATTGTAAAGGTATCAAGTATTTTGGAACGTTCCAAAATACTATTTGACTAATTGCAGAAAATATTAAATTATAATTACATACGTAAAATTGATCCAGATAAAAAGTTTATATTTTGCCAACTTAAATGCCAAAGGAGGACCCATGGCTAAAAAATTACATTACCGAACAGATCATTCATTTGATTCAAGAATTAGAGAAACAAATATCAGTAGGTAAGACAATTTCATCTGCTGGACGTCAGATTGGTTTGACAGAGCTAATCTATTTTGCTCGAGGAAGGAATACGGAGGTCAAAACACCGACCAGACTAAGTGATTGAAGGATTTTGTAAAGGTAATCAACAAAAGATTCTTTATCAGGGTATGAATGAATCTTTCATGATAGCCATTATGGTGCTACATTTCAATCTATGGTCCGATTAGACCTGAGAATTGTTTCCCGCTAACAATATCCATCCAAATATATAATCAAAATACAATGTATGACTTATTAAAAGGTATAAGAATTATTGATTTCACCCATGTTTGGCAAGGTCCGTTGGCTACCCTTATGTTGGCTGATTTCGGCGCTGACGTCATCAAGATTGAAAGACCAAATCGTGGTGATTGGTCGCGTGCCTGGGGGCCTTTCAAAAATGGCATGAGTTTGCCGTTTGCAGGTTTGAATAGAAATAAACGCTCAATCTCTATAGATTTTAAATCTGAAAAAGGAAAAGCCCAATTACAAGCACTATTAGCAGATGCCGATGTTTTGGTTCACAATTTTCGTCCTGGAGTTGATCAAAAGAATGGAATCGATTATGTCAGCCTTCACAAAAAGTTTCCCCGTCTAGTTTATGCGTCCTCCAGCGGTTGGGGGGACCAAGGGCCGGATGTTCAACGCGGTCGAGCTGGTCATGCCCAAATGGCCGCTGCAGAAGGAGGATTGTTTTCGCCATTGAACAGCAAGTATAACCCAGCGCCTCCCAGTATATCTGTTGATCACGTGGCTGGATTAATTTTATGTAACGCTATTCTCAGTGGTCTTATGTTTAGAGAGCGGACAGGTAAAGGCGTTTGTGTGACTACCGACCTGCTCAGTGCTTCACTCAGCGCCCATGTTTGGGATGGACCGCAAAAAATAAACAAGGAACTCAGTGTCTTAGAAGAAAACGATTTAACGGCTACGGAGCAGGCAATTGGACATTGTTGGGCAACATCAGATGGTTACATTGAGGTCTCTCCTGTATTCTCTGACAATCCCTTGCAAATGATATGTGACGCTTTGGGTATTCCTGAAATTGCCTCTGACATTAAATTTGCCACTTCGTCTGTCCAACTGCAGAATTCTGAAGAATTGAGAGAAATACTGGCGAATAGGTTCGTCAGTCGAACAACAGAAGAATGGTTTCCAATACTCGAAGCTCAAGGGATTTTGTGTGCCAGGATCAATACGCCGGCTGAAGCCTTGGACAATCCCCAGGCTAAAGCCAATGATATGATTGTAAATGTTGATCACCCACAATTTGGAGAACTCAAACTTCTCGGATGTCCAATTCGGGTCAATAGAAGGAAAAATAAATCAATGCCACCACCACTTCATGGGGAGCACACTAAAGATATATTGGAAGAACTGAATATAAAAGACTGACCTGCCGCTCTAAAATTGGTCCAGGCGTCGTTTGACAGCCTCTGAAACCCCTGCTTTTTTGATTTTCCTATTATAACGAGAAGTACAGGTGAAATGCTAGACATGCCCCCTGTGATCCTAGTAAAGGGGAACAAGACCTTTTCATTTGATGTGCCTTCAGATTGGATCGAAGATATCAAAGTTGCCACAAGGAGTTTCATAGATTCGATCACGGATAGAAAACAGCCAGACATGGATATAGATTTCTCAACGAAGGTTCTGGACGTTGCTCTGTCCATATACAAATCCTCTGAGTCGGAATCAATAATCTATACTGGAAAATCATAAAAATTCCAGCCGTAGCACTTGCGGATACTACAACCAGGATTGATCGTTCAAAGCTCAACAAAGCATTAAGTGAAGGAGTTTCAAGGGGAGACTGCGGCTGGGTATCGGCATAGGTTGGAACCCGGTCGAATATGAGGCATTCGGAGAGGACTTTAGTACTAGGGGAAGGCGTTCAGAAGAACAAATAGAACTTCTTAAAGCACTGTGGTCTAAGGAACTGCTCACATAGGAAGACAAGTACCATAGGATCACAGATGCCGGGTTAAAACCTCTTCCACCGGTAAAATCCATACCCATCTGGTTTGGAGGAACAGCTGACCCAGTACTCAGAAGGGTTGCAGAGATTGGAGATGGCTGGATGCCGCTTGGCGGACCGGACGACTCCAGAAAAGAAATGATCGAGAAGTTCCCCGGTGATCATATCAAAGCAATTGAAAAGTTCTTGAAGATTGAAGTGGACCCCAAGTCAAGGTCAGTTTATATCATCGGACTATAAATTAAAAATTAAATAAAGTCTATAAAATAAGTAAATTAGTTTTTTGTGACTGACTGTGAAGAATTAGTGGGGGTGACTCACAGGAGATGATGTGAGTAGTCATCCGGTCAAAAAACCCTCAAAGCACATCCCAAATTGTCCCAGCATGACAGACGAGTGTCAGTATACATTTGCGACTAACTACTTTATGTATCAATGGGTGGGCCAGTGCGCTCCCCTACCCCCCTCACTCATCAAGTTCAGGCAACTCCTGCATCTCAATCAATCCTGTGTACAACACCTCATCTGTGACCTGACTGACACTCATTCCAGTACGCTCTGACATGGCCACAAGGGTGTGCTTGATGTCTGGGT
>Ga0115002_10003850_pt1 | contig 18509 bp, 9 predicted proteins | sample ArcticOcean_MG_C_8_FD_89576 | JGI IMG/M metagenome (GOLD analysis project Ga0115002, IMG submission 89576) | Marine microbial communities from western Arctic Ocean - ArcticOcean_MG_CB11_86 | ecosystem: Environmental > Aquatic > Marine > Oceanic | place: Arctic Ocean: Canada Basin | collected... | reverse complement strand
CTCAAGGCCAGCCGAACGTCGGCGCGAAACTCGTTGTCATTCGCAGCGGTCGCCAGCAGGTGGGCAATCACGTTGTCAGTCCAGCCGCCTCCGCCGGGCGATTGCTGCAGGAACTCACGGCACAGTTGCCGAGACTTGGGAATATCTTTCTGGCGATCGCGGGCAATACCAAACGCCAGGTAGTAGCGGATCGCATAGGCTTTGAGCGGTTGCTTGGCGAGTGCGGCACGCAAGTGCTTTTCACTGTCCGCAATCTGGGCAGGTTCGGTACCGTTAAGCGTGATGAAGGGGTTGATCTCACCGACGTCGACGGGTGAGTTGTAGAGAATGTCGCGGTACAGATCGCGGGCTCGATTCGTGTTCATCTCGCGCTCGTAAGCCTGCGCGACGTACAACCTCACGCCAAATCGATTGTCGATCGTGGGGTTCTTTTGGATGTACTGGTTTGCCAGGTTTTCAATGTCCGCCGGCTTGGCCTGGGCGCTGTTGAGAACCGCGATTTGCGACTGCTGGAATTCCGGCCGATCCTCGACATTCCGCGCCGCCTGGTAGGCCGTGGCGGCGTTGCGGTATTGCTGGAGTTGCCCGTGCGCATAGGCAATGCCGGAGAGCACCCGAATTCGATAGACGTTGTCTTCCAATTGATTTCGCTGCACGAGCTTGCCACCCAGCGTGACCACGCTGGCCCACTGGCTGGAGCGGTAATATTCCTCGTACGCGCGACGGCCAACCTCGCGTGCGTATGTGCCGTTGGGCAGTCGCTGAAAAATCTCTGCGGCCAGGTCGGCACCGGTCTTGATGTGCTCGCCACCGAGCCGCGAGCAGAAATAATTGATGGCGGCAATGCCGTAGCGGCGGCCACTGGCGTTCGGACCCTGCCGTTTCCAGACCGCTTGAGCTGCCTTAGCGGAACTTAGTAGATCGTCCGTCTGCATCAAGGCGTCGGTCAATCGAATCTCAACCTGTGCGACCTGGGGAGTACTGGCATATCGTTCCAGGTACTGCCGACAGGCAACGATCAGGTCCTTGTTGCGGGACATCACCTGCAGACCATCGATCAGCTTCAACATCACCGGCTGATGGCGCGCATCATTGGGTTGCGTGGCGACGAAGGTCTGGGCTACGCGAATCAGACCGAAGACTCGGCCGTGCTCGTGGTAGAGGTCAATCAGCTTGACCATCACCTCGGCAGCTTCGGGCGTGGTCGGCTTATATTTACCCAGCTCCCCTTCCAGTGGTGCCGCTTGTTCGCTGACCGGATCAATCTGCGACCCGGCCTCTTGAGGATCCTTGGCACCCTCTTCCTGGGATATCAAGACAAGATTTCCCAGCGAGAAAGTGGCGATAAGGGCCACCAGGAACAGCAGGGAGGTGAGTGTCTTCTTCATGGTCAGACTCGCAGTCGGGTGGTGAAAAAAACCGTGCAGGTCAGCAGCGTGGCCGACTGGCCCTAGGGAGCTTGTGACTTGACGGCGTCGACAATCTGTTTCGCGTTGGTTGCCAGTGGACTCTCGGGGAAATCGCCAATCAGCTGTTCGAAGCGGCGAACGGCATCCGGAACACGCTGCATGCGGAACAGGCAACGGCCATAGTTAAACAGGATCACGTCCAGGAACTTGGCGTCAGGATGGTTTTCCAGGACCGTCTCAAACGTGTCGATGGCCCGGGCATAGTCCTTCTGCTCATAATAATGATCGGCCATCTTGGCGACCGCATCGCCCACACGGCCACTCTCGGGGAAGTGGTCAAAGACCTTCTTGTATTCCTGGAAGGCACGGTCACGGATCTGGATCGAGCCATTTCCCTCGGCAGCATCTGCCATTGCGTCGTAACACTCGGCGACACCAAACTGGGCCTCGCCACGCAGCTGGCTGGTTTTCATGTTGACCAGTCGGCTGTAGATACTGATAGCCCGATTCAAGTCGCCCTGTTCTCGAGCGACATCGGCCAGTTGCAAGAGTGCGTCGTCGACAAAGCCACTGGAAGGAAACTCGTTCTGCAAACGCTGGCACATGGCGGCCGCCAGGTTCAGGCGATCCATCTCAAAGTAGATATGCCAGAGCTGAACATAAGTCTCTTCCAGTAGTCGTCCTCGCAATCGCTGGACGTCCGACATGACAGCTTCGCAGACACGCAAGGCGGACGCGTACTTCTGCTGGGCTTTGGCCTTGAGGCCGAATTCCTTGTAGCGATTGCCAATCTGGGTCAGCGCATCGGCCGTCTTCAACTGGGTCTGGATCCGCAGCTCCTGATCGGTGATACGGGCTCGCGTGACCCGCACGCCACCAATATTGCCTTCCAGGCAGCGTGCCAGCGCTCGTAGCTCATTGATCCCCTCGGCCATGTGAAACTCGTCCAGGTAGATGACTCGAACCTGGTCCCCCGGCAAGGCCTGGAGGACGTTGTCCTCGGCGTTAATTTCAGCGTCGTTGGTAACAACCACGACTGTCTGAAAGATGCCAGAGTGGATTGAGTCATCCTGCGGCTGTTCCTCTGGGGTTTCCGTCTTGGCGGGATCCGCAGCTGGGTCGGCTGCTGCTGGCTCGTCGGTCGCCGCCGGCAGCTCCTCCTTCTCGGCCGGCAGGGCCGCCGCCTCAATCACGCGTTGGATTTCAGAGAGCTTGATCTTGACGGAATCGACCAGCTTGTATCGCTCGACTTCTTTCTCTTCGTCCAGCAGCGGATCATCGAGCGGGGCGTTGTCGTCTTCCACCGCTGGCGCAGGATCTTCCGGCTGGTCGGCCGCATTGGCGGCTGCGTTGGTAGCTTCCGCTTCCAGCTCCTCGTCGGTCTTGAGTCGGTGAATCTCGACCACCGCCTCGATCTGATCGGCGGCGGCGGAGGTGTCGCGATCAGGGTCTGAAATCTGCACATTCACAGTCTTGCCCAGAACAACGCCCTGGATTGACTCACGGAAAGCGCCATCGGTGATCGTCACATGCCCGTCACCGACAACTGTCACCTCGTGCAGTAGCTGGCGGTCGACTTCCTGATCGGCAGTCTGCTGATCGACGTACTCCACCGTTACCGTGTCGCCACCCTTGACCTCCAGTGAGCCATTGCCGACAGCCGGTGTGCCCAGTCGGCTGGCGATCGAACCGAGTACCAGGCGGACGTTGCGGCCCACCGGGAAGCACTCCACCAGTTCCTCATCACCACCTGATGTGCGGCAGACGACCGTCAGTGACTCGTCCGGGTCCAGTACGGCCAGATCGGCGTCTTCGATTTTGACAAAGAACCGCTTGCCAGCCTCCAGCTTGGCCGACTGATCGTCCTCGCTGGAGAGTGTCGTGCCAACTTTTTCCAGTGCTGCGATGGCACGGCTGTAGTGACCCAGCTGAAAGTGGCCGAGGCCGATGTAGTAATAAGCCTGGTTGACCTGTCCGCTGACCGGGAAATCCTCGATCACGTCACGCATGATCTGAAAGCATTTGCCGTAGTTGCGCGAGTGGTAGAAGCAGATGCCGGTCTTGAGAGTTGCCTCGGCGCGAATCTCTTCATCCCGGTTGGACTCGTCGGCGACCGCTTCAAAGTGTGTGCGAGCTCGGTCGTAGGAGCGGTCACGATCAAGGAAGTAATCTCCCAGCATCATATGGGCAGTGAAACGCACTCGGCTGCGAGGATATCGTTCGATCACCGACCGCCAGATTTCCAGCGCCTTGGTGACTTCTTCGGCGTCGTAACGGGCCTCGCCGGCCTCAATCAGCTTGCGAGCAGCGCGATCTTCGACGATCGAGCCGCGCAGTGGCGAGTTTGCTGAATCGGCGCCTGGCTCGGTCGCCGGCTGGGCCGCCGCGGTCTGCCAGGCAGAGAGTGCCAGCAGGCATGTGAAGCTGAAAACCAGTGATCGCTGGAGGATAGAAAATCCGTGCATGGAATAACTCCGGATGGTTAGACTCATCCGTAAACAACGTGCGATATCACGTCGTTTACCCGGGTTGGTGCGAAATCTATCGCGTCTACGCGGGCATCCATGCCTCGCAGCGTGCCATGACAGCTGAGGAAGCTGCCGTGGCGCGCCGTCGGATCCTTCATTCGTCGTCGATCGGACTGCGGCTAGCCAGTAAACAACTCGTTTACCGGTGTGCCGTTGTCGACCAGTTTCATCGGTCGCTGCAGGGGCGTCATGACTTCCTTGTTATGGTCAATCCCCATCGCATGACATATCGACGCATGGATATCAGCAACTTCCACCGGACGCTCGTCCGGGTACATTGCGTCCTCGTCTGATGTGCCGACGACGTTGCCACCGCGGATACCACCCCCGGCCATGAAGCAACTGAAGCAGGAAGCCCAGTGATCACGGCCCGCATTGTCATTGATTCGCGGCGTTCTTCCGAACTCGCTCATCATGATGACCATTGTTTTTTCCAGCATGCCATTGGCAGCCAGATCTTCAATCAGGGAACCCAGTGCGGGGTCCATCACCTGGCCATGGTTTTCCATAGCCGGGAAGTTGTTGCTGTGGGTATCGAATCCGCCGCGGTTAACCTGGACGAATCGAACGCCCTTCTCGACCAGTCGGCCAGCCAGCAGGGCGCCACGACCAAAGGCAGTATTGCCGTATCGATCGAGTGTCTCCTGGGGCACCTTGGCCAGCTCGAATGCTTCCAGAGCCGGGCTCCGCATCAGCCGCACGGCGTCCTCGATCGACTCCTGGCTGGACGCCAGTCGGGGATCGGGATTGCCTGCGCCGAATCGCTGGTTGAACTTGGCCAGCGTCTCCAGTCGCTTGTTGCCTCGCAGCTCGGCGATCCCCTCGGGGAATGCCAGGTAGGGATCCTTGTCGCCGGGATTCGAGACATAGTAAGCCTCGCATCGCTGCCCCAGGTAACTGGCACGGGGAGCCTGGCCGCTGATCGAAATATAGGCAGGCAGGTCGCTGTTGTTTTCCTTCTCGTGGACCACGACCGAGCCAAAACCGGGATGCCGCAGGTTGGCACCAGGCAGGTAGCTGGTCTGAAGATTATAGGTCGCACGGCCATGATCGCCCTGGGTGCCCGCGATCGAGCGAATCAGTGCGGCATGATGCATCTGGGATGCCACCTTGGGGAAAATCTCCGAGATCTGGATTCCGGCAACCGACGTCTGGATTGGCGAGAAGTCGCCTTGTACCGGTCGGCCTGGCTTGGGATCCCAGGTGTCAACGTGCGTCATCCCACCGCCATTCCAGAAGAGGATCACATGCTCGCACTTTGCCTCGTGATCCGTTCCTGCATAGGCAAGCAGGTCGCGGACACTCAAGCCCAGGATGGAGGCGCTGGTCGCGCCCATCATTGTCCGTCTCGAGAGTCGGTATCCAGCACATGACATGGCCATTCAATTTCTCCTTCGATTGTTGCCGCTTTTGGTGTCGGCTCGTGGTTGTAAATTAAGTTGGTTGCCGTCGCCTGTTGTTAAGGCAGGAAGCGGAATTCGTTACAGTTCAAAAGTACCCAGCGGAGGTCTGCCATTCCGTCAAGCGGCGTCTTGGCTACCTTGATAATCTCAGTTGCTTCACCGAGCTCTTCTGCTGTCGCAGCTCGGGTAAGGATCTCGCGATAGGCCAGCTGAATCGCCTTCTCCAGATCAGGTGAGTCGCCAGCCAGCAGCTTTGCCATCGGCTCCAGCGACCCGACTCGAGATGCCTCATGTGTCAAACGCCCGTTGAGCATCATCAGTGCCTGCCGCATCGTGGGGTCCTGCCGACGCGGTGTTCCCAGGTCGGTGCGGGAGGTCTGGCCGAAGACGCGGACGAAGTGTCCGGCCGGCGCGGGCGATGCCATGCGTAAGGACGAATTGAAGCGGGGATTCGAGTCGATTTCACGTCGCACATTACGAGTTTCGTACTTGGCACCCGAACGGATCATTCGCTGCTCAGCCAGCATTCGCTGGGCCTCCAGCTCTTCCTTGGACATCACCTGCATCCGCTCGATTTCCACCTCGTCATCGTCCTGGTTCAGCAGTGCGCTGAAATCCAACTCAATCGCGGACTCCAGGTCGTAGCCGGTGGCAGCCATCGCCTTGGGTTTCATTGCTGCGCCCTGATTCGTCAGCTGGCCAACAACCGAATCGCCACCTTCAACCAGCGTGCCTGGTGAGATCATCACACGTATTTGTTCGTTGATGACTCGCAGGTTAGCTCCCTGCAGATGCTTGTACTCAAACAGATGGCCTGCCGTCACGATACTGTCGTACAGCGATTCGCTTAACATTCGCCGCATGGGCGCGGCCCTGAATGTCTGTTCCAGCGACTGCCGCGTCAGCTCGTCCGTTCCATTCGGAACGCGGCTAAGCTGGTAGACGTCCGAGCTGATAATGGCCCGAACCAGTTGGCGGAAGTTGTAGTTGCTGGCTACAAATTCCTCGGCGAGCAAGGCCAGCGTTTGCGGATGGCTGGCCGGATTGTCCTGGCGGAAGTCGTCGATCGGTTCGACAAAGCCGCGGCCGATGAGTTCTTTCCAGAGTCGGTTTACGAAGGCCTGGGCGAAGTACGGATTGCGGGGGCTGGTGACCAGCTTGGCCAGCGCCGCTCGATCCTTGCTGTGTCGGTAAAGGCTGCCCTTGATGTCGATTCCCCGCAGATTACTCTTGGCCTCGCGGGTCACATTGAGTGCATCGGGTGTGCGGCCTTTGGCCTGGTTGCGAGCCTTGGAGGCGGCCTGAGCCAGCAGGTCGTCGACGGACGGTCCATCGTCACCTGTCTGTTGGCGAGCCAGGTCGCTGCGCAGCTTGTCGAGGCGGACAATAAAGTCGGGCGTCTTGTCAGCTGAGATCAGCTCAAACGGGAATGCCGGCTGCTTGGGCTTGCGGTTTTTTGCCTCCAGTTCATCGTCTGGCGGCCACATCACTCGACTCTGCTTGTCCTCGGTCGTGTAAATCACGTTGGTGAGGTTGCTCTCCACGCGGCGGGTTTTGCCGAAGTAGGCCGCCATGCCGTAGAAATCCTCGCGAGTCCAGACGTCGAAAGGATGATCGTGACACTGCGCACAGCCAATCCGGATGCCCATGAAGACCTGCGAGGTGACGCTGGCCAGGGCAAAGGGATCCACGTTGTCGCCCAGGATGTAGCCGACTTCCGGAGTCTTGTTGGCCTTGCCGTTTGTCGAAATCAACCGCCGGGCGAGCTCGTCGTAAGGCAGGTCGTTGTCGATCGAATTGTGGATATAGGCGATCAGCGATGAACCGCCGGTGACGTTGCTGCGCAGACGCAGCATGTCAGCAAAGAAGACCGTCCAGCGATCGGCGAAACGGTCGTCGATGATCAGCTTGTCGACCAGCTGCTGGCGACGCTCGTCGGCAGGCCAGGACATGTACTCGTCGATTTCAGCCGATGTCGGGATGCGACCGACAATGTCAATGGAGACGCGGCGCAGATAGGTCAGGTCACTCACCAGCGGCTGGGATTCAACCATCACGCCAAGCTGCTGGTTCTCACGCTCCAGTACCTGGTCTACCGGTGTTGCGGCCAGCAGTGAGCCGGCAAGCATAAGAGAAACTGCTGCTGCACATATCAGGGACTTCATGGTTGCTCGTTCTCCAGCCGTATTTCGCCTCGATGCGATGTACACCACGCACACAGTCGGCAGTTCGGTCGCAGAAGCGACGCACTGCTTTGACTACCCCCTAAACCACTATCGACTACTTCACATTCTAGGGTTTACGCAACCTGATTGCATAGGGCAACTGACTGTGGGCTCAAATAAATACTTGGGATTCCAGCTGCAAAACAGTCAAGAGAGGAGGAGTAGGAGAGTTGCAGCGCCAGAGCGATCTACAAGCCTTGAGCTGCAACCCGTAACCAGCGCTATCTGGTAGCATGAGTTCGCCTGTTTGAGGCCATTCTTCACTTGATCCAGCGAGAGATGTCATCGTGAACCGACTCCTGTCAATCATTGGGGCCATCGCCCTGCTTGTTGCTCCTGCCATGCCCGCTGCTGCGCGGCCACCCAGTATCGTCTTCTTTCTGGTTGATGACCTCGGATACATGGACATCGGTGCCAATAATCCCGACACCTTTTATGAAACGCCCCATGTCGACCGACTGGCAGCCAGCGGGATGAGGTTCACCGACGGCTATGCCGCCAACCCGGTCTGCAGCCCCACTCGCTATAGCATCATGACTGGCCGCTACCCGTCACGAATCGATGCCACCAACTGGTTCTCTGGCAGACGTGGAGGCCGTTTTCTGCCGGGCCCTTTGTTTGACAACATGCCGCTGTCAGAACTGACCCTGGCTGAAGCACTGGCAGAGCATGGCTACCGGACCGCCTTCCTGGGCAAGTGGCATCTGGGCCCGAGTGAAGAATTCTGGCCAGAAAACCAGGGCTTCCAGATCAACGTCGGTGGCCACAATCGCGGTTCGCCGCCGGGCGGGTATTTCGCCCCCTACAAGAACCCGCGAATGAAGAGCGGCCCCGACGGTGAACATCTTACCACCCGCTTGACGGACGAGGCGCTGCAGATCCTTGACCAGTTCGGAGAGGATCCGTTTCTGCTCTATCTCTCCTTCTACACAGTCCACACGCCGCTGCAGGCGCCGAAGGAACTGGTCGCCAAGTACCAGGCCAAAGCGGAAAAGCTGGGGTTGAATGGCAAGCCTGAGTTTGGTCCGGAGGAACAGATCTGGCCGACTGAGAATGCCCGCCGCGTGCGGACACTACAGAAACATGCGACCTACGCCGCCATGGTCGAGACGATGGACACAAGTGTCGGCCGCGTGTTAGCCAAGTTGAAGGAGCTGGGAATCGAGGATGACACGATTGTCTGTTACACCAGCGACAATGGCGGTTTGAGTACCTCGGAAGGATCACCCACATCCAACCTGCCACTGCGTGGCGGCAAAGGCTGGCTCTATGAAGGCGGAATTCGCGAACCTTTCCTGATCCGCTGGCCAGGTGTCACCACGCCAGGTAGCACGTCGGACGAGCCGGTGATCAGTACCGATTTCTACCCCACGCTGCTCGAGGCAGCTGGGCTGCCGCTACTGCAGCAGCATGAGGACGGAGTTAGCCTTGTGCCGTTGCTAAAACAATCCGGTTCGATCGATCGAACAGCGTTGTACTGGCACTATCCGCACTACAGTAACCAGGGGGGCATGCCTGGCGGTGCGATTCGGGTGGGCGATTACAAGTTGCTGGAGCGTTTCGAGGACGGTCGGGTTCATCTCTATAACCTCGCCGACGATGTCGGTGAACGGACCGACCTGGCTGACAAAATGCCCGATCGAGTCAGCCAGATGCGATCCAGACTGCATGCCTGGTACAAGCAGGTGGATGCCAAGTTCCTCACCGCCCGGCCCGATGGCCCCCAGGCCTGGCGACCGCATTAGGCTATTGCCGCGGGACGAGTACGAGGGCGAGATCCGCGGGGCCAGGGTCGTGAGACTCTCCTCAGCCAATAATCTCATGCGCCACATTGCCGTGGAACGAGTACGAGGGCGCAACCCGATGGATGCTCGCCGTAGGCGAGATCCGCGGGGCCGTTACCGTAGGCGAGATCCGCGGGGCCGTTACCGTGGAACGAGATCCGCGGGGCCAGGGTCGTGAGACTCTCCTCAGCCAATAATCTCATGCGCCACATTGCCGTGGACATCGGTCAGGCGGAAGTCACGTCCGCTATACCGATAGGTCAGCTGTTCATGGTCGATGCCCATCAGGTGCAGGATCGTGGCATGCAGGTCATGCACATCCATCCGCTTCTCAACCGCATCCACGCCCAGCTCGTCCGTGGCACCATGAATTGTGCCACCCTTGACGCCACCGCCGGCCAGCCACATTGAAAAACCGGTGTTGTGGTGGTTGCGCCCCTTGGCACCCTGTGCTGTCGGTGTGCGGCCGAATTCGCCACCCCAGACAATCAGCGTCTCATCTAGCAGCCCTCGCTGCTTGAGGTCTTTCAACAGCGCGGCGATCGGCTGATCGCTCTTATCTGCATCACGCTTGTGGTCCATGATGTTGCCGTGAGCATCCCAGGGCTGGCCACTGCCATAGAAAACCTGGACCATCCGTACACCCCGTTCAACCAGGCGACGAGCGATCAAGCAGCCATCGGCGAATTCACCGCTGCCGTAGGCCGTCCGAGTTGTTGCTGTTTCGCGGCCGATATCGAAAGCGACCTGTGCTTCGGCCTGCATTCGATAGGCAATCTCCAGTGACTGGATGCGAGCTTCCAGCCCTCTGTCCTTCTTGCGGGCCGCCAGGTGTTCTGCATTGATCTTCTGCAGCAGGGTTAGGACTTCACGCTGTGTACCGTTCGACAGCGAGCGATTGTTGATATGACCAATCACCCTGGCCGGATCCAGCTTGGCATTATTAATGTGGGTGCCCTGGAAGATTCCCGGCAGAAAGCTGTTGCTCCAGAGCGCCGGTCCCACCACCGGTTTGCCGGGGCAGAGGACAACAAAACCGGGCAGGTTCTGGTTCTCGCTTCCCAGTCCGTAGGTCAGCCACGATCCCAGACTCGGTCGAATCGGCTGCTGGACGCCCGAATTCATCATGAACAAGCCGGGCTCGTGGTTCGGTGTGGTGGTGTGCATCGAACGAATCACACACAGGTCATCGGCGCAGCCAGATATGTGCGGAAACAACTCGCTGATATCGATGCCACTTTCGCCGTACTGTGCAAAACTGAATGGCGACGGCATGTACTTACCGCCCTTGCCCGGCGTACCCTCCTGGGCTTTCAATTCCGGCTTGGGGTCAAATGTGTCGACGTGCGACGGACCACCGTTCATGAACAGGAAGATGACATGCTTGGCACGTGGCTGAAAATGAGATCTGCGGGGAGCCAGCGGGTTTCGGGCCAGCGGCGATGGTGCCGACTCGGCATCCAGCATCGAATAGAGGCCAAGTGACCCAAAGCCGGCACCGCACTGAGCGAGCATCTGCCGTCGTGAGAAAAGTGATTGATTCATGTCCAGCCCTTGTTGCGTCCTCATCGGATTGCTACCTGCCCTCTCGGCCTTATGAAATAGTATCGGCAATTGTGCCGGCAGTAAAACAACTGTAACGGCCAGCCTCTCAGTCGACGTAGAGGAATTCGTTCGTTCCCAGCAACGCCAGGGCGTACTGCTGCCAACGCGTCAACTTGTCCTCTTTGTTCGCCTCATCCTGTTCGAGGAACTGCACGGCCAGGGCAACTTCCTGCTCACTTGGTGACCGAGCGAACAGCAGCTGGTAAGCATGTTCAATGCGTTGGCCGTTCGTACCTTCGACCATCTCCAGACGGACGGCCAGGGCGCGAGCCCGGGCGGCCATGAAGTCGCTATTGAGGACAAACAACTGTTGGAGCGGTACCGTGGTAACAGTGCGCTGGGCACTGGTGATGTTGGGATCCGGGAAATCAAACAGCCGCAATAACTCGTTCAGCTCGTGCCTGCTGATAAAACCGTAAATCGTGCGGCGATTGTTGCCCTTGTCATTCAGCTGTCGCGATGGTCCACCCAGCGTCACATCCAGCTCCCCGGTCACAGCCAGCAGGGCGTCGCGCCACGGTTCAATCTCCAGTCGACGGCGATTCATTCGCCACAGCAAGCGGTTTTCCGGGTCACGCTCCAGTGCGTCATCCTGCCATTGGCTGGACTGCTGGTATGTTGCCGAAAGCATAATCAGCCGGTGCATCTGCTTGATCGACCAGCCCTGCTCGACGAATTCCAGGCTCAGCCAATCCAGCAGCTGCGGGTGACTGGGTGCATCCCCCAGGCTGCCGAAGTTGCTTGTCGTACGGACCAGGCCCTCGCCGAAATGGCCCTGCCAGATTCGATTAATCATCACGCGGGCTGTCAGTGTGTTATCGGGACTGGCGATCGAGCGGGCCAGTGACAGTCGGCCACTACCCTGCTGAGGGAAGGGGATCTTTTCCCCGGCGGTGAGGATCGCCGGCATGGCCCGTGGAGCTGCCTCACCTGGCTTGGCAGGGTCGCCCGAGAGGTAGATTTTCAGGTCAGCGCCAGTCCCCTCGCTGAGCGAATGGGCCGTGGTCACTTGGATCGCGTTGGCCAGGTCCTGCTCTGTCTTGAGTTTCTCTTTTTGGCCAGCCAGTTGCTGCTTGGCAGCCTCCGGCAACTTTGCTTCGGCTTCCGCGCCGGGTAATGCCAGCAGCCCTTCGTCATAAAGCAGCCATGACAGCAGCAGTGCTGCCCGGCGTGCGTCCTCACTCGTCGGGCTGTCGCCCTCACTGGTTGGCTTGTCTGCAACTGCAGCAGGCGTCAGCGGTGGATCGAGTTCAAGTCGGGCTCCGGAGAAGACCGTATGGTCGCTGTTAATGGTGTTGTCGCCGTCACCTGTGCCTGCCCCGGTTGCCACCAGTGTCAGATAGCGGGCGTCGGCCGGGACAGCGATTTCAAAGCGGGCAAAGGTGCCATCCGCTGTCAGTGCCGCAGGCGGTTGGGCCGAGAAATAGTAGACCATGTCATTCTCGTCCACCTGCAGTGGCTGGCCGTTGACCTGCGCGGAGATGACGGCGTCATAGACAGCATCTTTGGAATGCGGCCGGGATAGGATCACTGCCAGGTGAGCGCTGGGAACGCTCGATCCTGCCATGTCGTCGTTGATGCCCGCCCGCTCGGAGATAAATACAAACCGCTGGTCAGGAGGCAGCAGGCCAGCTTGGCGAATTTCAGCCAGGTCAAAGGTGATCATGGCATTGGCGTGCATGCCGATGCCCTGCTCCTGGCGACCGATATTGGCGGCTACCTTTTTACCTTCAGTGCGGATGCCACCGTCGGTATTCCAGCCATCATTGACGATCGAACCATGATTGCTGTTGTCACCGCCAATCCGACTGAACTGGAAATTGATTCCCTTGGCGATTTCGACTGTTCCACCCAGCGACTTGGAGATGCGATCGACACCGAGTTTGTCAGCAGACGCAGCTGCCTTGAACTTGTCCGAGCTGAGTGCTGTCGCGAGGCTCACACCGGCGGCATCATCAAACAGGTTGCCCAGCGGAATCTGGCCTGGAGGGACGACGGCGCGGTCTTTAACTTGGACGAATGCGAGGTTATCACCAAACTGCCGTACCAGCTCGGCGCGCTGTGGAAGTAACTCGGTCGCCCTGGCAGCCAACGATTCGCCGAATGCCTGCACTGCCGCCCGGGCCGCCTCGTCGTCCGACAGGTCCACGTCGCTGAGTTGGGTTGCCAGCAGCTCTCGCCAGTCAGTCAACTGGGGTCGCAATGCGAGTTGATCGGCCTTGTCCGTTGGTTTGAGATAGCCGATCCAGCGATCGAGCAGGACTCGGCTCAACTTCTGCTGCTTGGCAACCTGTTCAGACAGCTTGTTGTTCTTGGCGTCTTTCTTGCGGCGATTAAGCACGGTCCAGGCAGCCAGTACGTAGGCGGGGATTTCGTCGACCAGTGTGGGTCGTAATTCGCGTGCCTGGTCAACAAGAAAGCGATCGATCGCGAGCTGCTGCTGCTTGACCGCTTCATCTGCAGCCCGCCTGCGCTGAATGATCTCCTCCGATACGACCGGTCGCTCCTGGTAGTTGCTGCTGGCAAAGATACCAGCAAGTCCATAGTAGTCCGACATCGAGAGCGGATCGTACTTGTGATCATGGCAGCGAGCACAGGAGACGGTCAGGCCGAGCACGCCGCGCGACAGCGTGTCGATGCGATCATCCCATTCATCCGCGAGTGCCTTGGCTTTTTCGCCATTGTCCTGGTAATAGACCGGCCCGAGGGCGAACAGACCGAGCGCGGCAATTCGTTCATGACGATTCGGTTCGTCCAGCAAGTCGCCGGCAATCTGCTCCAGCAGGAAACGGTCGTACGACTTGTCTGCGTTAAAGGCCTCGACGACCCAGTCGCGATAAAGGTAGCCGCGAGGATACTTGCGAGCCTTGAAGGTATGAGCCTGGTCCTCGCCATAGCGGGCAATGTCGAGCCAGCGGCGGCCCCAGCGTTCGCCGTAGTGAGGCGAGTCGAGCAGCTCTTCGACTACAGTGGCAAAAGCATCCTGACTCTCGTCGGCCAGGAAGTCAGCGACCTGGGCGGGAGTCGGTGGCAGGCCTACCAGGTCAAAATAGGCGCGGCGAATCAATGCTCGCTTGTCGGCCTGTGGATTGGGCTGCAAGCCTGTCTCTTCAAGTCGCGCCAGGATGAAATGGTCGATGGCATTTCGTGGCCAGCTATTTTTTTCAACGGCCGGCAACTCGGCTCGAATGGCTGGCTGGAAGGACCAGAATTTTAGCCCGGCGACGAGGTCGATCTGAGACTGGGCAGCTGGCTTGACCGCAAGGCGTGGATCAGCAGCCCCGCTGGCAATCCACTTTTCGAAATCCGCGATCACCGCCTCCGGCAACTTTCCCTTGGGAGGCATCTGGAAATCATCGTAGCGCAGGGCAGAGAGCAACAGGCTCTGATCCGGTTTGCCCGGTACCACCGCTTCGCCGCTCTCGCCTCCCCGCCTCGCTGCCTCGCGACTGTCTAGCAGCAGACCACCCTTGACCTTATCAGAATCCGAGCTGTGGCATTTGTAGCAGTACGTGACCAGCACCGGACGGATCTTCTTTTCAAAGAACTCCACCGCTGCCGGATCAAGTTTCTGTGGCTCATCCTGCTGGGCAGAGAGCAGACCAGGGACGCTTGTCATCAACAGTGCCAGGCTGCTGATGATGAACATTCGATAACGATGCGTTGCGGACAGGTGTTTCATGATGCGGACGACTGGGGCTCGGCAATCTGGGTGAATTCTTTATTGTAGCTGACAGGAGTCCAGTGGAGGAATATCTGATTGCCACTTGGCTTCTGTGGATCAGGTCAGAATGGTGGGCTGGAGTCCTGGAATATCTTCATGGACTGGGAAATAGGGCCCAGTGAGATGCTGAAAATCGTAATGCTTGACAGTGGCCGGCGTCGGACCGGGTGTATCCAGCAGGATCATTCGGCTGGAAAAATCGCCATAGGCATGGCGATGGTTCATCGGATTCTTGGCCACGATGAAGTGGGCCGAGCGGGGATCCAGCCCCACGCACTGAAATTGTTCGTCAGACCAGTCATAGGTCGGCTTGGACATGATCAAGAGCTGAATTGAACCGATCGAGAAGACGGCCGATGGGCCCATTTCTGTCAGCGTCCCTTCCCACTGACCGCCGGTATAGGTAAATCTGCCATCGCTGAGAGAAGTCACCGTGCCAGTGAACTGGCGGGAGTGTCCCCACGTGGGGTCGATCTTGTGGCCCAGCTCAAGCGTCAGTTCTGCGCCAACTCCGGCAGCATGGCAGGCTGCTGCCCCAGCGGGATCGACCAGCGGTACGAAACAGAGCCTGTCCGTTCCGCAATCGACCAGCGCGTTTAAGGAAGCGATGCTGTCCCCGGCAGCACCGCCACCACAACAGTCCGCTGTCTCGACCAGGATCACGGGACCTTGTTCTTCGTTGAGCCCCAGTTGGATCGCCTCGGTCGGTGGAATAACGGTTGGCTCAAGATCGTGGCGTCGATTCCAATACTGGTTGGCGATATCGCTGGCCAGGCTGACGGCCAGATCAAGGTTATTGTCCGTGACCACCAGCCCCCCGCTGCCCATGTTGGGGACATCCATATAAGGATGGATCAGCAGCAGGCTGGAGCTCAGAACGCCGGGCGTTGTTTCCAGCGACTTGGTCTGTCGCATTAGATCAGCAAATGGATCGTCGCCATAAGTCGACGCGTGAATGGCACTGGTGATGACCGGAACCTTGGCCATCGCCATGGTTGGGCGACAGTTGCCTGCCAGCGTGTCGAGCAACAGCCGAGCAGCTCGCTGGCCAGTCTGGTACTGGTCGCTATGAGGATAGGTTTCCCAGGCCAACAGCGCGTCAGCGTAACGCACCATCTCGGCGGTCACGTGGGCGTGCAGATCCAGCGATACGATGATCGGTACCTGCTCGCCAACCAGCTGGCGAACCGCCTTGATAATATCCCCCTCTGGATCATCCAGGTGGTCGGCCAGTGCGGCACCGTGAAGCGGCAGCAAGACGCCGTCGACAGGCAGCTCGGTCCTGAGTCGGTCCAGCAGTTCATCGCGCAGGAGATTGTAACAGGACTCGGTTATCGGCCCGGCGGCGCAGGCTGAGGCGAACAGCAGTGGTCGAATATCGACCTGTTTCTCGCGCATCACCTGGTTCATGCCACCAACGACGCTGTTCGCCATGGCCAGCATATCGCTGCCCCGCACCAGCTCGGTCGCTTCATAGAGAGCGAGATCAATCGGAATCCCGCCAAAATGATTGCACTCGGTGAGGATGCCACCGATAGCTATAGAAGGATGTGTCGACATTGCGATCAACTCTCTGGCTGCCATATTTCAGTCAAACAAATTGCGATTCTAGCAGGGGCCGAGAATTCGTGCGCCTGAGAGTGGGCGTTTGGTGGGCTCTCACAGGCGGACCTTGCATGGTATTCTCAGGGCACGCTGACCGATCACAATTCCCGGGTCAGATGCTCCTTTTGACCTGCAGTGCAAGAACATGACCGACTCTCGCCCCACCTTGACGATTTCGATGGGTGATCCTGCCGGGATTGGCCCGGAAGTGACCGTCAAGGCACTGGCCGATCCGGAAATCCGACAGCTGGCCAACTGGCTGGTACTGGGCGAAGCGTGGTTGCTGACCGAACTGGCGGAACCACTGGGGGTCGAATTTGACCGCACGCTGACGCGACTGGACGATCTCCCGCAGCTCAGCGGCGTGAGCCTATTGGATTGCCAGGTGCTGGGACGAAAACAATGGCAGCTTGGTGAAGTCTCGGAAGATTGTGGCCGCGCGGGACTGGAATACGTACGGCGGGCGACTGAGTTCTGCCTGGCTGGTCGCGCCGAAGGGATCGTTACCGGTCCACTCAGTAAGGAAGCTGTGGTGCTCAGTGGCCGGCAGAATTTCTGTGGACATACGGAATACATTGCCGAGCTATGTGGCGTACCGCAGTCGCGCATGATGCTGGTCAACGACCAGTTGTGCGTGGTGCATGTGTCGACGCATTGCAGCTTGAGGGAAGCTGCTAATCTCGATCAAGGGCGAATTGAAAACACGATCAGGCTGGGGCACCAGGCGATGAGCCAACTGGGATTTGAGCAACCGCGGATCGCTGTCTGTGGCCTGAACCCTCACGCTGGCGAAAACGGCATGTTCGGCGACGAGGAGGCGGCGGTTATTGTTCCCGCGATCAATCAGGTCCGTCAGGATGGTATCGAGTGCGAAGGGCCATTTCCGGCGGACACGCTGTTCATGCAGGCGGTGCGGGGCAAGTATGACCTGCTGGTTGCCATGTACCATGACCAGGGTCATGTGCCGATGAAGTTGCTGGATTTTGAGCACACGGTCAACGTGACGCTGGGCTTGCCGATCATCCGGACCTCAGTGGATCACGGCACCGCCTTTGATATTGCCGGACACAACCTGGCCGATGCGGAGGATATGCAGACGGCCATGCGACTGGCAGTGCGACTGGCACACCAGCGGTCATTGAATCAAGTGGTTGATTAAAAGGAGTGGGGCCATGAAACGCTTTTCCTCTTTGCTTGTCGGGCTGCTGTCGCTACTGACATTGCCACTGCAGGCTGAGTCGCAGCCGGACCGGGTGATCCTGCTGATTGGCCAATCGAACATGGCGGGCCGGGCGCCGCTTGAGGAGGGCGACGAGAAGCCGATCGAGGGGGTGTTGCTGCTCAACGGCGAGGGCAAGTGGATCGCGGCCAATAACCCGCTCAATCGTTTTGCCACGGACCGCAAGAATCTCTCGATGCAGCGGATCGGGCCGGGCTTTGGATTCGCCCGCACGCTTGCCTCGGAACTCTATGACGAGCAGATCGGGCTGGTGGTGAATGCCCGCGGAGGATCGTCGATCAACCTCTGGAAACCAGGCCAGGGACTCTATGACCACATGCTGGCTCGCTTGAAGAAGGCCGGCATCAAACAGGTGAGTGCAGTGATCTGGCACCAGGGGGAGTCGGATGCTGAGGATCCCGAGTACCTCGAGAAGCTGGTGGCGCTGGTCAACAATCTTCGCCGCGACATCGGCACGCCGGAGATGCCGTTTGTTGCGGGCGAGGTCTTTAAGGATCTGCCGGTCAACGAGCGGATGCGTGGCTTGCCGGGGAAGCTGAAGCGGACGGCGGTAGTCTCAGCCAGGATGCTGAAGGTCTTTGACGGCGTGCATTTTGATCGCCAGAGCCAGCTGATCCTGGGCAACCGCTACGCCCGGGCGCTGCTGAAAATCTTGCAGCCGGACCGCTGATGCGACTGTGATCAATCTCTACTGTGGTCTTCCGACCGCCGAAGACGGTTGGGTACTGTTTTCCGAATGCCGACGGCAGTCGGACAGATCTGCTGCCCAAGACGGTCGCGTACTAGGGGCCAGCATCAGGGTGCCCCACCGCGATCACCTGTCGGTGCGTGCGAAACAGCATTCGCCCGCCCGCAATCGCCGGCGTTGACAGCACGTATTCACCCAGCCGGTTCATCTCCAGCAACTCAAACTCCGGACCCGTCCGGACCACGTATGTCACGCCGGTCTCCGCCGTCATGTAAAGACGACCATCCGCCACCACCGG
>Ga0115002_10003849_pt1 | contig 18511 bp, 19 predicted proteins | sample ArcticOcean_MG_C_8_FD_89576 | JGI IMG/M metagenome (GOLD analysis project Ga0115002, IMG submission 89576) | Marine microbial communities from western Arctic Ocean - ArcticOcean_MG_CB11_86 | ecosystem: Environmental > Aquatic > Marine > Oceanic | place: Arctic Ocean: Canada Basin | collected... | reverse complement strand
CAGCTACCTCTACCTCAAGGTTAATGCCGACCCGCCTGCCGGTCCAAGGATGCCTGTCACCGAGTCGTGGGAAAGAAATAATACAGAAAGAGGCCCGGCGTTACACCGAGATCTGATCGCCAGACTCGCCTCGTGGATCGAAGATGGGGCTCCTGACAACTAGCTTAATTCGCCTCGCCCAGCCCGAGCAAACGGCCCGCATTTCCGCCCAAAATGGCTTGCTTTTGCTCGTCGCTGAGGTCGGTGCGAGCCTCGATCCGTGCGACAAGGTGCGGGTCTCCCATGTCATACGGATGGTCCGATCCCAGCACCAGTTGCGACGCGCCAACCGTCTCGATCAACAGCGTCAACACGGCTTCCGAGTGGGTGAGCGTGTCAAAGTAAAAACGCTTGAATACTTCGCTCGGTACCTGGTGCAAATGCGCTTCCATGTGACTGAGTTCGGGCCGTACCCGCGCGCCATGGTCCCAACGCCCGCACAGGAGCGGACTCGACCCGCCACCGTGGGGCAGCACGACCTTTAGACCCGGCAACTCATCCATGACCCCGCCAAAGATTCAGCTCGCCGCCGCGACCGCGGTGTCGGTTGGGTTCCCGATGAGATTGGCCAGGTAGTAATCGGCCAGCCGGTCTACGCCGAGCACCGCTGCCGGGTGCAGGAAGACCACCGCCCCCAGTCTTGCCGCCGACCGGAACAATTCTCGAAACTCAGAAGCATCGAGGTTCTTGCCGTTAACGTTGGTCTCAATTTCTATGCCCGCCATGCCGAGGGCCATGACTCGCTCCAGTTCTGCGAGCGCAGCGGCAGGGTCCTGCATGGGCAGCGTCGCGAGTGGCCGAAATCGCGTCGGATGCAGATCGGCCATCGTGAGCAAGTGATCGTTGATCCTGCAACAAAGCTGACGCGTCGCCTCCGCGTCATTCCGGTAGTGGAACAACATCGGTGACCGACTGATCGCCGCGAGATCAATTCGCTTGGCGTCCATCGCGGCCAGAATCGCGTCAGTATCGTAGTGTTCAGGCTCCATCGGAAACGTCAGACGCCCGATGCGCATCACTGTCTGATCCGGCTCATCCTGCTCAACGGCCTTGCCCCATTTATTATCAGGGATTATCAGATCGCAGTTCATCAATAAAGAACGGCGGGATCATGTGAAAGTGCATATCGATGTTCATTGCTGGCGCTTCCCTTTTAGATAACTTCGGCAACAAGTGCGGTCACTTCGACAACGATTGTCCTTCCTGCGGCAACGATTGTCCTTCCTGCGGCAACGAGCTGGTAGTGAACATGCGGGGCCCCGGCACATCCAGCTCTCGCAAGGCTCAACCGACTGACCTGGACATATAACCCGTGGCGAGCACGAGGATTCTCGACCACAGCCTTCGGCCACTGCCTGGTTCGTATCAGAACAATATTCGGGTTCGAATCGTGCCGGCCACCTTCTGCAGCCGCGTCAACGCAAGTTGTGAATACTCGGCGTCCACGTCGATGACGACGTAGCCGATGTCAGCATTAGTCTGCAGATACTGGCCGACAATGTTGATGCGTTCTTCGGAGAAGACGCGGTTGATCTCGGATAGGACCCCGGGGACATTGCGATGAATGTGCATCAGCCGGTGCGCACCACGATGTGGCGGCAGGGCCCGCATGGGGGAAATTGACCGACGCCACCGTCGAGCCGTTGTCGCTGTAGGTGACCAGCTTGTCAGCAACCTCACGTCCTGCCGCCCACATGCGGAGTCAGCAACACGTTGGTCACCTGATTGTCACCATTGGCGAGCGGTGACACGAACGGATCATCGTTCGAGGACGGTTCCGCCGGAAAACGTCAATCGCCGCGCCCAGTAATCGGCCTTCCTCCAGCACGGCCGCGAGTGCAGACAATGCACCGGACGCGGTCTCCGCATTGCTATAGCCCGCATCGGCGAGCGCCCCTATCGCCGATGGGTGCACTCCCTCAAGCATGAGGATGCGAATCTTGCGTTTGTCGAGTGACGTTGTCATCGCCATAAGTGCCTGCCCTACCCCAGGAAAAGCGGATTGGCCGCAAGCGCGGACGATCCGCAAAAGGCGCGCATTCTACTCACCCAACCAGCTCTGCGTTAGCGACCATGCGCATTTCATGTGTGGACTTCTCATAGACCTCTTTACAGAAGAGTCACAGACAACTCAAGAGGGTGTCCACATTGATGTCGGAAAGGTGGTGCCGACGATGCCCTTGGCTTCGAGTGCCGCAAGTTCCTGTTCGCTGTAGCCAAGCAGGTCGCAGTAGATCTCATGATTGTGGTCACCCAGCAAGACCGGTCCGCTGCGCAATCGATTGGGCGTGCGCTGCATGCGGAACATGATGCCGGGGTAGCGCTTGACCACGCCCTCGACACCGGTCGGCAGTGCCTCAAAGAAGCCGCGCTCGCCCAGGTGCGCATCATCCAGCGCATCGACCGCATTCAGCGCGGGCGCGGCACAGACCCCGACGCCCTGCAGAGCGTGAAAGAGCTCATCGCGCCCCCGGCCGCCCGTTGCCGCCCCAATCGCCTCGTCCAGTGCCGCGACATTCGCGAGTCGAGCCGCGTTGGTCGCAAACCGCTCGTCACGGCTGAGTCCAAGCACGTCACTCAAGCTAACAAAGTCGTCGTCGCCCTCGACGTCGATCGCGATCCACTGCTCTTCCCCTGCACAGGGGTAAAGGTTGTGCGGCGCGTGGGTTCGATGTGAGTTGCCCTGCGCCGGGGTGTCCCGCCCATTCATGGTGTAATCCATGATGTATTCGCCAAGCACCGGCAGAAAACCCTCCGTCAGAGGCAGTTCGATCAACTGACCCTTGCCGGTGCTCTCGCGATGCCTGAGTGCCATCATGATGGCAAGCGCCCCCTGCACGCCGGAGATGCCGTCGCTCGCAAGCGACTCGGACAGCAGTTCAGGGCCCTCACCCTGATAGCCGCGCAGCAAGGTGTGCCCGATCATGGCCTCAACATGCAGTCCAAACGCGCGGAAATTTCGATATTTGCCTTCAAGCGCGAATGCCGGCATCCGCAGCATGATCAACCGCGGGTTGATCGCCGACAAGATCTCGAAGTCCAGGCCCGCCTTGTCGATCGTCTCGGGCACGTTGTTCTCGACCAACACATCGCACTCTTTGACCAGCCGCAGGACGGCTTCGCGGCCCTCGTCGGTCATGATGTCGCACGCCATCGAGCGTTTGTTGCGGGCATGGGAGTTGAATGAAGCGTTCCGGTTCCACGGGTCCTCTCCGACCTCGTTGTCTGGAAAGCCGACTGGCGCACCACTCGCAGCGAGTTGCCGGACGCGCTCGGCATTCGGTACCTGCTCCATGCCGCGCGTAACCGGCTGCACCTTGTTGCAGGGCTCAACCCGCACGATGTCTGCACCCCACTCACCGAGCAACTGCGTGACATGCGGCCCTGCCCACACAACGGTGATCTCTGCGACACGAACGCCCGCGAGGGGTAGCTCAAGTGTCGCTGGCAACGATCTTTCCTGCGACGGTCTCGCCGCTGCGCCGAGCCCCGCACGGATCTCCGCGCCATGCTGATCAAGCAACGGCGCAGCGGCAGGCGCAACCCGTTGCGCACCCGACATCACAAACGGCCTGCCCGGATATCTGAGCGTGCCTGCTTCCGGATGGTCAAGCACGTCCCACACGCCCCGGCTGGCGTAGTGCGGATCGCTCGCAACATCGGCGACGGTGTTAAACGCACCCGCAAGCAGCGCGTGATCCTGGGCAATCTCGACGGCTTTTTGCTTCGGTGTGACGGCGAGCCATTCGCGGTAGGTGGCCTCAAAGGACTCTTTTTGCTCGGGCGATAGGGCAAAGGGATCAACCGTCTTCGCCTCTTCAGTCAAACCGATCATGGTCAGGAATCGCGGCATGCGCGCGCCGAGTCCCAGGATATTCACGTAACCGTCCATGCATTCGCGCACGCCCGATGCGAAGTTGCGCTTGGTGCTCGCAAGCCGGCCACCGGCGCGGCCCGTGTACGCGGCGATCGTTAGTTGAATGACACGTCGGTCCCGACAGCCCGCCTGACACTCAAAGAGTGAGATATCAATCCAGTCGCCGACGCCGGTCGTCTCTGCGCGACGCAGCGCCATCAGGGAGGCGAGCGCCGCAGCAAGACCGCCATGATATTCCGCGTAGTGCCCTCCCAGCTTTAAGGGCTCGCGATCGGCGTGACCGTTGGTGATGAGCGGGCCGCCAATTGCCTGCAACGTGATCTCTGAGCCTTTGTAGTCCCGGTATGGGCCGGTCTGACCGAATGCCGTGATCGAGGTCAGGACAAGGGCGGGATTCATCGCCGCCAGCACCTCATAGCCCCACCCGGCGTCCGCCGCCACACCCGGCGCATAGTCTTCGAGCACGATATGCGCGTCGGCGACCAGCGCTCGGATCGACTCACCGTCGGTCACCGGATCGAGTACCACAGACCGCTTGTTTCGATTGAGATGCAAAAACAAACCCGACCGTTCCGGGTGCGGGACGTCATTCGGAAACGGGCCGAAGCGCCGTGTTTGATCGCCGCCCGGCGGCTCGACCTTGATGACATCAGCCCCGAATTCGGCGAGCAGGCGTCCTGCATACGGCCCCCCCACGCCCCGCGTCAGGTCGATCACTCGAATTCCGTCTAGTGCGCTGCTCAAAGTCGTCCCCCCCTCCCAAAAAAAAGGCGCCAGATCTCTCTGCTGATCTGGCCGGTGCTACGTTCACGCCAGCGTAACCCGCCGTCACCCCATGAACCAACTCGACCGCTTCAAGCGCGACACAGAATCAGTTTGCCAACGCCGTGCTCATCGCTCCGACTGCAGCCACTCCCAGACCAGATCGGCAATGAACGCGTGGCCATCGCCATTGAAGTGCATGCCATCGGCAAAGATGAAGCGTCTGTAGAGCGCGTCGTCTATTGCACTGTTGACATCGATTACCGCGACGCCCACTTCCTCTGCGGCCTCATGGCCAGCACGAACGTAGGCAGAGACCTGGGCGGGATCGAGGCCGTGAGCGACACAATCGACCGGGTACTGTGTCAAATAGACCACCTTGCAGCCCTTGCCCACCAACGCGCCGACAATTGCCGCAACGTTCGCCCGATGACGCGCGAGTGACACCCGCTTGTGCGGTGCACGGTCCGGTGTCCTCGCTATGTCATTAATGCCGAGGGTGACCACTGCAACATCACCGTCGCCGCAGTTGAGCGTCCCAGCACGCTCGCTCATCTGATCCGTTGTCTCGCCGCCGATTCCAAAGTTCTCGGCAGTGCCGCTGTCCGCCTCGTTGAGGCGTTTGCCCAGCCGCGCAATGAAGCCGCCGCCGTCGTCGTCTCGCATTCCCTGTGCTGTACTCGCGCCAAAACTGAAGACTCGCATGACAACCTCATCAAAAATTATTTTGAACCCCGCAACCGCGTGCGCGAACTGTGACAGCAAATCCACGCCCGCAAAGTAACGGCCGAGGCGATCACGGGAACGCTGGGCCCAGCCTAACGTTTTGACCCATCACACCGCACGTGTGTAACCTCAAGGTCGACCACTCATCCGCGGGCTGCCGAGAACAAGGCGCAAGACCTGTACCTATTCCTGTCCTGTCCCTGTACCTATAGAAGGAAACGTCCGATGGAAATCCATGGCCTGTGCGGCGACCGCTTTGCCCGCGTCCGCGAAGAATTCGAACGCAACTTCACGGAGCGTGCCGACGTTGGGGGCAGCTTCGCGGCCACCATCGACGGCGAATTCGTGATCGATATCTGGGCCGGCCATCGCGACGAGGCCAAGCGCGAACCGTGGGTTGAGGACACCATCGTCAACGTCTGGTCTTCCACCAAACCGATGTACTTTCTTGCCGCGCTGATGCTCGCGGACCGGGGCGAACTTGACCTCCACGCGCCAGTAACCGACTACTGGCCGGAGTACGGACAGAACGGCAAGGAAAAGACCGAGGTTCGTCATTTTCTCTCTCACTCGGCGGGCCTTCCCGGATTCGGTGAGGCGCTGACCCTGAATCAACTCTACGACTGGGACCACGTCGTGACGGTCCTCGCAAGGCAAGAGCCCTGGTGGGAACCCGGCACCTTCGCGATGTACCACGCGATCACCCAGGGGTACCTCGTCGGCGAGGTGGTCCGGCGCGTGACCGGCAAGTCGATGGGCACCTTCTTCACCGACGAAATCGCTGGCCCGCTCGGCGCCGACTTCCACATTGGCGTCGCTTCTGACGCAATCCCGCGCGTCGCTGAAATGCTGCCATTCCCGCCACCGCCCGCGGACGCGCCAGCGCCACCGGCAAGACCCGATTTTCTGAAGGACCGCGTCGACGGCACGCCTGACCCTATGCCACCGGTGACGAACTCAGAGGGTTGGCGGCGAGCCGAAATCCCGGCTGCCAACGGTCACGGCAATGCCCGTTCGATCGCCCGTGTGGGTAGTGCCGTCGCCAATGGCGGTTCTGTGGACGGCGTCACCCTACTCTCGGAGTCCGGTCGCGATCGCTTGTTCGAGCACCAGATAGACATGGGCGAGATGCCGCTCGGCATGGGCTACGGATTGAGCCCGACCGTGATTGGCGCGCCACAAGGGTCACGGGTGTGCTGGTGGGGCGGCGCCGGCGGCTCAACCCACATCATCGATGTGGGCCGCCGCGCGAGCTTCTCGTACGTCATGAATCAGATGAATTACGACCAACTGGGTGCCGATACCGTCGGGTCACGCGGCGGCAAGCTTACGCAAGCTTTCTACGCGAGTCTTTCTACACGAGTATGAGTGAGACCTGACGGGGCCCGTCAGGCAGCCAGACAAGCTGAGAGACAGCCACAGCCGGTCAGCGAACTTAAGTGATCTGAAGCAGTTCCACCCAGTTGCCATCGGGATCTTCGATCATTGAAATGGAAACGCCAGGTCTGATTTCGGTGACGGGCACGGTGACGCTGTAGCCCGCATCTGCGCACTCTGCCGTAGCCGCCTCAATATTGCTGACTGAAATCGTCCAGTAGCGATACCCCGTTGCGGTACGAATCCCACCCGGGGGCGCGCTACCTTCAGGTTCTTTACCGTGGGTAACAATCTTGACCACGGTCGTACCGCACTTCAGCCGCACCATATTGCCGCCACCTGCCATCGCCATCTCACCCTCGAACTCAAGTCCGAGCGTGTCACGGTAAAACGACAGCATCGGCGCGGCGTCCTTCGTGATGATTCCGATGTCGATGGACTGTTTACTGATCTGAAGTGGCATGTTGTACGTTCCCGCGTGAATGTGACCCCAGAATACTAAAAATCCTCGTTGCGCGAAGCCTGCTGTTTTGCATCCCCGTTGTACAAAATGTTGTGTCTGCCCTGCTGTTCGGCAAGAGTGCGCATCTGCCGACCCGGTACGTCCCGTTCACCCAGGAGATTGCCATGACCGAATCCGACACCCAGCCAGTGTTTATTGAAGGTGCCCGCCGTCACCTGCTGCACGCCGATGCCATTGACCAAACGTTTGCCATCGATGTCTTGTCCCCAGCACCCGATGCCGAACGGGGGCCTTTCCCCGTCGTTTACGTGACCGATGGCAACTTCGCGTTTCCCATGGTCGCGAGTACGGCAGGACTGCTCACCCTGGGTCAGGAACTGCCACCGGTCATTCTGGTGGGCATCGGCTATCCCGATGCGAGTGACGTAATGAAGCTCCGCAGCCGCGAACTCACACCCTCCACGGTTGACGATTTCACCATGACGCCTGGAACGTCGCCTCTGCCATCGGGCGGCGCGGACGCATTTCTGGACTTCATCAGTCAAGATCTCAAACCAATGATCGAAGAAAACTACCCCGCCAAAGCGAGCGACGACACACTTGTCGGTGACTCCCTCGGCGGACTCTTCTCGTTGTACGCCATGCTGACACGCGGCACCGAGTACCGACGATACATCGCGGGGAGCCCGTCGATCTGGTGGGACGACCGCGCGCTCCTCAACGTTCAAGTGGCAGCAGCAGGCCGCACCCCTGAACTCGCCTCCCAACTCTTCATCTCCGTCGGTGGACTGGAAGAGCCCGCCGAGGGTCCGGGTGCAGACGCGAAGATGGTGCGCAATATGCACAGCTTCGCGGATGTACTGGAACGCAACTTCAAGAACCTCGTCGTCACGCGCCATGAATTTGAGGGCGAAACCCACGTATCGGTGATCCCCGCGACGATGAGTCGAGGTCTGCGCGAGGTATTCAGGGAGGAGGCGGCAAGTTGGTACGCCTCAGCAGCCCCGTTACCGGATTGAGATATCCGGTTATGCGGTGCATCCCAGCAGGCTAGTCGGCCCCGCCAAACCAGTACCGCCTGACCGCATCGTCGAGTCGTTGCTCAACACGTCGTTCGCTGTCGAGCACCAGCACCGGTCGCTCGGCAGTATTATGTTGCGGCCACGGTGGCTCACCGGCCGCACTCGGCACGCCGTCCCGGGCAAAGCTCGCCCAGTAGGCCCGCATGGTGGGCCCCAGATTTTGGGGCGGATTGCTGCCGCCAAAGCTGTTCACCTGACCCGACGCGTCCCGCCACGCCCACAGGAATCCCAGCTCGATCGCGTGGGTCGCGCGCAGTGAGCCAGCAAACTGATCGGTCTCCCAGGTGCACATCCAGGACCAGCAATGCGTACCCGCCTCGGCCGCGGCATCGAGCAGGCGCACCATCGAATTGCGGAACATTGTGTCCGTAAGGGCATAGGTCAGCTTTTGCCGCGGCGTCGAACCCGGCGCGAATTGCTCATAGACCGCAAGACCGGCTGCACCATCGAAGCCTTCCGACGCGAATATCTGCGCGGCCTCGGCCTCGGTACATTCTCCAACACCTGCGATCTGTGCGAAGAGCGTGCCTTCGTGCCGGCAACCGCCCCCGAGAAATGGCACACAGCCATCTTGGCGAATCGTCTCGGTAACCGCACGCGGTATCAGACCGCCATCGATGGCGGGCGAAAAGCCGACTGCTTCGGGCCGGCGGATCGCGAGGCTCGGACTGGATTCGGCATCCGGGTCTGGCCCGAGCGCGATTAGCTGATCGATGCTCGCCGAACGCAGGGTAACAAGGCCATTGGTCGCGGGGTCGCCACCCAGGCGCTCGACGAGACCATTGGTAAACGCTTCGTGGCCGTCGCCCACTTCAATGAGATCAACGTGGGGGCTGTGAATGACAGCCTTGTGGAACAGCCCCTGGGCGCGGGGACACCCGACCAGCATCGCCGTCGAAGTGCCACCGGCCGACTCACCGAAGATGAGCACATTGCCCGGATCACCCCCGAATGCTTCGATGTTGTCTCTCGTCCACTCGAGCGCGCAAATCTGGTCCAGGATGCCGTTGTTGACCGATTCGCCCAGTTCGGGCGACAAGTGCCCGACATGCATGAAGCCGATAGGTCCCATCCGGTAATTGATCGTAACAACAACGACATCGTGCTCACTGACAAATGCACGGCCGTTGTAGGCCCGGCCCGAGCCGGATACGTACCCGCCACCATGAATCCAGAACAACACCGGTCGCCTTCGATCATCAGCGGCCGGTGTATAGACATTGAGAAACAGGCAATCCTCGTCGGTTGGTTCCGGCTGCGCTTGCAGCGGGCCGGCGATGTCTGGCGCAGGTTGGGGGGCGGACGCGCCAAATTGGGTGGCATCATAGTCGCCGGTCCACGCATCAACTGGCACGGGGGGTGCAAACCGGCGCTCGCCAACCGGGGCTCTGGCATAACGGATTCCACGAAAGACCTGATAGCCCTCGCGCCTCACTCCCGTGACGTTGCCAAGCGGCGTCGCGATCGTCGTCATAATTCGTACCTGCTTTGGGCGTTCAAATAACGACGGACTAAACCACCGTTTGCGTCGCCCGGCAAACACCCATTGACCTGCATTGCCGGGCACGCATCAGACCCTCCGTCCCCTCGCAGATACCACCCAGCACCCTCGCCACACAAACCTTGCACGATCGCTGTCGCCCACGTAACTAGTCAGGACTACTCCGGCAGAATCCAGACCGACATGACCTCCCCGCAAGTCCGGCGACAGCGGAAACCCAACTACAGCGACGAGATGATCGAGCGCCTGACTGCGTTCGTGCGGGACGAATGTCATGGACGATTCAATTGGGTGCAGGCCCAGCGCATTGGCCTAGAACTTGGCCGGCCGGCCCGCAGCGTGCTCGTCAAGGGTAAGATGCTCGGCCTCATGTACGTCGCGCGACCGCGTTGAAAAAAGACCCCGTTGATCTCGGTGACGACGGATACCGCACAGAACGACCGAAACGCCGCCGCAGAACTTGAGCAGCGCTAGAAGTCCCTCGGCATGGCGCGCCTGTGGGCACTTCGTCGCTCCGACCTTGCGCGACAACTAGGCGCAACAACCCGGAAGACGACCGCGCGTGATCTGTTCAGCGAGGAAGAGATCACCGCCAAACGTCTGGCCCTCCAGGCAAAGCTGGACCTTGAGTACCACGTCGCGTATGCGCGAGTCACTGCAGCGCAGCCTCTGGGAGCGATTGCGCAACCGACAGTATGACGACATGACATCCCTGTCAGAACGCTATCGGGGCAGCAAACAAGCGGGTTTTTTCGATCAGGAGCGGGAACGCCACGAACGTAATCTGCAGGGCGTCATTGCGTCACCCGCCGACCGCTTGTTCAACCCGGCTGAGCGCGAACCGCGGCTAGCCGGGATCACTCACCAGGCAAACCTCGACTTTCAGCACGCACAGCAGCAGCTCCTGACATGCATGAGCCGTTAGTCCGACATCGCCACGTCACTGCCACCGGATCCGCTGGACGGCATGATTGACAAACTGGCCGATGACTTTACCCACATCGGTCATTCACGACAGTGGTATCGGGAATTCGAGCTCCTGACCGTCGACGTAATGGCCGAGAATAGCAACCGTGACAACGACCCCGGCACCAACGAGTCCACCATCTGGCTGTTGCAAAGTGACTTTCACTACACCATGAACGGCAAGCTGCCCCTGTACCAACGGTTTCAGCACCTGAAAGCGTACTGCGTGGCCCACGACCTCGCAGAACTGCTAAGACAGATCAGCTACTTCAGCGACAATCTCATTAAGTGGGACATCGAGCGTATCGACGTTGCTGACTATGAGCGACACGTTCGCCTCTTCGTCAACAGCCTCGAAGCCGACATACGCACGTCGATTGACACAGACGCTGCCGACGCGGATGCCGAACTCGAAGCCATTGACGAAATTGAGAAGTTGCGGGCCTCTGAGGAGGAAGCGGTTGCCAGCTCCCCTGACTCGGTCGTCACACCGTTTTTCTCCAGGCGCCGCTAGCGCATCGGCTCCAGCGGCCCCAGATCCAGTCTCGCGATTTCGCCCGCGAATTCAGGTGCCGGCGCGGAAAATCGCTGCAACACCCGCGGATCGTGACCCGGAATGATCAGCTCATCGGCGTCCGCGAGTTCCGCCACGCGGTCAAATGCCACGATCATGTCGCCAACATTGTGGACGACGGGAAACGGATTCTGATCTTCCCGATTGGCATAGAGATGGACCGCATCGGACGCGAGCACAAGCCAACCGGACGCGGTCCACACCCTGACCACCTGATGTCCATCCGTGTGGCCGCCCACGTGATGCACAACGACCCCGGGTGCAATCTCTTTACTGCCGGAGACAAACTTCACGCGTTCGTCATAAACCGCGCGGACAAAGTCACACACATATTCAATATCAAATGCCATGCGCATGGTCCGCGACGACATGTGGCGGCCGGTCGCGAAAGCCATCTCGCGCTCCTGCAGGTGCAGGACTGCCCCCGGAAACGACCCGAGATCGCCCGCATGATCGTAGTGCAGATGGGTGACGATCACGTCCTGGACGGTCGACGCGTCCACGCCCAGCATCTGCAGGCCTTCTGAGGGCAACCGCGTAATGGTGCGACCGCGGCGGGCAGCGCCCGCGTGATCAAAACCCAGATCGACGACGATGGTGCGGTTGTTGCCGGTGATCAGCCAGATGAAGAAATCGAGGGGCTCGTTGCCGTCATGCAGGTCGCCCGGCGCGTCAAACATGAAATTGTCCCGTCGCGCACGATCATGATGCGCGTAACGGATCGCGTGCACTTCATACGGCGACGGCGGGATTTGCACGCCCGGTTTCCTCCTGGCTCCACCGACAGGAGAGCCTGTAAATTAGCTAACGGCTCCGATCAGTCCGGCAACCCGAGCACGCGCTTAGCGATGATATTGCGCTGGATTTCATTGCTGCCGCTGTAGATAGTGGCTGCGCGCGAGAAGAAGAACTGCTTGGTCATATTGATTTCGTCTTCCGTAAAGTTGACGTCATCAGCAAAGCCAAACCCGCGGGACCCGTGCAACCGCGTCAGGAGGTCGCTGTGCTGCTGCTGCAATTCGGTGCTCACGACCTTGAAGATCGATGTTGCAGGACCCGGCGTCGCCCCGTCACTGGCTTCATCCACAACCCGCCGTTGAGTCAGTCGCAGCGACTGTACGTCCATCTCGTAGCACACCACCTCATTGCGCTGGACCGGGTCGGCTATGCGACCCTTGTCCTCACCCAGGAAGCGTTTGGCAACATCAGACAGGCGGTTGCCATCTGACTTCTCGCTCGCGCCACCGGCAATCAGGGATTCCATGCCAGACCGCTCGTGCTGAAGCAACCGCTTGCCCACGGTCCAGCCCCGATTCAGGTCACCGACGAGGTCCTCGCGAGCCGCACGTGCATCGTCAAAGAACGTCTGGTTGAACGGCGACTCACCGCTCATCAGACGAATGGGTTGCACAACGACGCCGGGCTGGTCCATCGGCAGCAGCATGAAACTGATGCCCTCGTGTTTCGGCGCATCGCGGTCGGTGCGCACGAGAATGAACATCCAATCCGCGTTCTGCGCGCCCGACGTCCAGATCTTAGAGCCATTAATGTTGTAGTGATCGCCGTCGAGGACCGCATGCGTCTGCAGACTCGCAAGGTCCGAGCCGGCACCGGGTTCACTGTAGCCCTGGCACCACTCCACTTCGGCCCGTGCGATGCGCGGCAGGTGCCGCTGCTTTTGCTCTTCCGTGCCGAACTCAAGCAGGGTCGGCCCGATCATGGATGTACCAAAACCGGACAAAGGCGGGCGGGCACGAATGCGCCCCATTTCCTCGACCAGGATCATGTACTCGGCGGTGCTGAGTCCGCCACCGCCATACTCTTTGGGCCAACTGGGCACGGTCCAGCCCTTTTCTGCCATCCGCTCCACCCACAACCGCGTATCCGGATCCCGAATCTCGATCTTCGTGCTGCCGTTATAGACTTCACCCGGACCCCGAGCGCCGGGCGGACAGTTTTCTTCGAGCCAGGCTCGGGTTTCAAGTCGAAAGTCGTCTTGGGACATGGAGCGTCATCTCAGGTTGGGATTCACGGCGGTATAGTACCGCATAGGCGGCCGTGCTCGATGGGCCGACCGTTGCCAGGCCCGCCAGATTCTGCCTCTACTGACCGCCCGCAACTATTGACCCCCGCAACCATTTACCGCCCCAACCAAGGATCCTGCACATGACCCGGCTTCTGTTTTTGTGTCTGCCTCTCATCTTCATCGGTGGATGCGTTACTGCGCCGCCCGTCACCGAGAAGGTCGCCGCTGCGGCCGAGCGGCAATACCTGTCACCGATCGGGCACGTCCCCGAAGCACTCGGGCCATTGACCTGGCCCGTAACGACATCGTCTACCCTCGCTCAACAGCTATTCGATCAGGGCATGCAACTGCGGTGGAGTTACAACGTCAATGAAGCGTCGCGATCAATGGCGTCGGCGCGGCGCGCAGATCCTGATTGCGCCATGTGTTATTGGGGCGAGGCCTTTGCGCTCGGCTCGTTCCTGAACGGTGCGATGAGTGCTGAAAAAGCCGCGCACGCGCACACGGCAATCGAAAATGCCGCCCGACTTGCGCACCTCGGCACATCCGTCGAGCAGGACCTGATTGCCGCCGCCCGCGTGCGCTATCCCGCGAGCTACGACCCGGCCGGGCGCCGCGCTGTTGATCAGGCGTTTGCCGACGCGATGGCAGCCGTCCACGCCAAACACCCCACCCACGCCCAGGTCGCTGTGGTCTATGCCGTCGCGCTCTTCTTGCTGGAAGACCGAGCCGGCTATCGCGACGTCAACGACCCGGACGTCAAACGTCTGCACAAGGTGCTGACCGACGTGCTTGACCACGATGTTAAGCACACCGGTGCCTGCCATCTGTTCATCCATGCGACAGAATCCAGCCAGCACCCCGAGTGGGCTTTGCCATGCGCTGAGTTTCTGGGCCAGTCAGTGCCAATCGCAAGCCACATCCAGCACATGCCATCACACACCTGGAACGAGGTCGGCCTGTGGGGACGATCCGTACGCGCGAACATTTCTGCCCAGCACTCTGATCTCAGGGCAACCGAACTCGGCGCCGGCTTCTCCTACGGCGAGTCGCACAACCTGCACATGTTGCTCTACGCCGCCTCATACGACGGGCAGGGGGCCGTCGCGACCCAGGCCGGCAAGGATTACCGCAAGGTGACCGGGAACGCCATGTACGAGGCGCTGACACTTTTGCGCTTCGGCCGCTTTGACGAGGTCGTACTGCTGAACGACCAGCCAGAGAATCCGGTTTTCGCGGCGCTCTGGACGTTCGCGAAGGGGTACGCCAGCCTTCGGAGTGGCAACCCGGGCCCCGCCAATACCGCTCGCGACGAACTGCTCGCCTTTGCCGCAGAAACCGATCTGAGCTTTCGCTACAGTCAGCCTGCGGCCCCGGTTGTCGGCACGGTCGCCCATATTCTTGAGGGCGAGATTCGCTGGCATGACGGTGATTTAACCGGCGCAATTGACTCGTTCGAGGCCGCTGTCGAGCGCGAGGATGCGATGGGCTACGCAGAACCCGAAGCGCTGCCGTTCGCTGCACGTCACTGGCTCGGTGCCGCGTTGCACGCTGCCGGCGATTACGCGGCGGCCGAGCAGACGTATCGCGACGAACTCGACGATCATCCGCACAATGGCTGGTCGCTCCGTGGCCTGACGACAGCCGTCGCCGCGCAGCACCGCACCGACCCGGCGGCGGACGACGACCTCGCGAAGAGTTGGCAGCGGTCAGACATCTTCATTACCACGTCGAAATTCTGAGCGACTGATACCCAGACAGAACTTCTGCGCTGCCTGCCCATGCAATAATCCGGTTCAATCAGGACCCGCTCCGACCAACGACCAGATCTTCAACCAGATCACTTAACAAAATCATGCAACAAGATCACTGCACCGAACGAGGACATCCATGCTCAAGCTGCACTTCGCACCGAACTCCCGCGCCGGACGCATCGTCTGGCTGCTCGAAGAACTCGGACTGCCCTATGACATCAACAAGATGGCCTTTCACCCGAAAGACCTGAAGTCCGATGAACATCGCGCGCGCCACCCGCTCGGTCGTGTGCCGGTACTGGATGACGGCGACATCAGCATCTACGAGTCGGGTGCCATCGTTGAGTACGTTCTTGCCCGGCACAAGAACGGCGGCCTGAAGCCCGACGTGGACGCAGACACCTATCCCGAGTTCCTGCAGTGGTTTCACTATTGCGAGGGCATGGTGATGCCTCCCGTCAACACGATTGTGGTCCAAACCATTCTGCTGCCGCCCGAGCGGCGGGACGAGACGGCCCTCGGCCAAGCCCAGCGGTTGCTCGCAAAAGCGCTTTCGCCCGTGGACGAGGCACTCGCCGGTCGCGACTACCTGATCGGTGATTTCTCAGCCGCAGACATCATGCTCGGACACGCCTGTTTTATGAGCAACCGCCTGGGTTGCGTGCCCGACGAGATGGCGAATCTGAAGGGCTACGTCGGGCGGGTCACCGCGCGGCCTGCCTTCCAAACTGCGATCAACATGTCCTGATCAGATAGCTCGTTCCTGTCCCAGAACTCCGTTCTGGAGCGGGCACTGGCTCGCTTCCTCAAACGGCGCCTCGCCGAAGGGGCGCCGAATTCAAAGCGCGCGCACTCGCCGGTCCCTGTTCCGGGTATCTGCCACTGCCATTTGCCTGCAACACCTCGCGCTCACAGTCACGCAATCGGTTTATCCATGAAACGCTACGTGCAGCTCTCGATTCTGGTCATTGCGGGTGGCGCCATCTATCCGCTCGTATATTTGCGCCAGAACTTTGAACTCTCCATCCTCGATGCCTTTGGCATCACAATTTCAGAACTCAGTGACTGCTACGCCCTGCTCGGCGTCATCTTCGTCGCAACCTATTTGCCATCAGGCTGGCTCACGGATCGCGTTTCACCGCGAACGCTGATCGCATTCTCCCTCGCCGGCGCAGGCGCGACAGGACTTTGGTTTGCGACATTCCCGGAACTCGCAAGCCTGCGCGTGATCTTCATGCTGTGGGGCATCACCACGGGTCTGACGTTCTGGTCCGCACTCATCAAGGCCGTTGCGGTCCTTGGCGAAGCGCATGAACAGGGCCGCTTTTTCGGTGTGCTCGAAGGCGGACGCGGACTCGTTGAAGCGGCGCTCGCCTCCGTTGCCCTCGCGATTTTCGCGCTGTGCCTCGAGGACAAGGCAGGCGATCTGCAAGTTCCACTAGGGCGCGTCATCTACTTCTACGTCGGCGCCATGCTCACCACGGCCCCCATCGTGTTCTTTGCCCTGCGGGACAACCATAACGCCGACAGCACGACCCGCTCGTTGCCGCGAGGTGCCTGGCAAGACTTCTTACACCTGTTCGCGAAGCGCCAACTCTGGCTCGCGGCGTTCTGCATCCTGTGCGGCTATCAACTCTTCTGGGCGAGTTACTCGTTTTCGGCCTACCTGCAGCAAGTCCATGGCATGACGGCCGTCACCGTCGGCATCATCACCGTCGCCCGTCTCTGGACCCGTCCCCTCGGCGCGCTTGCCAGCGGTTGGCTGGGCGATGCCCTGCAACGCGAACGCGTGCTCGCCGCGCTGCTCGTCAGCGCGTCGCTATCCCTCGCAGGCGTACTGCTCCTGCCTGCCGGAGCCGGCATACCGCTTACACTCAGCATCGTTCTGTTGACGGGTCTCTTGACGTTCGGGGTGCGGGGCATTTACTGGGCAACGCTTGAAACCTGCGATGTCCCCGCCCGCAGCAAGGGGCTCGCGATCGGCGTTATCTCGCTCATTGCATACCTGCCGGATATCTACCTACCATTGATCAATGGGGCATTACTCACCCGCTTTCCAGGCAACACTGGCTACGCCATTTACTTCAGCGGCCTTGCACTCTTTGGCCTGCTCGGTGCAACCGCCGCCTGGCGTCTCAGCACGAACAATGCAAACGTCCGCCGCTAAACCCGAATTTAGTACCAGTGTGACCCGTTGAAAGACAACGATCAGCGATCATCCATTTAGCCGTCGTACACCTCGCGACCTCGCCAAAAGACGAAAAGAGCGGGAATTACAATCAATACCAGCAATAGTGCCGAGCCCACGCCGCCCAACATGGGCGCTGCGATGCGCTTCATGACATCCGCACCACTGCCGCTGCTTAGCATGAGCGGAGTCAGACCAATCAGGAGAGTCAACGACGTCATGAGCATGGGCCGAATGCGTTGACTGGCACCCTCTGCAATTGTGTCGATCAGATCCGCGTAGTTTTCTAGCGAATCGTCCCTGATGTGGCCGCGCCACGCCAGATCCAGATACAACATCATCAACAAGCCCAGTTCGACCGCCAAACCGGCGACCGCAATCATGCCCACCGCAACCGCGACACTGAGATTGTAATCGAGCGCTGCCAATAGCCAGATGCTGCCGATCGCAGAGAACGGCAATGCCATCATGACAATCAAGGTTTCCGCCAGCGACTTGCGGTGCATGTAGAGCATGATGAAGATTACGAGGATCGTTAGCGGTACCAGCATGGCGAGGCGGTCCCTGGCGCGCTCGAAGTAAGTGAATTGTCCCGCCCAGGCCAGCCGATAACCTGTCGGAATCTCAACGCTCTCAGCGACGACCTGGCGCGCCGAGTCAACGTAGTCCGCGATACCGATCTCATCGTCCACATCAACAAACACAAAACTGACCAGTTGCCCGTCTTCGTTACGCAGTGCTGGCGGACCGGTACGAAACACGATCTCGGCCACTTGTGTTATCGGAATCTGTGCACCCGTGGACGTGGTCACAAAGACCCGCTCCAGTGCCTCGAGGTTGTCGCGGTACTCTCGGGCATAACGTACAAGGATGCCGTAGCGTTCGCGCCCTTCGACCGTCTCACCCACGTTGACGCCGCCCATGGCGGCCTCGATCACCGACTGCACGTCGCCAACGTTCAGACCAAAGCGGGCCGCGGCCGCACGATCAATGTCAAAGTCAAGAAAGTAGCCGCCGGTGGCGCGCTCGGCGAAGGCACTACGCGTATGCGGTGCAGTGCGTTCGTCAGCCTGCAGCGCACGCTCGATGGCGATCGCCGTTTGCTCGATGATGGCGAGGTCCGGCCCGAAGACCTTGATCCCCAGTGTCGAGCGGATGCCAGTAGCCAGCATTTCT
>Ga0115002_10003847_pt1 | contig 18514 bp, 19 predicted proteins | sample ArcticOcean_MG_C_8_FD_89576 | JGI IMG/M metagenome (GOLD analysis project Ga0115002, IMG submission 89576) | Marine microbial communities from western Arctic Ocean - ArcticOcean_MG_CB11_86 | ecosystem: Environmental > Aquatic > Marine > Oceanic | place: Arctic Ocean: Canada Basin | collected... | reverse complement strand
GGACAGCGTCAAGACGCTGGTCCTCGACGAGGCTGACCGCATGCTCGACATGGGCTTCGCTCCCGACGTCCGCAAGATAGTCGCGAAGCTACCACGCGAACGGCAGACGATGCTGTTTTCCGCTACGTTGTCACCGGAAATCGCCAGGCTCTCATCAGATATGTTGCGAAACCCGAAGACGGTGACGGTCACGCCCGCAGCTTCGGTATCCACCAACATCACCCAACACGTCATGTTCGTCGAACAGGTCGACAAGCGCCGTTTGCTCTCGGCGATACTCACCGAAAAAGGCACCCAGCGCGCCCTCGTGTTCACCCGCACCAAGCACCGCGCAAACAGAGTGGCGCGCCAGCTGGTGGGTGAGGGCTTCAAGGCCGACGCCATCCATTCGAACAAGAGTCAAGCAGCCCGACAACGAGCGCTGTCGGCATTTCATGGCGGCCAGATCAAGGTCTTGGTCGCCACGGACATCGCCGCACGGGGAATCGATGTTGAGGGCATTTCGCATGTCATCAACTATGAGATGCCGAACGATCCCGAGAGTTACGTTCACCGCATTGGCCGTACTGCCCGTGCGGGATCGGCCGGTTTGGCCCTCTCCTTCTGCAATGCGGACGAGATTCCGCTGTTGGGGGGTATCGAGAGACTGACGAAAAATCAGCTGGTGGCCGTCCACGACCATTCGTTTCACTCGGCGGCGATCGCCTCGTTGCACGGACGTAACGCACCGATAAGGACGACCGTTGTGCAGAACAAACCGAAGTCGGATCGTCCGCAGTTCGGACGCAAGAACGTCTCCTCGGCCGGTTCCCGAGGGCGGCGCTAAATCGAAAAACGCCTGGAGATAGATTACCAATGAATTTCAGCAAAGCCGCAGCAACCAAGAAACGAAAGCCCGACAAGGTACTCTCTGACATTGTCGGCAAAGAGCCACGCCTGCGTTCGGAAATCCTCAAGGATTTCTGGGACTACATCAAGAAACAGGGTCTGCAGGACTCAGATCGTCGAGTGGTCAATGCCGATAGGACGCTGCAGCCAGTGCTTGGAGGTCAGAAGCAGGTGAGCATCTTCATGGTGGGCGATCTTGTCGACAAGCATATGAAATAGCAACCCCGGCATATGAAATAGCAACCCCGGGTTCGGCGCTAGCCGAGCGCGGGTAGCGTGCCGCCGGTCGCAGTCAATGAGCGGAGGATGTCCTGATGGACATCTTCCGCTGATTTCGATCCATCTACCTGCAGTACCAATTCCTTTTTCTTGAACAGCTCCAGTACGGGCGCCGTCTTTTCATGGAAATCGGTAAGACGAGCACGGACAGTCTCTTCCGTGTCATCGCCCCGAATCGACAGCGTCCCTTTGCATACGTCGCACCTGTTTTCGACCTCTGGCCGGTGATGGATGAGGTTGTAGTCGAGATTGCACGAAGAGCATAGTCTGCGTGACATCACGCGACTGAACACTATGCCGTCGGGGACTTCGATGTGAATGACCGCGTCGACGTCATAGCTCTCCAGAAAGAACTCAGCCTGCCGTCGATTGCGCGGGAAGCCGTCGAGAATGAAGCCGTAGTTCCAGTCGTGTTCGGCCAGGCGACGATTGACGATCTCCTCAACGATCTCATCCGGAACCAGTGATCCGGCATCAACTATGCGTCGAATACGTGCAGCTAGTTTGGTGTGGGATTGGATATTCCAGTGGAAGATGTCGCCGACGCTGATGTGGGCGAGGTTGAAGTCTTGACTGAGCAGTGTCGCCTGTGTGCCTTTGCCGCAGCCTTGAACGCCCATGACGATGTACTTGTGCATGACACCCTTCTTTCACAGTTCATTGACGTGACCGGCCACTGCAAGTGGGCGGCCAGACCGTTCCTTCGTCGTCCGAGAAAAGGTACTGCCCTCGGCGCGTGGCCACCACACTAGCCCCCGGCACGCTTGACTGAGAAGCCCTTCTCTTCCAACAAGCGGACAACGGTGTCTCGGTGGTCTCCCTGAATTTCGATAACCTCCTGCTTCAGGGTGCCACCGGCGCCGCATTTCGCCTTGAGCTGCTTGGCCAGTTCGCTCAGTTCATCGGTTGGTAATGGCACACCGGTGACGATGGTGACACCCTTACCCTTGCGCCCTTTGGTTTCGCGGCTAACCCGCACGACGCCGTCCTTTTTAGGGGCCTTTTTGGGAACATGGGCAGAATGACTGGTGTGCGGTTTTTTAGATCTGCCGGCACGCGTGTTGGGGGAGGATTTGCTGCGCGAGCATGAACATTGCGCCAACGGCTTGGTGCAGTCCGGACACAGTTGGCCGTGGTCGGAGGAGTAGACGAGACGGGCGTTGTCCTTGGTGTTCACGACTCGTTGGCGAGGCGTACGCAGCGCGGATGGGTGACACTGGGGTGAGTGCACCAACAGCAAGGCGTCATGTCTGCCGCCCGCAGTTAGAGCAGGGAGACGGAGTAGCCGCCATCGACTGGGATCGCCGTACCGGTGATGAAATCGGAACCGGGGCCGGCCAGAAAGACGGCCAGTCCCTTAAAATCGGCTGGTGTCCCCCAACGTTTGGCGGGGGTTCGTGCCAGCACCTTTTCGTTGAGGCCTTCAACCTGCTGGCGCGCCTGCTGGGTGAGTTGGGTGTCGATCCAACCCGGGAGAAAGCAGTTGACCTGAATGTTGTCCTGAGCCCAGGCTGTTGCCAGTGATTTCGTGTACTGGACCATGGCGCCTTTGGAGGCGGAGTACGGCGCGCCCCACGGCGCACCGAATATCGACAGCATCGATCCGTTGTTGAGGATCTTGCCGCCGCCAGCCGCTTTGAGGGCCGGGTAACAGGCGTTACTGCAGCGAAAGGCGCTGTCGATGTTGGTATCCATTACCGTGCGCCATTCTTCGAAGCTGAGCTCCTCCGGGCGTTTGCGAATGTTGGTACCGGCGTTGTTGACGAGAATGTTGATGTGCCCGCAGCGCTGCGTCACCGTCGCCACCATCGCCTCGATGCTGTCGCCATCGGTTACATCACAGACAACGGCGAACGCCTTGCCGCCGGCAGCTTCGATCTCGGCGGCGGCGCGCTGCGATTTGTCCTGCGTGCGCGCGGCCAGGGCGACGGTCGCTCCGGCTGCGGCCAACCCCTGCGCCATCCCGAGTCCGATGCCACTATTGCCGCCAGTGACAATGGCGACCTTACCGGTGAGATCGAACACGTTAGTTGACCACGTTCTGCGGCTTGCCGTCGATGAAAGCCTTGGCGTTGTCGACCAGTGTGTTGAGCAGCCGCGAGCGTGCAGAGCGCGTGGCCCAGGCGATGTGCGGCGTAATGTAACAGTTCTTCGCCTTCATCAACGGATTGTCCATGGAGGGCGGTTCCACCGTGAGCACGTCGAGTCCGGCGCCGGCGATGGTGCCGGCGTTAAGGGCATCGGCCAGTGCCTGATCGTCGATGAGGGGACCGCGGCTGGTGTTGACCAGGAAAGCCGTCTTCTTCATCAGGCCAAGACGGTGGGCGTTGGCCAGCTTTTCCGTCTCCGGTGTTAGCGGACAGTGCAGGGAGATGACGTCACTGCGTTTGAAAACCTCGTCGACGGTGACGAATTCGGCGTTGGGGTGATCGGCCGGTTTGATGTACTCGTCGTGGACGAGCAGCTTCATGCCGAATGCGCTGGCGATCTCGCCGGTGCGCTGACCGATGCGGCCATAGCCGACGATGCCCATGGTGAGGTCCATCAGTTCCAGCAGCGGGAAGTCCCAGTAGCAGAAATCGCGATTGGAGGTCCAACGACCTTCCTTAACGGTGTCGTCGTGATGGGCAACGCGCTGGGTGAGGTTCAGCACATGGGCGAACACCATCTGCGCCACCGAAGGCGTGCCGTAGGTCGGAATGTTGGTGACAACGATGCCGCGCGCAGCGGCCGCCTTGATGTCGATGACGTTGTACCCGGTGGCCTGTACGCCAATGTACTTCAAGTCCGGTAGCTGATCGATCACCTCCTTGGAGATGACGGCCTTGTTCGGCAGAATGATCTGCGCTCCCTGGGCACGTGAGACGATCTCGTCAGGCGCCGAGTAGTCGTAGATCTCGGTGTTGCCCAGGGCCTCAAGGCCCTCCCAGGAAAGATCGCCCGGGTTGAGGGTGTATCCATCTAGCACGACGATCTTCATCGGTTGGTACCTCCTTGGCTTTTCAGGTTAGTGTGCCACCACAATCAAGGCATTGAGACCGATCGCTTCAACTGCCAGGCTCAACTGAGCGAGTCCCGCCATGCCAACAGCTTGTCGATGGTGACGCCAGAACCACCGCAAACAATGACCAGGATAGTTTGCGCCTCGTCCAGGACCGAAGCACGGTCGTAGACGAGGGAGAGGGAAGCCCCGCAAGAGGGTTCCACCAGTACCTTGTGATCTTCGCTGAACTTGAGGCAGGCCTCAACGGCAGCGGCATCAGAGACCACCCAGGGCATAACGTCGCGGGTGGTGGCGTACTCGAACGCCTTTGAAGCCACGCGTCGGGCGCCAAGAGTTGTCGCTATGCTGGCAATACGGTCGAGGGTGACGAGTTCGCCGCTGGCCACCGCGGTCGCCAGCGAGTCTGCGCCCTTGGTCTCGACGGCAATCACCTGCACATCCTCCCAGCCACATTGCTCCAGGCCCTCCATGATACCGCATAGTAAGCCGCCGCCACCGACCGAGACGATGAGGGTGTCTGGTCGCTGCTCGCATTGCCGGACGGCCTCCTCGATCATCGAGGCGTGGCCCTTCCAGGTAGTGGGATGATCAAAAGGATGGATATAGGCGCCGTTGACCTCTTTTGACAGCTTGTTTGCAAAGACGTCCGCGACGTCCCAGACCTCACCGTGGACAATGACGTTGGCTCCCTCAAGGCCGATCCGATGACGGACCTCCTCAGAGGTCGTCTCGGGCACGACGACGGTGGCAGCCACGCCAAGCTGTCGAGCACTGTAGGCCACGGCAAGGCCGGCGTTGCCGCCCGAAGAGCAGACGAGGTGTTCCGTGCCCGCTTCGACATGCTCGGTACATAGGCGCCCTATACCTCGGATCTTGAAGGAGCCCCCGGGCTGGTAGCAGTCCATTTTAAGTAGAACTCGCTTGCCTGCGGTCGCGCTCATCTGCAGCGACTCGAAAAGCGGCGTCTGCTGGTGCAGCTCGGTGTGGGTCATCTACTTGTACCCGTCCACGACGGCCTTGCTTCTTACCGCGGCCCGTTCCCAGGCATGAGGATAGCGTGGGTTGGCAAGGGTGTTGGTGCCTGGGATGTGCGGGAAGCGGGTGGCGAAGTCCTCGACCAGCTCGAGACCGAAGCCCGGCTTGTCGGAGAGCGTGATGTAGCCGTCCTGCGCCCGCATCGGCTCGGTGAACAAGCCATAGCGAAACTCGTTCGGATAGAGGAAGAATTCGACCATATGGCCCGATGGCACGCCAGCGATATAATGCACGTTACACATTGTCCCGAGGCCGCTGTTCCAGTTGTGCATGACCATCTTGCGACCATAGTAGTCGGCGACACGGCCGATGTACCAGTTTTCAGTGACGCCGATGCGGTGACAATCCGTCTGCAGGGCATCGTAGATTCCCTGTACGATCCAGGGACGAATTTCACTGGTACTTCCCAGGCCCTCCCCACCCCAGAGCATGACCTGGGGCATCTGCTCCTTGAGCCGCAGGTAGTCGTCAAACTGGGCCTCCCCGACATCCCCCATTGGCTGCTCAAAGAAGAGGAACCCGAGTTCATTGATGATCGGGGCCATCTCCAGACACTCCTCCATCGTCCAGGTGTCGTAGCCCTTCTTTTCCAGGCCGAGATCGAAATCCGGACCTACGGCCTCTCGCAGTTTACGGCAGATCTCACCCAGGACCGCCGGTGTGATACCGTCCTCTTCCCAGTCTGTCCCGGGTCGCCACTTGAAGGTATCGAAGCCCATCTCCTTGTAGCGCAGCGCCTCTTCAATCAGCGCCTCGGCGCCGTACGCGGAACCGTCTTTCTTGTCGAAATAGGTCCAGTTGACGCCGCCACTGGCGTAGGCTTTTACTCTTGGATCCGGCTCGTGGTCCGTGGCCAGCAGCCGGTAAACCGGCATTCCTGTCGCTTTGCCGATCAAGTCCCAACAGGCGACGTCGAGACCCGGCGACAGGGCCATCAGCTCGACATCGAAGGGATTGCGGCCGATCAGGTGGTCATAACCACCCGGGCCCAAAACGGGACGGGCGCCTCCCGGGCCGATGCCCACTAGACCCTGGTCGGTGAATATCTCGACAACGGTCTCATCACATTTGGTCAGCACCACGGGGCCGCACTCGTGGACGTACGAGCCATCCTCTGGTTTGTAGCTGATCGGGGTGATCCTCACCTCGCTGATCGTCAGGTGTTCCCGTGTGATCCCCTCGAGTAGATGAGTAAAGCTGCCGCGAGCTGCGGGTTTCAGTAAGGCCGCACGCTCAAGTTTGGCTCGCATACCGTCGGCCAGCGAGCCCGACTTTACCCCCATGATAAAGACATCGTTGCGGCCGGCAGCTTCGGTCATCTGGCTCAGCGGCGAGACTCGATAGACCTGGGTCCCGGATGGCCGCAGGCGCGCCATTTCAGCCAGTGTCCCGGGGGCAATACCGGCATCCACGAAGACAAAAGCCAAACCGCGTCCTCGGCGCACCGACGAGAGCCCCATGATGACATCGCCCGATTGGCAACCGATACCGACCAGTGAGGCCAGTTGCGCCGCGGCGGCTGGAGGTAGCTCTTCGACATCTCCACGGTTGTTGTCCTTCATTCAATCAACCTCTCTCGGTAAGGGTCTTGCGCAGGTACAGGGACAGCAACCCGCACAGCAAAAACACACATGCGAAGAAAAGGAATGCCGCGTGGAGGTCAAAAGTGAGGCCGATGGCGTTGGCGCCGACGGCGGCGATGATAACGCCGAGATCGCGCCAGGTGAAGACGATTCCGAACTCCAGAGGGCGCTGGCGGATGTCGGTGGAGCCGATCATGGCACCGGTCACAACCGGCACGGTGCTGCTGACCAAACCCAGCATGGTGGCACCGAAGACGACCCCCAGCGGATGCGACCATAACATGGTTATTAGAATGCCGCCGCCACCCCCGAGAAAGCTTCCAACGAGTACAGGAACTTGGCCGGCTCGGTCCATCAAGTACCCGCCGACAAAGCTCAGCACCGTTCGCACCGCCGGGTACAAGCTGACTGAGACCCATACCCACCGGGCTCCGTAGACTTCGTTCACGAAGGTGCCAAACGCCCCCAGGATGAGACCAAAAGACAACGACGCCGCCAGCAAGAGCAACCCAGGCACCAGCAGCCGTGGCTGCACGGCGATCGCCAACACCCGCGCTTCGCTTGGCGCGGCGCCCGACCTGGTGGTGGCCGGCAAGCGCATCGCCTGTACAACGCCGAGCAGGGTCAGACCAGATGCGGCCAGGTAGAGCAGCGGTAAGTCGCTTGGCGGTAGCCGTTCGTAGAGGTTGCCGAGCACAATCACGCCAGCGAGCCAACCGGCGTTGGCAGCGGCATAGAGAATACCCATGCTCGTTCCGTACTGCCTACCCTTGGCCTCGTCGGCGATAACCAGAGTCTGCATCGCCGTACCGGCCCACATCATTGCCCCACCCATACCCCAAAGCAGCGCGCTCGAGAGCGCGACGAGGTACGAATCCACATGGGCAACCGTAAATATCGCCAGCGTGAAGATGAGGTATGTCAGCGAACCGACGATGATCAGGCGACGGTCCGACCATCCTGGGAGAAGGTAGATGTGGGCGACGCGACCAACCATCATCGCGAAGTAGGTGGCACCGATCAGGTAGCTGGCGTGAAGGGACGACCAGCCGTTCACGCGCCCGAGATAGGGGACCAGAAAGGCCTGTTGCGCGCCGGCGCCCATGAGCACAAAAAAGATGGTCGTCGTCAGGCGCCACCGAGTGCTCAAGCGAAAAAACCGCGATCGCTGATGTCGGGTAAGGCAGGCACCGCGTGCCTCACGTGTGGCTAATCCTTCTCCTGCTGGGCTAGCCACTCATCGTACTCGAGCTGGCCTTGTGCGTTGAACGGATAGTACTTCATCAGGTCCCCGCCCTCTTGCAGTTTTCGTCGGACAAAGATCTCTTTGTAGTCACGAGCACCGGCGATCTCAATGATGCGCGGCGCCAGAAACGGCGGCACGACAATGGCACCGCCGTCGTCGGCCATGATGATGTCGCCTGGGTTAACCAGCACCTTGCCGCAACCAATGGGCACATTGATGGCGTGCGGGTACATATTCATGTGGCTGGCACCCGCCGTGGATACGCTCGTCGACCAGACGGGCACTTTTAGATCCTCGAAAATCTGACGCGAATCGCGAATGCCCGCGTCAATGACAACGCCGGCGCCACCGTGAGCCTTGAAGTAGGTCATCAACATTTCACCGAAACAACCGGTGGTGCGATCGCCGCGGGCGTCGACGACGATGACGTCACCGGGCTGAGTCTCAAGCAGGACCGCCCACAGGGCCGAGGTCTTCTCCTGCGATTCTTCCCCTTCGACCTCGCGCTTGGTCTCCTGCGCCGACATGTCAGGGACTTCGAAATTCGGCAAGCGGTCTTCGCGCGTCGGCAGAAACTGCAGCGTCAGCGCCGGACCGACGATCGAGCTGCCGGGGACTCGGGCGATAGGGCCCTCTATGATATTGCGCCGAACCCCTAGGGCATCCAGCGTCGAGCAGACGGAATCGCAGCCGATGTTCTTGAGGGCCTCGATAATCTCGGTAGACGGGCGCTTGATCTGCGTCATAGTGTCCTGCTCGGTGAGACCGGCGTGTCTGCCGGGAACTCGATCTGAATGAGATCTGCCGCACTTTGACCGGACGCAGGCGCTATCGAAATCTGATTCACGAACCACTTGGTCGACCACGTCATCATCCACGGAATGGGGATGACCAGGAGGAATCCGAGCAGGGCCAGCAAACCGCGCCAGAGGATCTCGTGTCCCTTGCCGGCGAACGAAACGACGACATCGCCGACGACCATGCTGCTTTGCCAGCGCAGCCAGGCCGCCAGCACCCAGGCCCAACCGATAATGGTGAAAAGGGAGACGAAGTAGAGCAGGAAGTATCCCAGGTAAGGCCAAGATGAACCGACAAATGAGACGCGCCCGCCGTTCAAGCGCAAAGAGGTGACAAGCCAGCGAGTGACCAGCAGGTAGAGGAATATGTTGAGTGGGACCAGTATGACGGGACTCATCATTTCCAGGTTCTGAGGCCAGGGAACAAACCCGCTCCAGGCGCCCATGAGTGCGAGCACCATCAACGGCAGCCAGATTTCGGCCCCCTGGCCCTCGAAACTGATCTGCGTGCCGTCTTCAGCTTCGGTGTTGTCGACGAACAAGCGCCAGAACCAGGCCGCCATCCATGGCGCCGGCACCACCAGCACGCAGCCCAGAAAGGCGAAGATGTACCTTCCGAACTGGGGTAGGGCGTTGCCGGTGAAGTGCAGATGGGTACCGCCGCGCAATGCAGTGGCTTCAGTCATGAGCCTCTCCTTTTCGCACACTAACGGCCGTCGTAGTGAGTCGGCGCAGCTGGCCAACTTCGACAAGATAGTGCGGGGACGCGCCGGTTAACAGCCTACGATTGGGCACAGCAGACAGGGCCAGATAGCGATCAGCCACTGTTCCGATCCGTGTCACGGTCTCGATAGTGCTCGTGAGGAATGGGCAAGCTGGGGCGCGGATTGAATCCGGCGAGTGCGCAGGGCGGGTGCGAAACCCCGCGGGCTCATCCCTGCAGGGCGTGGGCCGTACGCAGCCAGCCCAGAAGCTCGGCGTCGACCTCGGACGCGGATTGAAGCTTCACCGAGTGTCCTACGCGGCTGGGTCCCAGCTCCTGTGTCTGAACAATGCGGGCGCTGCGAATCGGTTCGTCCGAAACGAAACCAAGTCTCAGCCCTTCGTCCTTCACTGTAACGCTGCCGAAGTGGTACTTGTGGATCAGGTTGATCGATGTTTTGACGGCATCGACGCGGAACTCGCCGAATCGACGCAACTGGGCAACCAGAGCGTTGTAAATCTCCATCGCCACCGGGTTCTTGCCTTTGAAATGAACTTCCGTTGAGGAAGTCTGGCAGGAGTGGGGTTGGTGATTTTTCGAAAAGGATCGCTGGCAGTTTGGGCAGGTCCACCTGGTGGACTTCTTGACGGCTGCCTTTTTGGGGGATGCCTTCTTCGCCGGCTTTTTTACAGCTGCCTTCTTAGCGGCCACCTTCTTTACAGGTATCTTCTTTGCGGTTTTCTTGGCCGCCGGCTTCTTTGCCGGCTTCTTTGCCGGCTTCTTTTTTTCAGTCTTCTTGTTAACCATTTCTATCGCTTTCTGCAGTCTGGTCACCCTTGAAAAAAAGGGGTGCTTGCATATTCGTCAAACGGGCGACTGCAAAGGGCATTCCTGTAAGAGTAGCGTACAAAAGATAAGGAGGATTGCCAGCGAGTGCTTTTCTCGGCACCCGGGAGGCTGTGAGGGCTCTTGCCGCGGAGCCGCTCATCCGTTTTCTTGCGGGGAGTCATTTCCACCAATCCTGTTTCTGCCATTTCTCCATTTTAGAGGAAATATAGATTTCTATGGATTACCGCCCCCTTGGATCCACGGGTCTGGAGGTCTCCAGCCTCGGCCTCGGCACCGCGCAAATCGGTCTCCGCTACGGCGCCGACCCGGTGGAACCGCCTGCTGCCGCAGAATCGATTCGCCTGCTGCGACGGGCTGCTGAATTGGGCATTAACTATTTCGACACGGCCCCGGCCTACGGCGACATCGAGCCGTTGGTCGGCGAGGCGTTGGAGCCGATCCGGCCACGGCCAGTGATAGGCACGAAGCTGAACATCTGCGATAAGGATGGCCCGTTCACCGGCGATGACCTGCGCAATCGAATGTCGGAGTCCGTTGATGGGAGCCTGCGGAAACTGCGCATCGAATGCATCGACCTGCTGCAAATCCACAGCGCACCATCGCCGTTTGTAACCGATGAGCTGCTGGCTGTCATGGATGAGCTCTCCAGCAGTGGTAAAGTGCTTCACTGGGGTGCGACCACCTACGGAGAAGAGCCGCCCCTTGAAGCGCTGACTGCCGGTGGACGCTTTCGCACCGTGCAGATCGCCTACAGCCTGCTTGACCGCACCCTTGAGCGTCGGGTGATTCCGCGCCTGCACGAGGAGGGGGTGGGCCTCATCCTGCGCTCCATGTTCCTGCAGGGCGCGCTCTCACCGGTATGGACGAAACTCCCGGAAAAGTTGCAGGACTTGCGTGGCGCCTGCTCGAAGGTGGCGGACGTGGCACAACAGATGGGGGTGCCGATGTCGGAACTGGCGCTGAGGTACGCCGCGTTTCAGCCGCGGCCGGCGGTGGCGGTGTTCGGCACCATTAGCATCGACGAGATCGATTCCAACGTTGCCGTCGTTGAAGCCGGCCCGTTACCCGATGATGTCATCGAGACGCTCAACGCGATTACCCTCGAAGACGAATCGCAGCTCAATCCAGGTACCTGGGGACATCTGGACTAGCATCTGAGATCGTCAGCCGCCGTGCTCACGCGTAACAAAGGCGCTCAACCCGCTTTTCAAGACGCTCGGCGTGGTCGATGAGTATCGCCATCAGCTGCTGTCGATCTGCGTTGTAGGTAGGGTCGCTCCATCGATTGACTAACTCGCCCGGGTCCAGCTCCAGGTCATAGAGTTCGCCGAATTCGTAGCCGTGATAGTAAGTGAGCTTGCGATTTTCGGTGACGACGGTCTTGAGGCGCAAGCCTCGAGGATCGTCCGTGCACTCAACGATCGAATGCTCACGCACGGCCTCGGACTCACCCCGTAGCAGCGGCATGGCGTCAACGCCGTCACATTCATCGGGCACCGTCTCCCCAAGCGCGGCTAGAACCGACGGCACCAGGTCTACGAGACTGCACAGCCCGGGTACCCGCCGGCCACCGGATACGCCGCCTTGTGGCCAGCGCACGACCAGCGGAATCCTTACCAGCTCTTCGTAGTGAAAGGGCCCCTTCATCCACAAGCCGTGATCTCCGAGCAATTCGCCATGGTCGCTGGTAAAAATGACGATGGTGTTGTCGGCGAGGCCTTCTTCTTCGAGGCACCGCAGGATGCGCCCGACTTGCTGGTCGATCAGCTTAACCATGCTGTAGTAGTACGCCCGACCCTGGCGTGCGTCGGTCTCAGACACCTCGCGGGTGTCCCCGGCACTGGAGCCCTGCCCGGCAATGGGGTAGTCGCCGCGAAACTCGGACTGCTCGATCTCGCCTCGGTGGGCAAGTCCAAAGTGCGGTGGCTTGTCGTCGAGTTCGCCATGCTGGTACCGGGGCAAGGGTACATCAGCAGGGTCGACGCGATCGTCAAAGTCCGTCGGCACGGCGTGGGGGTGGTGCGGGTCCTGAAAGCCGATGGCGAGAAAAAACGGTGCGGCGCCGCCGCGTTTTTTGAGGAAGTCGATGCTGCGCTCCGCTGTCCATACGCTGTTGTGCCAGGCCACGGGTAAATCCCAGTCGAGCGCGCGGCCGCCAAACTTTGGCGCCTCTGAAAGCGGTCTGGCGTTGTTGAGCGACTCTAAATCAGCGGCGGCTGCTGCCGCCTGTTCCTTCACCCACAGACCGTAGTGACCGCCGAGTCCTCCGGTCGAGTGACCGTGACACAGCTCGACCCGGTCGAAGCCATAGTAGGGTCCGTTCCAGTCGGCGAAACGGCTCTCCCAATCGGCCTGCCTGGTCTCCTTCGAACCCGAGTCCGCGGTCGGTGAGCCGTTGTTTGGAGGCTGGTTTATCCCCATATAGGCCTGAAAGTGCGCCTTGCCGATGTAGTGGGTTCGATAGCCCAAGTCGTTACATCGGTGCGACAACATGGGCGTATCCTCGGGTACATTCATGCCGACATTCCAGGCACCGTGGTGACTCATGTACTGGCCGCTGAACAGACTCGCCCGCGCCGGCGTGCATACCGGGTTGGGGGTATAGGCGCGATCGCACACAACCCCGCTGGCTGCCAAACGGTCAAGGTGCGGCGTACTGGTAAAATCGGAACCGTAGCAGCTGAGCGAATCCCGTCGCTGCTGGTCGGTGGTGATGATGATGATATTGGGGTCATTGGCATTGCGCTGATTCATCGTGGTCCCAATCGAAAGGTTGGCAAAGGATTTCTTCGGAGCTAATATGGGAGCTGCACAAACCCTATCGGACTGGAGATAGGGCGGCCAGGATAAGGCATGACAGGATACAGTGGACATGACACCGGCGTCATGAGTACGCCGAAAGGTGGAGCGTGAAAATCACCGGAGTCAAGACAACCTTGTACCTCTACAATCTCGGCTGGTGCATGGGCGACGCCAATTCTCCGGCCGGCCGCACTCGCGGTTGCGGCTGCGTTGTCGAGCTTGAGACCGATGCTGGACTAACCGGTATAGGACTGGGTGGCGGCGGTGTGCGTCCACAGATCAGCGCTCTCGTTGAAGGCGTCCTTAAGGGTCAGGATCCTCGCAGCGCCCAGGGCCTCTGGCAGCGCATGGCCAACAAGCACTTCAAGGGGGGGCATGACGGGCTCATCAACGATGCCATCGCCGTTCTTGACATGGCCGTCTGGGACCTCAAAGCCAAGGCCAATGAGGAGCCGCTGTGGAAGACTCTGGGTGGATCGAAGGACCGCATCCATTGCTATGCCAGTGGCATTGAGATACCCCTGTCGGATGAATTGATGCATGCCTGGTACTCGAGGATGGCAACCCAGTACGGCCTGCGAGGCGGCAAGCTCAAGGTCGGTCTTGACCAGGACGCAGACCTGCGTCGGATTGGACTCATGCGCGATGCGCTGATGCAGGCTGACGACAACCCGATGCTATTGATCGACGCCAACGAGTACTGGTCGCCCAAGCAGGCGATTCGCAAGGTGCGTGAGATCGAGGAGGAATTCGATCTCACCTGGGTCGAGGAGCCTGCCCGACGGTGGGACTTTCTCGGTCTGCGCCGGATCAAGGACTCCGTTCGTACGGCGGTTTGTGCCGGGGAGAACCTGGACACCCTTGGGGACTTCCTGCCGTACTTCCATCATCACAGTGCCGATATCGTTCAGGTCAGCTGCGGTATGGGTGGGATCACCCCCGCGCTGCAGTTGGCGGATGCCGCCTTCGGCTACGAGTTGCCGGTGACCTTGGGTAATTCACCTGGCCTCATCCATGCTCATCTTGCCACCGTGATGCCGAATTTTATGACCATGGAGGTCTGCAACGTCGAGCCTCCCGATGGTGTCTTCACGACGGACGTCACTGTGGTAGATGGTTGGGCGATTCCGGGCGACAAACCGGGACTGGGGATCGAAATCGACGTGGATGCGCTCGAGAAGCAGGCGATAGAGCGGGTACCGCCGGGGGCTGGGCCCAGTCCATTCGGCCGGCGCCCCGGAGCAGGCTTGTACGAGATTCCCCCGACAGAGGAAGAGAAGGCCGCAGCGGCCAAGGGCATGGAGGCATGAAGGACAGCTAATGAAAATCACTGGATACCGCACAGAGACCTACAGCTTTCGTCTGGACCGTGCCATTGGCGACTGCAATTACCCCGGCGGCGTCGACGGCATGGGAGGGGGATTCCTGTGGATCGAAACCGATGAAGGAATTAGCGGAGTGGCGCCGATGGCCGGCGATGTCGAACCGTTGTTTCGCCTGATCGAGGGCCAAGACCCACGCGAGGTTATCGGTCTCTGGCGCCGCATGGTAGACGAGGTACACAAGAGCGGTCTGGCGCTGGCAGCAGGTGCAATATCCGCCATCGATATCGCCCTGTGGGATCTCAAAGCCAAGATCGCCGGCGAGCCCTTGTGGCGCACCTTCGGGTCGGTCGAAGGCCGCGCCCGCGCCTATGCCAGTGGCATAGACTACAACCTGGGTGATGAAGAGCTCTTCGCGTTCTACGACGGCATGGCCGAACGCGGTGTCGACGGCGGCAAGCTCAAGATCGGGCTCGACCAGGAAGCGGATATCCGCCGTATCGGCATCATGCATGAGGCGCTCTCGAAGGCCTCGGACCGTCCGCACCTGTGCATCGATGTCAACGAGTACTGGTCGCCGAAGCAGACGATCCGCTACATGGCCGAGATCGAGAAACACCACGACATCACCTGGATCGAAGAGCCCGCCAGACGGTGGGACCATGAGGGCCTGAAGCTGGTCTCCCAACAGGTGAAGGCGGCCGTGGCCAGCGGCGAAAACCTGCGAACGATCGGTGAATTCTATCCCTTGGTGCAGCACCAGGCCGTCGACATCCTCAGCATCTCAGCCGTTCAGGCCGGTTTCACCGGTTGTCGCCAGATCGCCCATCTGGGCCACGCCTACGAGCTGCCGGTGTCGATGATGAACTGTCAGGCCAACTTCATGGCCCACCTGGCCGCCGCCTTGCCAAACCATGTCTCCATGGAGGTCGTCGAGCCCGGCCGCGAACACTGTATTCGCTTCGACAGTCATATCGAAGATGGCTTCATCGTTCTCGGCGACGCAGCCGGCCTAGGAATTGAGGTGGACGAGGACAAGCTAGCTCAGCTGCAAGCCAATCCGCCTGTGCTCACCGGTCCTTTCCCCTTTCCTCGGCGTGAAGGGGCGGGACTGTACGTGAAGGGATTTCAACCAGGCGAAGTGAACTGGCGCTGATTCGTACGGCTTCCTGGTGATGTCTGCCTGCACCTGATCTTCCATCCGACCATCTTCTCCGGGTGCCCGTTTAGCGATTTCTGCCTGATATCTCTATAATACTAGTGTACTATGGTATTATTACAATAATACATGAAGCCGCAATGAGACCTGGAGTAGCCGTTCCCATGAGTGTAGAGTTTGATCCAACCCGCCCGATTTACCTGCAGATAATCGAGGTGATCAAAAAGGGAGCCGCCCAGGGACTCTACCCCTGCGGCGAGAAGCTGCCATCAGTCAGAGAGATGGCGAAAGAGATGCGGGTGAATCCGAATACCATGTCGAGGGCCTACATGGAGCTGGAAAGAGACGGATTCATCATGACCAGACGGGGTGAGGGTTCGTTCATTACCGAAGACCCCGGACGGATTGCCAGAGAAAAACACACGCTTGCACGCCTGGCTCGAGACCGCTTTGTTGCCGAGATCCAATCCTTGGCGCTCAAGCCCGGGCAGGTGGAGGAACTTCTGCGCAGCATTGGAGAGGAGACGAGACGATCATGATCGCCGTTGACAACTTGTGGAAAACTTATCCAGGCACCACGGCGCTGCGGGGCGTTTCCCTGGGCGTGGACAAGGGCCGCGTGGTAGGGGTCTTGGGCGAGAACGGCAGCGGTAAGAGCACGCTGTTCAAAGTGATCGCCGGAGTGGCACGAGCCAGCGAAGGAAGGGTCGAGATAAATGGCCTGGAGATCGGCACTGAGACCCGGCGCATGGTCTCCTACCTGCCTGAAGTCAGCCCGTTCTATGACTGGATGACGATTGGCGAGCAGCTTGAGTTTGTTGCGGCCTTTTACCCTGACTGGCAGCCGGAGAAAGAGCGCGAGTTGCTCGAGTTGATGCGTCTTGAAGCCAACCGCAAGATCGGCGTGCTGTCCGATGGCCAGAAGGCGAGACTCAAAGTCGTCGTCGCCTTTGCACGGCCCAGCGCCGTCGTCCTCATGGACGAGCCGTTTGGGAGAATTGATCCACCTTCACGCCGGCGCATTCTCGAGGCGCTATTGCGCGAGTACCGCATGGGCGAGCAGACCATCCTCATCTCAACGCACCTGGTCGATGAAATCGAGGAGCTCATTGAAGAGGTGGTCTTTCTACGCGAGGGAGAGATCGCACTGAAGGGCAATTCCGACGAATTGCGCTCGCAGCGCAACCAATCGCTGTGTGACATCTTCGAGGAGGTGGTATCGTGAACGAGTGGAAGGCGCTGTACCTGAAAGAGATCAAAGAGCACCGGACCATTTTCATCTTCTTGTTGGCACTCACGGTTGCTGCCGGATTCGTCTCAGTGATATCAGTTGGCTGGAACACGGAAACATCGGTCGTCTCTTCGACCATAGCCGGCACGCCTAGCTCAAACAGCCTTGATTGGTCCTTTCACATGTTGTGGGCGGTGGTGCCGTACCTATTCGTTTTCGTTATGCCGTTCCTGCTCACTCACTCATTCGCCCAGGAGATGAAGGGGCAGACACACTACCTGCTGTTATCGCTGCCGGTCAGCCGATCTGCCCTTTTCCTGTCCAAGGTTGCTGCACTGGTCACCGTGGCGGTTGCCATATTTGTCTTGGCAACCGGAGCCACTCATATCCTCTACCTGCGGCTCGTGGAACTGATCAATAGTAATCTGCAGATGTCAATGACGAGAGTCGCGCCACGACACCTGTGGCTCCTTATCGGAGAGGTCTACTTTGCGATGCTGTTTGTTTTCCTGGGGGCGGCCAGCGGCGTTGCCGGAGTGCGACTGGTCATCAAACGTTTTCAGGGCTTGGCATCGGCCGTCTTCGTCGGCTGCGCATTCTATCTCTACGTCCGCCTGCTACCCCCCGCACAGAGTCTCTTGGGGTATGTGCTCGACTCTTACCGGATACCCCTGACCAAGGCCGACAGCGCCTCTGGCCAGGCTCTCGTTCTTCTGGGAGACGGCGCCGACTCGATTTCATCTGGCCTCGACATCGCCGCCTACTCGGTCCTTTTCGGGACCGCTCTGATTGGCTGCGGTGTTTTCCTGTTCGACAGACGTGCCGAAGCTTGAGCGTTACTCGCACGTTTGACTTGTTGGCCGCGGTCTAAGACCTTAGATCGCTCTACCTCCCGATACACTGACTGGAGATGAGATCATGGGATGTTACAATTCGGCCGTCATCAACGCACCTGCTGACAAGGTTTGGGCCGCCTTGAACAATTTTCACGATTTGTCGGCGTTCCCGAACGTCGTCCAGAGCCTCGAGGTTGTTGGCGATGCCGGCGGCACGCAGATCGGCGCCAAAAGATTGCTCAATGGCGCGATTCACGAGACCCTGATATCCCTCGACAACGACGAGCGCGTCTGCCGTTACAGCATCGACGATGGACCCGGAGCGCTCTCCAAAGGCAACGTCAGTGGTTACGTCGGACAGGTTCAGGTTTTTCCCGTCACCGATGCTGATGCCTCTTTTGTGCTGTGGACCTCGAGCTGGGAAGACAGCAAGGGAGGGGTTGCCGAATTCAGCAATCCGATCTACCAGGCATTGCTCGGAGACTTGAAGGCCTCGCTGTCGTAAGCAGAAACGTGCAGGCAAACCTGGCGACTAGGGGTCAGACCACCGATCGGACGATGCGATAACAGCGCAGCTTACCGGTCCAGGTGGTGACGCAAAGTCCCCCATCATCGAGCACAACCGGCGCCGCAGTGATGGGTGCGTCAAACGCGGTCTCGGCCTCACATTCACCCGTTTCGGCGTTCAACAGATAGAGCACGGCATCAAGACCGCAGACAGCGACCTGCGTTCCGAACAAAACCGGAGGCGCCAGGACCGTGCTTATGCCCCGGTGCTGG
>Ga0115002_10003845_pt1 | contig 18519 bp, 11 predicted proteins | sample ArcticOcean_MG_C_8_FD_89576 | JGI IMG/M metagenome (GOLD analysis project Ga0115002, IMG submission 89576) | Marine microbial communities from western Arctic Ocean - ArcticOcean_MG_CB11_86 | ecosystem: Environmental > Aquatic > Marine > Oceanic | place: Arctic Ocean: Canada Basin | collected... | reverse complement strand
TAACGCTTCATGCGCGGAGTCGGATGACTGTGCGATAAACTCTTTCACTTGCTGGGGAGTTGGAGGCAAGCCGAGCACCGCGAAATTGGCTCGCCGAATGAATGTTCGACGATCGGCTGCTGGGCTAGGCTTGAGTTTTTTGCTAACCAGCTTGGCCCAAACAAACCGATCGATTTCATTGCGAGACCAATTGTCGTTGGGCAGTCGAGGCGGTAGTGGATTTGAGAGCGGTTGAAATGCCCAGTGCTTTCGTCCCGCCTCGAGATCTAATGATCGCAAGTCGACTTTCTTGCCGTCGCGAGGATCAGGTGCGCCCATGGCGATCCATTTGGCGAAGTCGTCAATGATTCGTTTGGGCAGTTTCTCCTTCGGTGGCATTTGAATCGATTCATGCCGAAGTGCCTCTAAGAGTAAGCTTTTGCCTGGTTCGCCTGCGACGATAGCCGGTCCAGATTCTCCTCCGGCTAACAGCCCTGCGCGGCTGTCAACTAGCAATTTTCCCTTCAGCTTTCGCCGCTTCGCTGCGTCTTGAGAATGACAGGAGTGGCACTTCTCGACGAGTACCGGTCGGATCTTTGACTCGAAGAACTCAATCTCCCGGCTCTTCTCTTTGTCCTTTTCAGCGGAATGTGCCTTTGGAACTAGAGGCAAGAAGAAAACGAACAGCATCACTATCAAACCGAAGCGAATCGTGGCTCGGAAAAATAGTTTTTGAGATGCTCGGTGGTTGAGAGTCTTCAACGCCGCTTCCTCTTCTAGATGTTGTCAGCGCGTTCCGCACACGCAGCTTTCACTCGCGAGACAAAATCCCGCAACTCACCGGACGGATCAGCTCCACTAATTAGCGGATGGCCGACGGCGAACAGGGTGGCACCGAGCTCGGCGCCGGCAACACTGTCAGCGGCACTCATCGTCCCGATTCCCACGGGAACATTGACGTTGGGAACGACTTCCTGCAACCACTGGACTCCACTCTTGCTCGGGTCGTGGCGACGCTGATCTGCTCCGTAATGTAAGAAGATAGAATCGACGCCCCATTCGGCGCACTGAATTGCGCGGGAGAGTGGGTTCTTAACACCAATCGTGTCGATAGCAACGTGAATACCCGTTTCCTTTCCAGCCGCAACGGCAGACAGAATCGTCTGATCGGATGCTCCGGCGCAAACCGTCATCGCGTGCGCGCCGTATTGTTGTGTTAGGTGCACATTCTTTCCGCCGGAATCCATGGACTTGTAGTCGACCAAAACTGGCATGTCGGGAAACTCTTTGACTAAGGCTCCGATTGATTCGACGCCGCAGTGGACCACCAATGGAGTGCCTACTTCCAATACATCGACACCCGCGTTTATACCAATTGCAGCCATCCGCAACGCCTCGTCGATAGTCGTTACGTCCAAAGCGAGTTGAATGGCAGGTGAGGGAAACACAGGTCCTCCTTGTCGTAAGATAAGATTCTGAAAGCGACTCCTTCGGTAATTTTAACACATCACGATTCGTTGGTTGTATCCCGATTCGCCCTGAAATGGGTGAATTTGGCAAAGCCGATTTTCCAAAAACCGTGTTTTACCACCAATAAACATAGTTGATCCTTTCGTTTCGATCGTTTTTTGGCCTTGGGGACAATAATGGGGACGCCGTAAATCTCTTAATGGGTAGAATAGCGATTGGCTCACCTTTAACAAAAAATGTCGGTGAACTGATGAAGCCATGAGCCAACGAGAGACGTAAGGATCGCAATGCCACGCAAGCAAATTCAACGACGAACATTTTTGAAAGCGGCCGGTATCAGTGTCGCTCTGCCCGCGCTGGAGTCGATGTGCTTTGCCGCGGATTCAGAGGTGGCGGCGAATTCGGAGGCGACAGGGGATTCGGAAGCGGTTGCTCCACGACGGCTGGTTTGTATTGGCAATGAATTTGGAATGTACCCAGAAGATTTCTGGCCGAAAGAAAGTGGCGCCGACTATGCGGTGACAAAGTTGCTCAAGCCGCTCGAAAAACACCGCGATGACTTTACGCTGTTCTCGCACCTCGATCACGGACTCAAGGGGGGCCACTTTGCAATCCACGCGTTTTTGACGGGCGTCAAATATATGGATGCCAAGGGAATGGCTGATGGTGGAATCAGTTTGGACCAGCGGTGTGCAGAGCAAGTTGGATCGCGAACGCGGTTTCCATCGTTAACGATTGGATCGGAAGGCGGGTTGCACGGTGGTTGTCAGATGAGTTGGACTCGGACTGGCACCCGAATCCCACCTGTTCCAGGACCTCGCGAGTTGTTTAAGAAGTTGTTCATCGACGAGAATGCTACAGCGAAAAAACAGGCGACAAATCGTCTCGACCTGCAAGCTTCCATCTTGGACGCTGTTTTGGGTGACGCCAAGTCGCTAGAGAAGCGAGTGAGCAAGGCCGATCGCGTGAAGCTAGATGAATACTTGTCTGCGGTACGCGAGGTTGAGGTTAAGCTTAAACTGGACCGTCGTTGGCAGAATGTCGCCAAGCCAACTACCGATTTAGAACAGCCCGAAAACGAAGGCTTGGCGCGAGACCTGCCGCGAATTTACGATCTGCTCGCGTTAGCCTTGCAGACCGATTCTACTCGAGTCGCTACGCTTGAGGTTGGAGGCAGTTTTGCTGCCAGCGATATTGGAATTCTCAAGGGATATCATGGTCTCTCGCACCACGGTAAGGTCCAGGGAAGTATCGATCTCTTAACTCAAATTGAATTGTATCAAGTCGAACAGTTCGCTCGATTCGTAGAAACTCTTCGCTCGATTCGCGAACCAAATACCGATGGCAGTTTGCTCGACCGTACGCAAGTTCTATTCGGCAGTGGGATGGGGAACGCAAATTCGCACACCAACAGCGACTTGCCAGTTATCTTGGCCGGTGGTGGATTCAAGCATGGCGAACACAAAGTCTATCCCCGCGATCAACGAACACGAGTGCCGCTCTGCAATCTATATCTGTCGATGCTACAGCGTTTCGGAGTCGAAGTCGATCGTTTTAGCACTGCGACTCGTACTCTGACTGGACTTGAGACGGCGTAGTGATGAATTCTCAAAAGATCTCAACGACGTTAGCACTTTGTGCTTTGCTTGCGATGCCGACTACCTCTTGGGCAGATGATGTTGCCGAACTAGCGACGGCTGGTGATCCTGCTTTTGAGAAGATAGTGAAGCCTTTTCTGTTGAGTCATTGTGCTGGCTGTCACGGCGCGAACAAACAAAAGGGTGAGCGGCGATTCGATACACTCGCGTCTACGATTGACGGTGACGATTCCTTCGTTGACTATCAAGATATTCTCGATCAATTGAATTTGGGCGAAATGCCACCGCAAGAGGCAAAGCAACCAAGTCCCGAGCGTCGTCGAGAAGTTGTTGTTTGGCTGACCCGAAAAATCAAACAGTACCATCTAAAACGCGAAGCACTCAGCGGAGAGACCGTGCTTCGTCGTTTGAACTCACGCGAATATGAAAACACGATTCGCGACCTCATGCACCTTGAAATGTCGATGTTCCAACCAGCTGCGAATTTTCCTCGCGAACGGACGACTGAGCATCTCGATAACATTGGAGCTACGTTGGTTACGTCGGGTTACTTACTGTCGAAGTATCTCGATGCAGCGGATCTGATAGTGCAGAAGTCGTTGTATCCGCGAGAGAAACCTGCTGTACAGAAATGGACATTTCGAGACGAATTCAAACAACAGCCGGAGATTGATCAAGTCCACCGCAAAACGCATGGGCATTCTCATTTGACTTTGTACGAAGTGATCGCCGCCGACCGACCTGAAGGGGCTTACGCCTCAATTCACGCTTTCGAGGAGGGTGTACCCTTTGATGGATTTTACGAGATCCGCTTCAAGGCGAAAGCGTTGAATCGCGAACATCCCTATGACCCAAAGTTATTAGGCACCGATCCTCGGGAACCTCTCCGATTGGGAATCGTTGCCGGTAATTATTTGGCAGGCGATCTGCACAAACAGCAGGCGATCGAACCGTTGTTGACGGAGCTGGATTTGTCGGATGGCGAAGATTCTTATTCCGTTCGAGTGTGGTTGGATGCTGGCTACACGCCGCGATTCACCTTTCGAAACGGTACGATGGACGTTCGAAGTTTATGGGGACGATTGATCTCTAAATACCCAGATCAATTTCCAAAGCTGGAGCGAGGAATCGTGGCCGCTCGTTTTACTGCAATTAAGTACGGCAAGATTCCGCAGATTCACATCGATGATATTGAAATCCAAGGGCCCTTCTTCGACCAGTGGCCAAAGCAGAGCCAAAAGTTGTTGCTCGGTGATGATTGCGAGCAGATCCTGGCCACTGGCAAGATGTCCCTCGAGCAAATGCGAGCTGGAATCGCGTCGTTCTCTCGACGGGCATACCGTCGTCCCGTCACGTCGTCGGAAGTCGAGCGTGTCGTTGCGGTGGTCGTTCAGCGACTGAAAGCAGGACAGAGTTCGTTGGACGCTTATTCCGATGGCTTGAAGACCGTTCTTTGTTCTCCCAATTTCTTGTATCTAGAGGAGGAAAAGGGCGACCGGCTTTCTCAGCACGCATTGGCATCTCGACTTTCATTCTTTCTTTGGTCATCGATGCCAGATCAACGATTGTTAGATTTGGCGACCGAGAACAAACTCCAGGATCCCGCGATTTTGGATGCCGAAGTCGAACGCTTGTTAAATGGCCCGAAGTCGAAAAGTTTCGTGAAGGACTTTTTGGATAGTTGGTTGACTTTGCGAGATCTCGGCGCGACTCCGCCGGATCGTGGCGCTTTTCGAGCGTATTACCAATACGGACTCAAAGACTCGATGCTGCAAGAGACTCGCATGTTTACTCGCCATTTACTGCGAGAGAATTTGAGTGTCGCAAACTACCTCGACTCGAAGTTTACGTTTGTCAATAAACGCTTGGCTCAGTTGTATGGAATGAAGATTCCCGAACGCAACGAATTTCGACTCGTTCAATTGGAAGATCGTCGCCGCGGCGGGTTGTTGGGACAGGCGAGCGTGTTGACGGTATCGGCGAATGGTATTGATACTTCGCCTGTTGTTCGCGGGGTTTGGATGTTGGACAACGTATTGGGAACGCCTTCGTCGCCACCTCCGCCGGACGTCGAACCACTAGATCCCGATACTCGCGGTGCAAAAACAATTCGTGAACAGCTGGCAAAACATCGCAATGTCGCGAGTTGCAATGACTGTCACCGTAAGATCGATCCACTCGGCTTTGCCCTTGAGAATTTTGACCCGATCGGCCGATGGCGAGAATCCTACGGACGGAGAGCGAAAATTGAGACCGCGGGTGAACTTCCTAGCGGTGAGAAGTTCGAGGATGTAGTAGGGTTGAAGGAGATCTTGGTCGAAAGAAAAGAAGTCTTTGTCCGATCGCTTGTCGCAAAGATGCTTGCCTATTCGTTGGGTCGAAAGCTAGAGCGTGCAGATCGCCCCCATATCGACCGAATTACTGGGGAACTAGCAAAGCGAAACGATGGGCTGCGAGATCTCGTGAAACTGGTTGTAGCCAGTGAGTTGTTTCAACGACCCTAATCGCTTGGTCTGAAGCGTGTCAACGAGTCGCATACTAGTTGAGTGTTTTCGTCGCCGTTGGGATTGGTCAACTCGATGGCAAACTGTTGCCAGTCGTGATCGACTTGATCGTAGTTCGAGAGTCCGAAAAGAAAACGATCGTCCTCAATAAGAAAGCTTACTGCTTGATTCGCCCGCACGTTTGATTCATCCCTAAGCAATTGAAGTGCTAATTGGTCTGCACTGGCAAAGTCGTTGATTGATTGGGCAAGGATCATGCTGGCAAAGGTGAAGAACGGATATTCCGTATCGTCGTTTTGGACGATTAAGACTCCTCGAGTTACCAAAAGAATCTTCTGCAACAGCGAGAGGTAGTTTGGATTTTCACGATCGCGATCGATCAACAGATCTCGCGCGAGATAATTCGGCGCGCGAAAGATGTCAGTGTCAATTCCTGCGTGTACCAGCGCGATTGCAACCGCTGTGGTGAAACGGCGGTATCGGACGAATCTAACCGGATCGGATTCGAGGTCTGGCTCCCCCCATCCAGTAAGTCCTATCGTTTCCGATAATTCGAAATTGATTTTGGTAGGAATCACGCCCGTGTTATGGACTTTGGTCCAGGTCGAGACCTAGTTCCGATAACCGGGGTCGCTTGGTGAAAAGTCGACAATGTCTTGGATGGAAGTTTGCGAGCGAGTAAACTCGAATAGTTGTTGTACGTATGGATTCATCGTGGCCAGTTTTCCGAGCAACTGTTAATTTTCGGGAGGGCCGAATTGTTTCATCGTTTTCGGAATAATTCGGATGTAACAAGATTTTCAATGATCGATTGAAGTTTGTAGTCGTCTTTCTTACTCTCAACAGCGATCATCTTGATTTGAGGAGAGTCGTTAATCGTCATAACTCTTCGCAGGGCGAAGGTGGCCAGCTGTTCGACAAATGCTTCGGCGAAGCGGTCGATATCAGCTTGAAGAAGTTGTTTGAATTCGTCGGGCCCGCTGTATTTCCGGCCGTCTGGAAGTTCGCCGGTAGCGTTAATTGGCGGATTGTCGCCTCGGCCGCCGACCACGTTTTCGTTGTCCCGCCATTGACCGATGGCATCGTAATTATCAAAGGCGAATCCGAGCGGATCTATCTTGCGGTGGCATGACGCACATGTGTTGTGGGTAGCGTGAGCTTCCAGTTGTTGACGAATTGTCGCTTTGGGCTGATCGCTAGGCGTTGGCTCCAAGGGTTCGACGTTGGGCGGTGGTGGCGGAGGTGTTTTCCCGAAGATCGCTTCCGAAACCCAAACACCTCTGTGAACTGGTCGATGTCGAGTCCCGTCGGAAGTGAGCGAAAGGACCGAGGCGTGGGTCAGCAGGCCGCCTCGATGATTCTCCGGCTGCAACTGTACTCGCTGGAATCCCGATTGGGCCGGTTGCGGCATTTTGTAATGCATTGCCAAGCGAGAATTGAGCACTGTCCAATCGGACGTCACGAATTCACGAATTGACATGTTTCTTTCAAATACCTCGGCGAAGAAGTGGGTCGATTCAAGTGTCATACTCTGCTCGAGCCACTTGTCGTAGTCGGGATAGAGTTCTGGATCGGGTGGAAACATTCCGACTTTGTGAAGTTGCAGCCATTGCTGGGAGAAGTAATCGGTGAATCGTTGGATCTTAGAGTCCGACATCATCCGTTGTAAATGAGATTTCAAAATGCCTTTGTTGTGCAACTCACCTTTCTCGGCGGAAGCACGAAGTGATTCGTCAGGCGCGGAACTCCAAAGAAAGAACGAAAGCCTCGAAGCTAACTCCCAGTCATTAACGTCGGCTCGAGTTTGACCAGCAGTTCCTTCGACAATGAAGTAGAAGTTCTTCGAGGTCAGAACACCGGTCGCGGCCGAAAGGTATGCCGACCGAAAGTTCTCACCCGCAGCGAGTTCAGATGCGACGATCTTCTCATAGCGTTCGAGTTCCGTTTGCGAGACGGGGCGGCGCCAGGCTCTTTCCATGAATCGATTCAGACAACTGCTTGCTTCGACGACGTCAGTCGGGAACAATCCATCTCGTTTCGTCTTGTCGGCAGCTGTTAAAATGGGGCCTTCGTATTCCAGCCAGTCGACCAGCAGTAGTGGAAAGATCGACTTGCCGTTGTCGTCAAAAAGTTTGTAGCCAGTCGGGCGGCTGGTTTGGTACTCCTTTACGGTGGTGATCGTTTTGGGAGTCTGGCTGAGCGTGTGTCCCTCGAATTTTCCAGGTGCTTCGTTGGTTAGTGTAAAACCACCTTTGGGCAGGAAAGTTTCGAATTGAATAATGGTCGGTTTGTTTTCTGGAGCGATGACATCTTGCCCAATCTCGGATCGCTTGAGGCCGTTATTCCAAAGGGAGACTCGTGGCCTCCTACCTTTAAAAGAGGGCAGGGCACTGAGCTGAACGCGAATTCGATAGAGACCGGGTTCGCGTACATTGAAGTTTCCCTGGAGTTGTCCGGGAAAGATCAGCCAGCGCTGCTCGCCAGAATCTCTCCGCCCGCTATCGACCTTCGGCTGCTTGGTAGGAAACGCTCGGTTGAGGACACTGTTCGCAGCTGCGAAGTAGCGGTTAACGTGAGACGGTGAGAGCGACAACATCGAACCAATACGGTCGTAACCATGCCATCGCGGGTCCTCGTTGAGAGCCCCTGGCATGCGAGGATCAAAATCGACGCCGAACATGTCGTAGACAGCATGGGCGTATTCATCTCGACTGAGACGATAATGGGCCACCGGTCCGCGTTTCGCCATCCGAGCCGCTCGGCCGTCGTTTATTCGAGTTGAAATCCAATCGGCGACTGCACCAACCTCTTGTGCACTTGGCTGTGGCTGTTTTTTCGGCGGCATTTCTCCCGAATTAATACGAAACATCACTTCGCCCCAACGCTGCGCGACCGTCTGAGAACTGAAGTCCTGTGCCAATGTGTCGATGCGAAATTCACCTTCCTGCTTTTTCGAATCGTGGCATCGCAAGCAGTACTTGGCAAAAAATGGCTTTGCCGCTTCGTTGAAACTCGGCGATTCCGCAGCTCGAATGACCGTCGGCAGAGCAAACAAGCTAAGCAAAGCAAATAGTATGAATTTCTGTGTCATAGTGGCCTTCCTCTCCGAGGAAGAGGTTTTTGGGAACTTAAAAAAGGTTGGCTTACGTTTTAGGTTTAAATCCAGGAAGAAGTACTTCCTCGGAGAGGAAGACTACTGCGGGCTGCGCCCTTTTGATTGGTGATAGTGGCCTTCCTCTCCGAGGAAGAGTTTTTTTAGGACCTTAAAAAGGGTTGGCTTACGTTTCAGGTTTAAATCCAGGAAAAAGTACTTCCTCGGAGAGGAAGACTACCCTGCGAGCTACGCCCTTTTGGGAGTTTAAAAAAAGTTGGCTTACGTTTCAGGTTTAAATGCAGGAAGAAGTACTTCCTCGGAGAGGAAGACTACACTGCGGGCTGCGCCCTTTTGGGAGCTATTTTTGGGTGTTTCTGGCTCCAGCGAATCTCAGTCGGACGCTGTAGAGTGAGGTCCTGGCAGTGATGAAGAGTGTTTTGAAGTCATCCCCTCCAAAACAAACGTTGGCGGGACCTTCGGGTACGTCGATCTTTTCGAGTTCCTTTCCGGCGGCGTCGAAGACGTATACTTTGCCTTTGTGAGTGGCATAGATATTTCCTTTCACGTCGACAGTCATCCCATCGCTACCCTCGGCTATTTCAAATAGCTTCTTGCCAAGATCTCCGGCTGCAGTCACTTCGTAGCAACGGATGCTGGGCGGTAGTTTTTTCAGTTTGGGATCTGGATGCTTCGGGTGCCCTCCTGTATCAGCAATATAGACTCGCGTGTGATCGGGCGAAAAAACAATTCCGTTAGGCATCGCGAGGTCTTTGACCAACGCTTTCACTTTGCCCGTTGCGGGGTCGAGTTTATAGACCCAGTGGCCCGGGATTTCAGCTGGTTTGTTGAGGCCCCAAAGGCCCCAGGGCGGGTCGGTGAACCACAATGTTCCGTCGGAGCGAACTGCAACGTCATTGGGGGAGTTAAAGCGTTTGCCGTCAAATCTGTCGGCCAGAACTTTAACGCTGCCGTCCTTTTCAATGCGTACAATGTTTCGAGCGCTGTGCTGACAAGAGATGATTCGTCCTTGAAGATCAAGGATATTGCCATTGGCATTCTCGCTCTTGCGGAATAAAGACAATCCGTCTTTCTCACTCCATTGCATCAAATTGGCGTTAGGAATGTCGGAGAAGATTAGTTTCTTTTTGTCGGCGAGCCAGACTGGCCCCTCTGTGAATTTCATGCCCCCGGCCAGTTTCTCTACTTTTGCGCCCGCGGCTACAACCGATTCGGCGGCGTCTGCTGTAGAACTGAGTGCGACTGAAAGTGCCAAGGAGGCCACTAACAAAACAATCTTGTGGTTCATGGTTAATTTTCTCTTGTGGAAGCTGATTCTGAGCATGGATTCTTCGGTTCTGATCTTAATAGGGGAGTGATAAGGTTTCGCCTCGCTTCTGCTCTTCGCGGGACGTAACCCGTTCCTCGGGAGGCATGGTGACGAACCTCCAACTGAGACATTTGACGCGAACGCATGCGGCCGGCCGATAGCCGTCGAGTAATTCGGCGAACTTTAATCGCACTTGTATTCCGCTGCTTCCCTGTCCTGGATTTTTAATCTCTTTCCATTCGATAACTTTGCCAATCTTCTTGTCAGCTCGATGGAACCAAGTTCGGAGTGTCTTCTCGGCACAAGCGACGCCAAACCCGTCTTCTTGCTCCTTCTTGAATTCTGAAATGAGCGATGGATCGACCGCGAAAAATGTTACCGTGACGATTCCGCCACCGAAATCGAAATGCTCGATTGAATCGATCCAGCCTGGGGACCAGCGCTGTCGTTGATAACGCACATGCCGCCGCCGTTGCATTTCTGTTGCGAAATTACGACTCTCCTCATCGAGCCAGATGTCGGCGATGCTAAATTCCTTGTCGCCCCATCCCTGTGACCAAGTGAGATTGAATTGCACGATACTATCGGGAGCTACGTCTTTCAAATCGACGAGTCCACGGTTTTTCCAAACGCGGGTGACGATATCGATATCAAAAGTGTATGGAGAGTTAATGCCGTCTTTGGCCATTTTCCCCAAAGGAACGACAGCGATCTTTTCTTTCTCCCTGTCAACGGAAACAACCTTCCACGATTGGCCACGACGACTATAAAAACTGAAGTCGTCTTCGAGCGTAACGACATGGTTTTGCTTGATCTCGAATTTCTTTTGATCAATGGGAGGTGGTGGAATCGTGTTCTCCTCGCCCTTGGGAGGCAGCAGGAAATAGCCGTGCACGTGCGTGCCGATGGGTATGTCCCGAATCTCCGCCATAGCGCCGTTGTGCCAAACCACTGCGTAAGGCAAAAGCGCGAAGTAGTGAAGCGGGCCAGTGTGATATCGTCCGCTCGGACCACCGCCGTCGAGTCGTATCGCTCCACGACGATTGACGGGGTCGATGATTACTAATTCCCCGGCAATATACTTTCCGACATCTGCGGGCGGAAATACTCCCGGCAGCGGAACGTAATCTTCTTGTGCTTCGGCAAACACGGGAAAGACAATCGTCACTAATAGGAGAGTCGCAAGGGACATTGTTAGCTTGTTAGTTGTGGCGTTCACTTTTGGGTAGCTCCCTACGTGACTTCGACATTACGTGACTTTAATATTACTTAACTTCGACATTGAGACGAGGTCGAGCGGTCTTGAGTTTTGCGATACCAACTTCGGTCAGTCCGTTGAGCCCTTGAAGTGTCAGTGTTTTGAGTGACTTCGCCTTAATCAGAGAAACGAGTGCTTCGTCGGTTATTTGCGTCGCTCCGCCGATCCGCAATTCCTCGAGATTTGGCAGTTGAGCGATAAGCTTTACAGACTCGTCGTTCGCTTTGGGAGCGTAGGCGATGTCGAGCCGTCGTAGACTGTTGATTTTGGCGGCGTATGCTATTCCGGTCGGTGTCGCTTGGTTGTCCAGAAGCGACAAGTTTTCGATCGGCAGACCGACTAACGAGGCCACGGCCTCTCCCGAACTTTCGGGGTGATTGCTTCCGATTCCGCAAATCGTCAGCCCTTTGAGATTAGCTAGACTCTTCGCTCCCGCATCTGTGAACTTGACATGCGCGAACCACAGGCGACCGTTAACTCCAACTTTCGAGATGGCATGCAAACCTGCATCATTTAACGGCGTGTAGTGGAAGTTCACGTTCTCCAGTTTCGTTAGCTTTTTGAGGTGCGCGAAACCCGTCCCGTTGCACTGACTCGATGCCAAGCCCAGTACGCGAAGTTCAGTCAATTCGCCGAGGTGACTCAAACCTTCGTCCGACACGGAAGTCAACGTAAGATTGAGTTCTTCCAAACCTTTGACTTGACCGACCAGTTTCATGCCTGCATTAGTAACTACACAATTCGCCAAGTCTAACTTCTTAATGGTGGCGACTTCGCTCAAGACTTCGAGCCACTGGTCGGTGACGAGTTCATTTTTACCGCCACGTTTTTTCAAAGGGTTGTTGCCGTTGTAGAGGTCGATCGAGAGCACTTTTGAGAAGTCTTTGTCGTCAAAAACAATCGTACCACCAGCCAACTCGACTGCCGCTTGCAAGTTCATCGCAGACAACGACTTCACCATGTTGCGACCTAGTTCGTGGCAACCAGGTCGAGCGATGTGGACATCGGGTTTACCGTTGCGGTCGGGTTCAAATTGGAGTCCCGCTACCGGTACCGTCGAAGTAAGCGGATCGGAGGCGGCGACTTGATCGAGCGTCTCATTGATTTGTCGAGACCCTTCTCCCAGGTTGCGAATGTGGCCAGCGACGATAGGCAGCTCGTCACCCAAGCTGCTCCGAAAACGGGCGAAAGACTTAGTGACTGCCGCTTTAAATTCGGCTTTGTCCCGCGATGCATCGGATTCGCCTTGATGCCAGAACAGCCCTTTCACGACGAGTTCTTCTCCAAGTTTTTTCTTTACTTGCAAACGGGCCGATTGCATATAGAGCTCGAACGAAGCAAACAAACCTTTTTCAAAGGATTTTCCATTGGCGGGATCTTCGCCGGGCCACCAGCCATTAGCAGCGGGGTTGAGAACCGAGGCGCCGCAACGGCAATACTGGATGAAAACGATGTCTTCACCCGCTCGATCTGAAAGAGCTTGGGCAAGTCCATGGCCCATGGTTCTGACGTCAAGCGATGTTATTGTGGCGAGTTGTGACGAATTTGGCTCGGACACGCAGGGCATGCCAAAGTAGTAGACATTCGATTCGCTAAAGTCGCTGACTTTACCTTGCCTCAAATGGCTTATCCGCCATCCGTTCGATTGCCCTGCGACGATATACGCGTCGATTGCAAAAGCAGACTGCTGAGTACCGGCGATAAGTTGAATACAGGCGATTAAGAGAAGGAGAAGGATGTGTCGCATGCGCTTCACCGCTCGATTAGAGGATGTCGTAATTCAAAGGATGCGGGAATTGCATCTTTACGGTTGAGGGACTTTCTCGACTTCGTAACCGACGACTTTGGTAATGATCTGCTTGTCGTCGGCTTTCTTGAATTCACCAGTGAGTGTCATGACGGAACCGACGTGAAGGTCCATTCGATTTCCATTGATGTTGCCGAAATTGGAACGTATTTCGACATCCGTGCCGTTCGACAACTGAATCAGATACAGGTTGGGGTCATCCGCGGTAACTTGGACTTTCAGCAGTCCCTTGAGAATGATCTTATTGGCTTCGACGCTTTGGATTTTCCAACTACCGTCGTCCACCGCGGCCGGGTTAAAGGTTCCCGTTTCGGTGACGCCCGCGAGGGGGCCATCGGAATTACCAAAGTGTTCCTGCTCGACGCCCATCATTTGCATCAATTTGAGCAGCAGGTTTCCGTTGGGTGCGTGGCGATACCTGACATAGCGACCGAGTTTAAACTGTCCGCCGCCTCCGCCGCTCAAAACTAACGGAAGGTCTGCGACTGAATGATAGTCCGCGTGCTTTAGTCCCGACCCATAGAGCACCATGGAGTTGTCAAAGACCGTTCCTTCGCCATCGCGGAAAGACTTTAGTTTGTCAAGGAAATAGGCAACTTGACTGGCGTGCCATTGATTGATTTTGTCGAAGTGCGGAATGACTTGGCGATTGCGTACGAAGTGCGAAAGATAATGGAACTCTTCGTTGATCCCTATGAAGTCGTAAATTCCGCGACTTTCAGTATGGGCCATCATCATGGATGCGACGTGTGTAGTGTCCGTCCAAAAGGCAATTGCGATTAGGTCGAGCATCGCCTTTACGCGTTCGCCCATGTTCCGTGCCGCTGTAAATTCCTCGATACCGGCGATTCGACGCTGTCGTTCCACATCGTCACTCGACTTAAATTGATCGATTTGCTTTTCGACGTCACGGATGGAGGAAAGATACTGCTCAAGCGTTTTGCGATCGTTGAGACTGGCCTTGTTGGCGACTGCTTGGTAACTGTCCTTTACTTGATCGAGGATGCTCTTTGTGTTGTCGCGATACGATTTGTTGTTGAAGCCACGAAACAACGAATTAAAGACAACTTCCGGGTCGGCGGCAACGGGCAGAGGCTGACCTTGTTGATCGTACGACAAATAGTTTTCGCTGGAGTCGTTTTTGTCGATGTAGGGATCGCCGCGGAGGACCAGAGACTTTACGGGAGTTCGGTCGCCGATCGCGTCTGCAATCACTTGATCGAACGATTGAGCTTGTTTGAAGTTGGACTTCTTGGTTTGTCCAGTCATAAACGCCAGCGTTGCAGACGTGTGCGTACCGTTGGCGCGGTGGTCACTATCGATTCCGCTTAATATCGCAATGTCGCTTTTGTGACGTTGCAGTGGCGCGAGGAGATTAGAAAGCTCGAATTTCGTCTCGCCACCGCCAGTAATATCCCACGACGAAGGATTGACGCCGCAGCCTTTGTAGAGAACGCACATGCCGAGGTTGGGTGCCTGTCCATCGGTAGCTGCCGCACTTGAAATCGCCGGCGACATTATTTCCAACAGCGGCAGTGACAGCGCGACACTGGTTCCACGAAGAAATGAACGTCGGTTGATAAGGTAGCTTTGGTTCATTGTAAGTCCTGCCTGCTACGGAATTGATCGCTGAACACAATTTGTTCAATCAAAACTCCGATGCGATAGTCGTTCTTAATGAGTTCTGCGTGAATCCGTTCGATGGTGACGCGATCGAAAGGCTTGAGCTCGCGTCCAATTGCATAAGACAACATCTTGCGGATCATGTTATCGACGATTTGTTCTTTGTAATATGCCAAAAGTTCTTGCTTCAGCTCTTGCGGCGAAGAGAAGGTGTGACCATTTGGCAAAGTCCCTGCGGATGGTATAGCAGCCTTGTTGGAATAGGTCGTTCGCCACGTTCCGTTAGGGGAGAAGTTTTCCAGGCCTAGCCCAAGTGGATCGATGTGCTGGTGGCACACGCGACACGATTCTTGTGCCGTGTGGACCTTGAGAATCTCAGCCGGACTATTGGCAAGTTCTTTACTGACACGCTTCTCGGCTTCCGCAAGAGGCGGAATGTCTTCCGGCGGATGCATTCGTTCGCCAATAATGTTCTCCAGCAACCAAACGCCGCGACGGATCGGATTTGTGCGACTTGGAGCCGATGTCAACCGCATGATTCCAGCAGCTGTGAGCATCCCGCCCACGCGATCGCTCTTTACTAGATAAAGCTGCGGTGGTTGGTAGAACCGTTCGACTTTCAGTCCTACTCGAGATCTTCGAGCGGCGAAGATGTCGGCGTATTTCTCCTCGAAGCGATGCCCCTTGGCACCGGCACCTCGAGTTGCCTCGCGGCGAAGATAGGCCCAATCGGAGTTGACAATTTCCAGGACGGGACGATCTGACTTGATCAGCTCATCGAAACCAAAAAGTAGTTCGTCGTAAACTCCTCGCGTCCAGTTTTCTCCGTTGTAGAAAACTTTGTTGCTTTGCAATTCGCCAAAACCGAACCATTGCCCAGCAAAGTTCTCGGAGAGAGCAATTCGTTTTGGCGAGTTGAGCATCCTCGTGATCTCCGCTCGCAAGCCGTCGTCAGTTTGCAGTGAGTCGTCTTTTGCTGCCTGAGTCAACTGGTCGTCGGGCATTGATGACCAGAGGAAGTAGGAGAGCCGAGCGGCGATTTCATGATCGTCGACTCGATAGTGAGCAGGCGAGTTCTTGCTGGTCTCCATACGAAAGATGAAGCTTGGCGAGAGCAAAGTGTTTTTCATTGCCTGAAGCAACGCTTGATAATCCGATTTGGATTCCGATTTAGTTTGCCAGACGGCGAAGATCGCTTCTCGCTCGGCAGTGTTTTGGTGGCCGCGAAATGCTCGGCTTGCGAACCGATTAAGGATCGACTTGGCAGATTCGGCCGTGATTGTCTCTGGCTTGTCAGTAAAGCCCAAGACCGTTTGGCGAGCTTGTGGATCTTGGTCAAACTTGCGGAGAGCAAATTCGACACAGGCAATAAACTTCAACAGTGGGAGTTTGACTTGCCGCAATCGCTCGGAGTCATTATCGAATCCGGATTCGCCCGGCGCTTCGGTTGGGTAGAGTTGTTCGATTGTGGATGGCTCGAGGCCAGCGGCTTCGGAGCTGACGACGTAGGGCTGTTTGAGCTTGACGGCGAAGAGGTCTTCCAGCGTGTTCTGTAATTCGTAGCGGGTAAGTCGACGCAGGGGTGTAACACCGATGTGTGGTTTACCGTCTCGTAGAATAAAGTTGGTGCGATACGAATTTACGATTGCGTCGCGTTGCTGTTTCGTTAAAGGATCTTCGTCGCTGGGAGGCATCTTTCCAGCACTAACCATTTTTTCCACGCGAGTCCAGAGGCCTTCGTGTTGTTCGCGATCTTGAATAGGTGCCGCTGCCAGAAGCGGTGACAAATCGACCTCACCTTCTTTGTCTTCAGCATTGTGGCAATGAGCGCAATTCGACTTCAGAATAGACTTCACGTCTTGCGCATTAGCGGGACTATGAGCGTAGAGTAGGAGGCTCAAAAGCACTGTGCTCAAGAGTGAGGGGGAAAGCGTGGTATTTGATGTTTGCATGGCGGGATGTCCTCCGGGCTCTCTATTGTAGTCGATAAGACAGTGAGGTGATTACCTCGGGGAGGCTTTGTTTTCTGATGGAGTTATGTAGGGAAGTTCCGTGCGAAGCTAGGTCAGCGGTAGAAATGCGGCGAATGCTCTGGGAAGTGATCGTCGTCGTGGGACTGCACGATTACAACACCGCTTTCCCTGTCGAGAATTCGGAACCCCCCCGCGTTTTGTTCATCGGAGTAGAGCGACGTGAGTCTGTCTTGAAGTGGCGTTAAGGAATCGGCTTGTCGCCCGTCGATCATCATGACAATGTTTATGTTGAGTGATAAGTACTCGGAGTCCAGCAAAGCGACGATGTCGGAGGGCAATGTTCTTTCTGCAATTAAGCCAATCGATATGGCATTGGCGAGGGGTGATGATTTTGCCATTTCACGAATGCCGGCGCCGTCGGTGTTGACATCCAATTCGCGGAGAAATGGCAGCATTGTCGCTATCTCACGAATCTCGTCGGCACTTAAGAAGGCTGGCCCGTGTGTACGATGCAGGGAGTGTAAGTTTCCGAAACGCGGGTAAGCATATGCGGATAACGGCGTCCCCCTTTCGACAGAGATTCTCATTGTTTCAAAAAGAATATCGAATCTTGAAGACCCCAATCGCCTCAAGGACGCTTCAGGAAATAAACCTCCTATGATGTCGAGGTGACGCAGAGAACGTAGGTGGTCCGAGTCGGCAATGAGGTCCAACGCCTCGTCGCGGACGCTGCGGCCCATGTTAAGAGTTGTGAGATTGGAAGGAGTTCGCGCTATATGCTGCACCGAATCGCTGCGGACTAATTTTCCTTCAAGAGTTAGCTCCGTCAAGGTATTTATCACTGGTGACGAGGCGAGAGCTGGCGCAATATCGTCACCACAGTCTGGGAGAACAGAGAGCTGGCGAAGATTATCTAAATTAGAGGAGTTCACCAGCAATTCAAAAGGGTGTCCGTCAATCAGCGTCGATCGCAATGTCAAACTACGGAGACGTGACAGTTCTGGAATTGTTGCCAGCCGTTCCATCTTTTTTGCGACGCGAGTGAGCGTCAGTTGGCGGAATGCCGGCGTCGCCATGATCTCCGATGATCGTTCGAGAAACTCGTTCGTCGGGACGCTCAAACGATCCAGGAATCCTACGTAGAAATCGAGGTAGTTGCTATCTTCGCGGCCACCGAATCCGCCGTGTTGCTCGAACAAGACTCGCGCTTCGTCTTCGAGAACTTTACGCCACTCAGCGCTTTCGCTCGGTTGAGTCAGCTGATGCTGAATGCGAATTAACTTCGATCGCTGGTCCCCCTGCTCCTCGAGCCAATCGGCAAACACCAATCTGGCGTCGAGATCTAAAGGGTCGCTGACGATGTGCTGGTACAGCGGGTGGTCCGAGTAATCGGGCGGGGTGTACTGTGTCATTTGACTAGATGCCATCGCGCTGCCCGCCTACGATTCGATTTCGGACAGCGTGCCATTGCTGTTGGAGAAAGAATCCGTTTCAACGCCCATCTTCTGCGCCATGGTGAGAAGTAAATTGCTGAGGTGCGCCTTTTCATTGACAGGCTTATGGCAGATCGCGTAGTGTTTGCCGGGGTGGTTCAGGTCGTAACTAAATCCCGTCTCGCTTTTAGGGGCATTGAGATCGATATGCCGACCGTGCTTTATTCCGAGTTTTGAGCCACCGGCTAATACGATGGGAAGATTGGCGTTGCCATGGCTGTGGCCAAAGGCCATACCGCTTCCGTAAAGAGCCATCGTTGTGTCGATCAACGGACCATCGGCGTCGTTGATTTTGCTCAATCGATCTATGAAGTAGCTGAACTGAGCGATATTAAAGGAGTCGCTGGCCGTCAGGTTATCCAGCAGTTTTGTGTTGCCGTTGTGATGAGAAAG
>Ga0115002_10003843_pt1 | contig 18531 bp, 18 predicted proteins | sample ArcticOcean_MG_C_8_FD_89576 | JGI IMG/M metagenome (GOLD analysis project Ga0115002, IMG submission 89576) | Marine microbial communities from western Arctic Ocean - ArcticOcean_MG_CB11_86 | ecosystem: Environmental > Aquatic > Marine > Oceanic | place: Arctic Ocean: Canada Basin | collected... | reverse complement strand
GGCGGCCGCGTCTAGGGCATTGGAGATCTCGTCCAAATGATTGCCCGACAGCGCGTTTAGCTGCTTAGGCCGGTTCATGGTGATAAGCAGCACGTGATCGTGGGGGTTGGTGACTATAATGTCGCTGTAGCTGGGATCAGGCATCGTGCAATCTCGGCATGGTGGGTGAAATCAGCCCGCGCTTTGAGCGCGGTCGAGCTCTTGGTGACGCAGCTTAAAACGTTGGAGTTTTCCGGTTTCCGTACGCGGCAGCTCATCGACGAACTCGATCGCACGCGGATATTTGTAGGGCGCTATTTCGGCTTTGACGAAGTTCTGGAGTTCGATCGCGAATTCGTCACTGCCCGCGTTATCGCGCGCGACCACAAATGCCTTGACGATAAACCCGCGCTCTTTGTCGGGACTGGCGACCACGCCACACTCCGCGACTTTGTCGTGTTCGAGCAACACCTCTTCGACTTCAGGGCCGGAAATATTGTAGCCGGCGGAGATGATCATGTCGTCGGCGCGAGCCTGAAAGCAAAAATAGCCGTCCTCGTCGCGTAGGTATGCATCGCCCGGAAAGTTCCAACCGTCGCTCACATATCTCGCTTGGTTTTCAGGGTCATCAAGATAGCGGCATCCTGTCGCGCCGCGCACCGCCAATCGGCCCACGGTTCCATCTGCGACATCGTTGCCGTCGTCGTCGACGACCTTTGCCTCGTATCCCGGAATGGCTTTTCCAGTGGCGCCGGCGCGGGCGTCGTCACCGGCAGCGGTTATGAAGATATGCAGCATTTCGGTCGAGCCGAGACCATCGATGATGCGAAGACCGGTCGCTTTTTTCCACGCTTCGAAAGTGGGCTTGGGTAAGGTCTCGCCGGCCGATACGCATTTGTTGAGGCTCGAAATATCGAAGCCGTCCATCTCTTCGAGAAGGACACGGTACATCGTCGGTGCCGTGAACAGCGTGGTAACCGCCTCACTCTGGATGGTCTCCAACAGCAGCGCAGGTGTCGCTTTTTCGATTAGCACCGTCGATGCGCCGGCATGCATTGGAAATGTCACCAGTGCGCCGAGGCCAAATGTAAACGCGATCGGCGGCGAACCGAGAAAGACATCGTTGGATGTGGGGCGCAAAACATAGCGCGAAAACGTGTCGCAGATCGTCATGATGTCGCGGTGAAAGTGCATGCAGCCTTTGGGCGAGCCGGTTGTGCCGGAGGTAAATGCGATTAACGCGACGTCATCGATCGAGGTTTCAACGTTGTCAAAATCATCGGACATTTGGGACATGATCTCATTGAGAGCCCCGATCCCCGACCCGTCGTAGTAAACGACCTTCTTGAGCCTATCCGCGCTGAGGAGCGTTTTTTTCATCTCCTCGGCTAAACGCATGTCACATAAGGCGTATTTGACCTGCGCCTTGTTGCAGACATATTCGAGCTCACGCGCGCGCAGCAGCGGCATCGTCGCGACTGCGATCGCGCCCGCTTTCAGCACACCAAACCAACAGGCGATAAACATCGGGTTGTTGGGGCCACGCAACAAGACTCGTTCACCGGGCACGACGCCGAGCTCGTGGGTAAGAACATTGGCGACGCGATTCGCAGTCTCCAGCAGCCTGGCATAACTCCAGGTCTCGCCCTCGAAACTGAAACACGCGCGCTCGCCATGCCCGGCCTCGATCCAAGAATCCAACAGCTCTGCCGCCGCATTCATAGTCGGTGGATAGGCCATCAGTTCGGGAAGGGTGGCCCAATCCATCTCGGGCCACTGATCGCGCGGCGGCAAATGGTCGCGCGCAAACGTATCGACATGAACGGAAGGCTGAAGTTCACGCATCGTTTGCTGGTCCCCTAATCGCCGTAGCATTCACGGTTAATCAATAACTCGCGGCCGGTTTCTGACCGGTGTTTCGCGATGCTCTTTGAGCACCTGGCCTGCAATGATCAGCTTTTGTATGTCGTTCGCGCCCTCATAGATCCTGAGCGCGCGTACCTCGCGATAAAGCCTCTCGATCGCGGTACCCGTGACAACACCGCGCCCACCGTGAATCTGCAGCGCCGAATCAGCTACCCGTTGCGCGGCTTCGGTCGCGTAATATTTCGCCATTGATGCCTCGCGGGTGACCCGATCTGCCTGGGTATCGCGCACCCACGCAGATCGGTAGACCAGCAGTGCCGCCGCGTCGACGTCGATTGCCATCTGGGCAATGCGATCCTGGACCATCTGAAAATCGGCGAGAGTTTGGCCGAATGCCGCACGCCGATCCGCATAGGAAACGGCTTCGTCGAGGGCACGCCGTGCGAAACCAAGTGCGGCGGCACCAACCGTTGCGCGAAAAATATCGAGTGTTGCCATGCCGATTTTGAAACCGTCGCCGGGTGCGCCGAGAAGATGCGAGCGGGGCACCCGGCAATCTTCGAAGGCGAGTGAACCGATTGCGTGGGGGGCCAGAAGTTCCTGACGCTCACTGACACTAAGGCCCGGGTTGTCGGCATCGACGACAAACGCACTCAGCCCCTTGGCGCCGGCGTCGGATGTGCGCGCAAAGACGACATAGTGATCGGCGATACCGGCATTGGAGATGAAGGTTTTACTGCCGTTAAGGACGAAGTTGTAGCCATCCTCGATCGCCCTGGTGCGCATCGCGGCGACATCTGATCCGCTCTCGGTTTCGGTCATTGCAAACGCTGCAATCTGATTTCCCGTCCGAACATTGGGAAGGTACGCGTCTTTCAACGCCTTACTGCCGGCCAGCGTAATCGAACCGGAGCCTAGTCCTTGCATCGCGAAGGCGACATCAGCGATTCCGGAGTAGCGTGCAAGCGTCTCGCGGATCAAACAGATACTGCGGACATCGAGCTTCTCGCGAGCACCGCCATAGGCGGCAGGCACCGAGTAACGTAACCATCCGGCATCGCCAAGTGCGCGTGCAAAGTCGCGGGTAAGTTGTTCAACGTCATGCGCGCCATCCTCTCGCAACCCAACCTCAGCTTCGGCCCAAGCCCCGATTTCAGCCGCCAACCTGCGATGTTCGTCGTCAAAAAATGGCCAGTTATGAAAGCTAATGTCAGCCATCAATCGCCTTTGAACACGGGTTTTTCCTTGTTGACGAACCCGCGGTAAGCACGATGAAAATCTTGGGTTTGCATACAAATCGCCTGCATCTCGGCTTCCGCCTCGATCGCGTCGTCGATGCCCATGTTCCATTCCTGATGCAGCGCGTTCTTGGTCATAGAATGGGCAAACGTTGGTCCAGAAGCGAGGTTTTCGGCCAGCTTTTGGGCCTGGCTCAACAAATCATCCGGCGCACACAGGCGATTAAAGAAACCCCAGCGTTCGGCCTCTTCGCCGTCCATTGAGCGACCTGTGTAAAGCAACTCTGATGCGCGACCGTGTCCAACAATCCGCGGCAACATTGCGCACGCCCCCATGTCGCAACCGGCGAGGCCGACACGCACGAACAGAAATGCGACTTTGGCGCGAGCGGTCCCATACCGCATGTCAGCTGCCATCGCGACACAAGCTCCTGCGCCCGCACAAATGCCGTCGATCGCGGCGATAATCGGTTGCGGGCAAGCGCGAATCGACTTGATTAGTTCACCAGTCATGCGGGTGAAGGCCATCAATTCGGGCATCGCCATCTTGATAAGCGGGCCGATAATTTCGTTGACGTCACCACCGGAGCAGAAGTTGCCTTCTGCGCCCGTCACCACCACCGCGTTTACGTCGTCGACGCGCGCGAGTTTGCGAAAGGTTTGACCGAGTTCGTCATACGATTCCAGCGTCAGTGGGTTCTTTTTCTCCGGTCGATCGAGGGTGACCGTTGCGACGCCATTATTGACTTCCCAGCGAAAGTGCTTGGGAGAGAAATCCGCCGCTTTGAGATTTTTCTTCATGCAGTCTGCTTTCGTATACGACGTATCGTGGAGGTAGAACTCGCGGCGTGGCGGATTGCGGACTACGACATCACCTCACCACCGGCGATAGGGATCGCCTGGCCGGTGATCGAAGCTGAGCCGGGTTGGCATAACCAACCCACCACAGCGGCGACCTCCTCAGGCTCTATCAACCGGCCCTGGGGATTGGTCGCGGTTAGACTTTTTAAGGCTTCGTCCTTCGAGCGGCCGGTTTTCTCAACAATATTGTCCAGCGCGGTCGTGACGATGTTGGTGTCGGTGAAGCCAGGACAGACCGCATTAACGGTGACACCGGTTTTTGCAAGCTCAAGGGCGAGGGCGCGCATCAACCCGATAACCCCATGCTTCGAGGCGCAATAGGCGGCGCAATAGCGATAGGGAATCAAACCGGCGGTCGATGCGGTAATGACGATGCGGCCCCAACCGGCGTCGACCATCGCAGGTACAGCGCGGCTTAGGCACAGGAAGGCGCCGTTGAGATTAATATCAATGATCCGTTGCCAGAATTCGGCATCGGTTTTAGCGAATGGCGCGGTACTGGCGACGCCGGCATTGTTGATCAGGATTTCCGGTGCGCCCATCGTGTCTTCAGCGCGTTTGAAGGCATCATCGATCGACTCGGCGCTGGTGACATCGGCAGCTACGGAAAATGTTTGAACGCCAAGAGCATCTGCGAGACGGCTCGCCTGGCTGGCGGCGGCCGCAGCGTCAACATCAAGAATCGTTACGTTGGCGCCAAGTCGTGCGACCTTGCTGGCGATCGCCGCACCGATACCGGCGCCGCCACCCGTGACGAGCGCGTGGCGTCCGGCAAGAGATTGCTCAGCCGGCCCGCCTTCTTGTGATTGCGCAGAAGTTGTCTCACCCACCCGCCGAAATTAGTTGACGACCCTCACCTACGCAAGAGGTCGGTCAACGGCTGCGCTAGGAAAACGCCTTGAATGTAATCAGGGTGAAGGTGTCTTTGATGCCGCCAATAATTTGGATCTTCTCTGTAATAAACTGGCCGACATCCTGTGATTCGTCGAGATAGCACTTCATTAGCAAATCATGCTGACCGGAAACTGAGTAGACTTCCGACACCTGTTCGGTTTGTACGGCTTGGTCGGCAATCTTATAGGTCTCGCCCAGTTCGCACTTCACCATTATGAAGATCGTCTGCATCTCAGGAGTCCCCGTCGCGGGTCCCGCTCTTGATTATTGGTAGCGGCCTCTTCATGAAGTCAGGTACGTGTGCGCCCATGCCCACCGTTGCTTCGTCGGCGTCGGCAATGGGTTCATCAACATGCGGCGCCGATCGGCTACGACGTTGCCGTGGCTTGCGATTATTTTCTTTGGGTTTTTCTTGAGGAACGACTTCTTGAGGAACGCCTTGGGGTTTGTCGACAACCGCGGGTGACGCCTGTTTCGTGGCACTATTCCCGTTCGGTCGTTGTGCCCGTTGATTGTCGCGGACACCGGTCGTGCTAGCCGCCGCCGGTTGACGGCGGCGGCGCCCGCGCGAACCGCGTTTGCGACCGCTTTCATCGAAGGTGAGATTCGAAATTTCCGGAAGTTCTATATGTGGAATCTCGAGGTTCATCATTTTGCTGATAGCGGCGACGTAATCGCCGTCATCGGGCGTTGCCAACGTGAACGCCCGCCCCGTGCGGCCGGCCCGCGCTGTCCGGCCGATGCGATGCACATAGTCTTCGGGATTGGTGGGCACGTCGTAATTGATTACGCATGGCATCTCGGAGATGTCGAGGCCACGCGCGGCGACATCGCTTGCCACGAGGAAGGCGACCTCGCCATTCTTGAATCGCTTGAGGGTGTCGAGCCGCACGGGTTGTGACAAATCACCGTGCAGAGCGGCCGAGCTGAACCCATGCTTGGTCATTGATTTGTGCAGGATGTCGACGTCTTTTTTGCGGTTGCAGAAGATCAGGGCGCTACCGACATTTCGGCCGGCAAGGATCAGGCGCAACGCTTCGCGTTTGTCATCGGCATCGATGATCACCAGGCCTTGTTCGACTTTGTCGACCGCCGACGCCGGTGGCGAAACCGCTATTTCCCGCGGGTTCATCATGAAACGGCCCGCGAGGTTGCGGATCTCGGGCAGCAGGGTGGCCGAAAACAGCAAGGTTTGGCGCAACGGTGGAAGCAACCCGATAATGCGCTCGACATCGGGGATGAAGCCCATATCGAGCATGCGATCTGCTTCGTCGATGACGAGGATCTTGATATCCGATAGGACTAGCCGTCCGCGTTCAAAATGATCGAGCAGCCGCCCAGGAGTCGCGATCAGCACATCGGCGCCACGGTCGATGACCTTGTCCTGATCACCAAACGATAGGCCGCCGATTAGCAAAGCCTTCGTCAACTTTACGTGCGCGCCGTAAATGTCGAAATTCTCGGCGACCTGCATGGCGAGTTCGCGGGTTGGCTCAAGAATGAGCGACCGCGGCATCCGGGCGCGGGTGCGTCCGCCGGCTAGGACCTCGAGCATCGGCAACACGAAAGATGCAGTTTTCCCGGTGCCGGTCCGGGCACTTGCCAGCAGGTCACGGCCTTGCAGTATTTGAGGGATTGCTTGTTCTTGGATCGGCGTCGGCTCGTCATAGCCGGCGTCCGTGACACCCTTAAGTACGGGGGCGCCCAGACCGAGATCAGAGAAAGTCATTAAGGCAGATAGACAAACATTGTTGTTGGTAGGTCGCGCTTGCTTGCGCGCGACCCTTTACTAGCACTGCGAACGACGTTGTGCTAGCGGACTATAGACACAAGCGAAATACGCCCGCGCAGCGGCCCTCGCGGAAATTGTTGCGATTGTTGGGTGTCAGCAATCGCGCGAGGGTTTGATCGAGTAAGGCCTGCAGGTCGCCACCTCGTCCATCGATCTCCGAAAGTGGTCGGTCGCCTGTGCAAAACGCGGCATGCAGGTGCACCGTTGGGGTCGATGACGAGGTTTCGATATGATCAAGTTCTTTGCAAGCTTCGCCAAAAGTTAACGGCGCTGTTGGGTTAAAGACGAGCACGAGACGATAGCCGCGTCGCGAGGCGCCATTTGGCACCAACGTGAAATCGGCACGCTGGTGCCAAGGCGGCAGGCGCAGCATCGGGCGTAATTTTTCGCTTTCGTCCGACAAATTTGTTTTAAATGGGGACCCGACCACAACGGTACGCAGTCCGTTCTCATGGCCCGCCCGCCACACCAACGCGGGATCGTAAACCGGCGAAAGCGTCGCAAACGGGTCCGTTTGAGCCACCGGGGCGCAGGCTTGCGCCACCCACAGCAAGGCCAGCACCGCAAAATAGCGAAAGCAGATTTCCGGCTTGCCGTGCTTACGACGGGTCAGGTCATTTCTCGCCTGGCCCGGGCGGGAGTTAAGCCGAACTCGTCAGCAGCTTGGCGCTTTGCAACCGTCATCGTTCTCGAAATTGCGAGGCGGCAGCAGTTGATCCATCGTATCAGCCAACAAACGCCTGAATTCCGGATCGTCCAACCCTCTCGCACTTACCATCCCGCCGATCTCCGACAACGGCCGCTGACTCGCGCAAAACGCAGCGTGAATGCGGGTCAATCCGCTGCTCGGCCCAACCTCGATTTCGTCAAGATCTCGGCACGCGTCGCCGGACGGAACCGGACGTCGCGCGTTGAAAATCAGGACGAGCCGATAGCCCCGGCGTCTTTGATCTTTCGAATAAGCGACAAATTCGCCAGCCTGTTGCCACGCTGGCATCCGTAGGCTCACGAGAATCGCCTTGTTTGCTTCAGCCGGGGGACCGCTGAACGGATTGCCGTGGATAACCGTTTGCAGACCGTCCTTAGTGGCATACCAAACCGACGTCGGTGCATAAGCTGGGGACAGAGTCGGAAAGGAATCGGTCACCGACGAGCTAAAACCGGAACACGCAGTGATGGCAAAAGCGCAAATGCCGCGCAGAGAAATGTGTTTTTTAGCGTCTGTGAATTATGAGGGCATGTGTTTCCTGCCTGTAACCATAGATGGTTAGCCTTACGCATATCCTACAATCATAGATAGAAACCTAAATACCGGACGGAGCGAACTGTTTCCCCACCCCATACGCGGGCAGTAGTTCGTCAATCGCATTTCGCATCATCTGCGCGAATGCCGGGTCATCAGGACCACTGACAACGTCAACCAGGTCGAATTCGGTGATCGCCCGGGTGCCAATGCAGAATGAGGCGTGGAGGGCGATCGCATCTGCTGCCGGCGCGATGGCGATATCAGAGAGATCTCCGCACGCTTTTTGGAAGCCGATCCAGCGCGGGTTAGGGTTAAAAATCAAGACCAGGCGGTAACCTCGGGTGGGCGATTCTGGCGGGAGTAGTTGGAACGGGGCTGCGTCAAACCGGGTCGGCAGCTTGAGCTGCGCGAGTATCAGTTTGTTGGTCTCGGCCTGTTGTGCAGTAAACGGATTGCCGTGGATCACGGTTCGCATACCGCCATCACGCGTCGCGTGCCAAACCAAGGTTGGATAATAGTAGGAGGTTATCGTCGGCAGTGCGCTCACACGCGTTCCGTCAGCGCAACCGCTAAGCGCCAGAGCGACAAGCATCACGCCTATCGCCGCAAATCTAAAAAAACGTGTGCGCATGGCGAACTCCGCTCATGCCGGGCACGACCGGTTGATACGTGCCTAAATGTCCAACTCTCTTACGAGATGGGCATTCTCGCGTATAAAAGCAAGCCTACGTTCGGGTTTTCGACCCATTAAGTCGTCGACCAATCGCTCGGTAGACACGTCCTCATTTTTAGGAATTATTACCTGCAGAAGGGATCGCTTTGCCGGATCCATCGTCGTGTCTTTGAGCTGGGCCGGCGGCATCTCGCCCAATCCTTTAAAGCGGCTGATGTCGACCTTGCCGCGACCATCGAACGCCTCTTTGATAAGCGCGTCTTTGTCAGCGTCGTCGCGGGCGTACACAGTTTTGCCACCTTGGGTTAAACGATAGAGCGGTGGTTGCGCGAGATAGAGATGGCCAGCGTCGATCAAGCCGGGAATCTCGCGGTAAAAAAAGGTCATTAAAAGCGCGGCGATGTGGGCGCCATCGACATCGGCGTCGGTCATGATGATAACTTTGCCGTAACGCAGATCTTCAGCGCGGAATCGATCGCCGATCCCGCAGCCAAGCGCTTTGACTAGGTCGCCTAACTCCTGGTTGCCGCGTAGCTTGGCTTGCGCTGCCGTGGCAACGTTGAGGATCTTGCCACGCAACGGCAAAATCGCCTGGGTGCGGCGATTACGCGCCTGCTTGGCCGATCCTCCGGCTGAATCGCCTTCGACGATGAAGACCTCGGTGGCATCCCGCGAGCCTTCCGAACAATCGGCCAATTTTCCGGGCAAGCGTGCTTTGCGTGTTGCAGATTTGCGCTCGACGTCGCGCTCCTGCCGGCGCAGTAGTCGTTCTTCGGCACGTTCGATGACGACGCCAAGAAGTGCGTTGGCCGCCTCCGGCGCGCCGCTTAGCCAGTGATCAAAATGGTCCCGCACCGCGTTTTCAACCAAGCGCGTGGCTTCGCCATTGGTCAGTTTAGCTTTGGTCTGTCCGAAGAACTGAGGATTGCGCATGAACACGGAAAGCAAGACGATGGCGCCGCCGACAACGTCGTCGGTCGTGATTTGGGCAGCCTGGCGATTGCCGACTAGTTCGCCATACGCCTTGAGCGCCTTAGTGAGCGCCCCACGCATGCCGCTTTCATGTGTGCCGCCGTCGGGCGTCGTTACGGTGTTGCAATGCGAGAGGAGACGGCCGTCTCCACCGTCCGGCCAAGCAATCGCCCACTCGACCCGCCCGAGCTCGCGCGGGAAGTTTGCGGCACCGATAAACGGGGTCGGCGTAACGGCCTCGCGTCCCGCTATGAGTTCGTGGAGATAGTCGCCCAGTCCTTCCGGAAAATGGAGCGTTTCCTCGGCCGGGGTAACATCGCCGTCGAGCATAGCGGGGTCGCACCGCCAACGAATCTCTACATCTCCATAGAGATATGCCTTTGATTTCGCCATCGCGAAGACCCGTTCGCCTCGCAAGCATTGCCCGCCGAAAACCTCGCTATCGGGCAGGAACGTAATGCTGGTGCCGCGGCGATTTTTGACGCTGCCGGTTTTCTTCAGTTTACCCGTTGGTTTGCCGCGTTCGTAGCGCTGGGTCCAGCGGGCGCCGTCGCGCACCACCTCGACTTCGAGCCATTCGGACAAGGCATTGACGACCGAGACCCCGACGCCATGGAGCCCGCCCGAGGTTTGATACGCCTTATCACCGAATTTTGCGCCGGAATGTAGCGTTGTGAGGATGACTTCGAGGGCAGATTTGTTTTTTGCCTTTGGATGCGGGTCGACTGGAATGCCGCGGCCGTTGTCGCCGACCGTCAACGTGCCATCCGCGGCTAGCGTGACATCAATGCGGCTTGCGAAGCCATTGACCGCCTCGTCCATCGCGTTGTCGATGACTTCGGCGGCCAGTTGATGCAGGCCGTAATCATCGGTCGACCCGATATACATGCCGGGTCGTCGCCGTACAGGATCGAGTCCTTCGAGCACTTCGATGTGCTTGGCTGTGTAGTCGCGGGCCATCTTATCTGAACTTACTCCCGACTTACGGCTGGATTTAGGCCGCTTGGCGGTCTCGGCGAACTCGAACAGGTTTGTCATATTCGAAATGGGTGCGGATATGGGGTGCTGGAAGCCACGTTACAAAATCGTCTGAGCAGGGCACTATACGGTATGCGCAAAGTTAGCAACAACAAGATGTAGGGCATTGTTATGGCAACCATGGCCTCCAAGATAACTCAGCCCAACAATGCGGTAATCCGTACGGTCCCTCGCCCCGCCGATTCCAACGCAAGCGGCGATATCTTTGGCGGTTGGATTCTGTCACAAATGGATATTGCCGGCGGCGTGGTTGCTGCCGAACGAGCCCAGGGTCGCGTGGTTACTGTCGCAATCGACGCAATGCGTTTTCACCAACCGGTTTACGTCGGGGATCTCGTAAGCGTATTCGCCCACGTCGCAAAGGTTGGCCGGACCTCGATGGATATACAAATCGATACCTACGTTCACCGTCGCCGAACCGCTGACGAGGAACTTCTGGTTACCGAGGGCACATTCGTATTTGTCGCCATCGATGAGGATGGCAAACCGCGTCCGGTTGACGAGGCCTAGGCGCATGACCGGCATCTGGGTCCCGCCCCAACGCATCCGCGCTGTGGTGATCGGCATCATTCGGCGCGATGCTGAAATCCTTGCCATGGAAATTAACGACCATCTTAAGGATCAAATTCTCGGCTGCCGACCGCCCGGTGGCGAGATCGATTTCGGTGAAGCGAGCGAAATTGCACTTGCCCGCGAAATGCAGGAAGAGTTAGGCGCCGAGATCGAGGTCGGCGAGGTGTTAACCGTGGTCGAGAATCGCTATCAACTGAACGGCGGTAGCGGCCATGAATTTGTCATCGCGCGCGAGGCAAGATTTCTCGACCAATCAATCTATTCAACAGACGAGTTTACGATTGTTGAACCCGCCGATGATGGCGGCGAGGCGTTCGTTAATCGTACGATTTGGGTGCCGCTGTCCGGCACCCAGATAGGTCCTTTATTACCGCTTGGTCTCGCTGATGTAATATAGAATAAATACTGTTTAACAGTTAGTTGCACAGTTTTTCTAATGTTTTCGATAAGCGTTGTCAGACGCTGTAATACTTCGCGAATTCGATCGGATGCGGGGTCATGTCATAGGATTGGACTTCATCGGATTTGAGCTCGATATAGCCGTCGATCAGGTCGTCGGTGAACACGTCGCCCTTCTTGAGGAACTCGCGGTCTTCATCGAGGTTTTTTAGCGCCTGGGCGAGGCTGGTGCACACCGTTGGCACGTCCTTCAGCTCTTCCGGCGGAAGATCGTAGAGATTCTTATCCATCGGATCGCCCGGATGAATCCTATTTTCGATCCCATCGATCCCCGCCATCAACATTGCAGCAAACGCTAGATACGGGTTGGCTGCGGGGTCGGGATAGCGCACCTCGACCCGCTTGCCCTTGGGACTAGACGTAAACGGAATGCGGCACGATGCAGAGCGGTTGCGCGAGGAGTAGGCCAGCAGCACCGGCGCCTCGAATCCCGGCACCAGGCGTTTGTAGCTGTTGGTGGTCGGATTGGAGAAGGCATTGATCGCGCGCGCATGTTTGATGATGCCGCCGATGTAGTAGAGCGCCTGCTCTGATAGGTCCGCGTAGTTGTTACCGGCAAAAACTGGCTTGTCGCCCTTCCAGATCGACTGGTGAACGTGCATGCCGGAACCGTTGTCGTCGACCACTGGTTTGGGCATGAATGTCGCAGTTTTGCCATAGGAATGCGCGACATTGTGGACAACGTATTTGTAAATCTGCACGTTATCCGCGGTTTTGAGTAGGGTCGAAAACTCGATACCCAATTCGTTTTGGCTGGGCGCGACCTCGTGATGGTGCTTTTCGGTGAGAACGCCCATCTCGGCAATCACCGTGACCATTTCAGCGCGAAGATCGGCGTGGGAGTCTATCGGCGGTACCGGAAAATAACCGCCCTTGGCCGGCGGGCGGTGGCCGACATTGCCGCCTTCGTAGTTGCGCGACGTATTGTAGGGGCCTTCTTCCTCGTCGATCGAATAGAACGTGTTGTTCATCGATACGTCGTAGCGAACATCGTCGAATACGAAAAACTCAGGCTCGGGGCCAAACAGCGCTCGATCGCCGATCCCGGTGTGCGCAAGATAAGCTTCGGCGCGCCGCGCACACGAACGTGGATCGCGCGAGTAGGGCTCGCCGGTTGTTGGCTCATGGACGTCGCAAAAGAGTACCAGTGAGGTCTGCGCCGCGAACGGATCCATCGTTGCGGTGTCTGGGTCGGGCATCAGGCACATGTCGGATTCGTTGATATCCTTCCAGCCCGCGATCGACGAACCGTCAAACATGACGCCGCTGGTGAACATGTCCTCGTCGACGACACGCACATCCATCGCCAGATGCTGCCATTTTCCGCGCGGATCGGTGAAGCGCAGGTCGACAAACCTTACTTCTTTGTCCTTGATCGTCTTGAGTACTTCTTTGGCGTCGGCCATTTTCTTGTTCCTTCCTCTTCAATCGATCTGTCTTAAACTGTAGTTAAACCGCCTCGCGGCCCTTTTCCCCGGTCCGGATACGTATCGCTTCTTCGATGTCGATGACAAATATCTTGCCGTCGCCAATACGCCCGGTGTGGGCGGCTTGCTGTATCGCCTCGATCGCGCGTTCGACCAAACTATCCTCGATGACGATCTCGATCTTCACCTTGGGCAGGAAGTCGACCACATATTCAGCGCCGCGATAGAGTTCGGTGTGCCCCTTTTGCCGGCCAAAGCCTTTGGCCTCGGTAACGGTCATTCCCTGGAGGCCGATTTCATGAAGCGCCTCCTTCACCTCGTCGAGCTTGAAGGGTTTCACGATGGCTTCAATCTTCTTCATGGCATGACCTGTTGGGGTAAACAAAGGCGCTGGGGAGCGGCCGCAGAACCGCCGTCGATTATGGTTAGCGAATAGTTAAAAGCACGATTCGTGGCAGCTTTTGACGACACCATAACTCACTGATATTGCAAGAATATATTTCTCACTTTAGAAATTTATTTTAATCCTAGCCGCCTAATTTTGGGCAGTTCGCCTAGTTATTAGGCATTTCTGCAAGCGAATAACGTTTTGTGCCGTGCCGCGGGTTAGTTTCCAAGCACCTGCGGATGCGATGCATGGCTTCGCGGATATTGTCGACGCTGTTTGCGTAAGAAAAGCGCACGTAGCCTTCACCCTCGGCGCCAAAGCTGGTGCCAGCGACCGTCGCGACCCCGGCCTCTTCAAGAAACAAGGTTTCCAGTTCCTTGGCGGTGCGCCCGGTATCGCTGATATTCGCAAATGCGTAAAAAGCGCCGGCTGGCCGGATGCAGCTAACCCCGGGCAGCGCATTCAACTCATCGTGGACCACGCCGCGGCGCTCATCGAATGCAGCGACCATCCGGTCAACGCCGTCTTGCGGACCGGTTAATGCGGCAATTCCAGCGTGCTGGGTTGCTGCGTTAACACACGAGTGGTCGTTGATCGCGAACCGCGTCGCCGCGTCTATCAGTGCTTCCGGCCACACGCCATAGCCCATCCGCCAGCCGGTCATGGCATAGGTCTTCGACCAGCCGTCGAGTACGATCAAGCGATCGCGGATGTCCTCATAGTCGAGGAGGGTCACGTGCTCGCGGTCGTCATAGAGCATGCGCGAGTAGATCTCGTCGCTCAGGATCGCCACCTGCGGATGTGCGGCGAGCCCTGCCACCAGACGGTCGAATTCGGCCCTGGGCACGGCACCGCCGGTGGGATTGGCCGGGCTGTTGACGATGATCAGCCGCGTCGATGCGGTAATTTTGGCCAAGACCTCGTCGGCGCTGAATGAAAAATTGTTTTCCTCATGGAGGTCGATCGGCACCGGTGTGGCGCCGGAAAAACGGATCACCGATTCGTAAATCGGAAATCCGGGATCGGGGTACATGATTTCGGTACCGTCTTGGCCAAACATCATGATCGCGAAAAACATGGTCACCTTGCCGCCTGGTACAACGATGATGTGATCCGGGTTGACCTCGACGTTGCGGTAGGTGGCAATATCTGCGGCCACGGCTTCGCGCAGGGGCAGGATGCCGTTGGCCGGGGTGTAGCCGTGGTGGCCATCGGCGAGCGCCTTCTGCGCGGCTTCGACGATATGCGGCGGTGTCGGGAAATCGGGCTGGCCGATACCCAAGCTAATGATATCGCGGCCGGCGCGTTTGAGTGCCTCGGCTCGAGCCAAGACCTCGAACGCACTCTCGGTGCCAAGACGCGCCATGCGATCTGCAACTTGCATGGCTGATTTTATGCACCTTTGTTGCGCGGTCGTAAACGTCGAAACCGGGCGGGGGCAACGGGTCGTGAGGTTTGATGCTTGACGACGCGCGACGCCTAGCGTTACCAAGGTCGCGCAACCCATTAATGGCACCTTGTGGCGGGCGTAGCTCAGTCGGTTAGAGCGCTAGATTGTGGATCTAGAGGTCGGGGGTTCAATTCCCCTCGCTCGCCCCAATAAACAGATTATAATCAATAATATAGATACTTTTCAGCCACCTTCGGGTGGCTCTTTTTTTGTTTGGCCCGCATTTGGCCCGCATTGACCTTGGAGTAAGGTCGGCGTATATTCCTCTCAAGATGACGCGTTGTCATCAATGGAGGAGAAAATGGAAGTTAAAAAAGACAAGCGCGCGCGCACGAAAAAGCGTGGTCTCGATAGGTTCATTATTCAAACTCATAAAGAGTATGCGGCTGGGTTGCTGCCTCAGCGCGAATACACGCAAACCGATGCCAAGACGCCGTTCACGACAAGGGGTGAGGCAGCGGCGTTCGAGAAGATTCTCCGCGAGCGAATTGCCGGCGGCGCAACCGGACCTCAAGACAAAACATTCGAGGACGCGCTAGAACATTGGGTATCTCGCTTCACCGATAAAGTCGGGCAAAACACATCACGGCAAACGCACCTCAATAGCTCGATCTCTCGCGCAAGAAACCACCTGCTGCGGTTGCAGCTTAATGGCGTCGATCTTGGCCAAGTGCGCCTCAGCGAGATCAACGAAGAGCTTTTGTTCGCCGAGCTGTTCAAAGATCGCGGCCCATTTTATAAGACGATGAACGCGCATTCGTCTCGCAGCAATCTGCTCTCAATCTTCAAAAAAATCTTTGAGCTTGCTGTCGCACAGAAATGGATACCGCGTTCGCCGGCGGCGACTTTAGAACTGGCCAGCGTTAAGCAAGTTGATGATCCCGAAGCCAAGCAAATTGATCCAGCACTCTACGCGAAGCTCGGTGACGACATACCCAAGATATTCAGCGCCTTGGAGATCATTAATCCTGAGAGCCTCGGGGTGTTTCAATTTTATCGACGCACCGGCATGAGGACAGGAGAGCTTCGTGCGCTGTGTGTCTCGCAACTCAATCAAGGTGATCAGGTCTGCAAGATTAAGGTCGATCGAACATTTAAGAACAAGGACTCATGCCTTGGCCTACCGAAGAATGGCAAAACTCGCTATTCGTCGATAGCAGCCGCGTTTGCCAACGAGATCAGAGTGGCGGCTTTAGCAAACCCAGTCGTCGATCTTGAGATCGAACTGTCTGAAGACAACCGCGTCGCGATCAAAGACAAGTTCGTCTTCGGCGACCGAGACGGTCGGCCGGCTTCTTACACCGCGCTGTCGACGACGTGGCGTCAGGTTCAATTCGCGGTGGCCGGCTGGGGGTTCTTCAGAAACACTAGCGCCAAAGGTGCCGGACGCTCGTACACATTGGTTAAGCTGCCCAAGCCGATCGATCAATTCACGATTGAAGAGTGGAAGAGTTTTAAACTAGGTCAGAAAGGTCTCAAAAAAGGAGCACCGCGTCCTGGTGTAACTACTTTCACTACTGTTGCCGAGGCGGCGGCTGAGATTGGATTGAAGCTCTTCGGTCTGCACGACTTCCGGCATTTGTTTGCAAGCTCGCTCGCTGCTGCTGGTGTAAGTGATGCCGAGTGCGCCGCGCGCATCGGTGACGATATCGAGACTTTCAAAAAGCATTACCTTCACTGCTTCCCGCAAGACGAGAGCGAAGACCTGCGCGCCATCGAGGCGATCGGGTAACACCGATCTCAGACACGGAGACGCCGCCTCAAGGGCGGCGTCTTTCGTTCCAACAAGTTCGGTTAATCGAGTCCCTCGATCTTGGGGAACTTCTCTTTTTTCCCAGACCACTTCAGCATTGCGATTTGCCGATCCTCGATGAGGGCATTCCAGGCTTTGATCGCCAGGGCTATTCTGGCCGTAGATGTCAATTTTGTCGGGCTGGAGAAATTATCGACGAGTCGGTTTCGCAAGAGCAGCAGCGGGCTTTTCTCTTTCAATCCTGCACCTACGAACAGACCCTCAAAAAACAAATCCCGCCAGTCGGCATCGATCTGTCCGATACGAAAGAGGTGAAGGAGGCTATCGCGGGTGCCGCCCGCGAGGTCATTGATGCTGGCCAAGCGGCAGCACCGTCTGGAGGGGCGGGCGTTAGCATAGCAGCACGCGTTCGTAGACGCCTCGGGTCGCTTTCGTTCGGCAAAGAGCCCCAGGCTCCCGGACCACTGCGGGCGCCGTTCGAGAGCGCCTTTGGACAATAGGCGATGCCCGGTTCATAGTCTTCGAGTCGAGAGGTATGGGATGGGGGATGTTGCCATGCTGGATGCGCCGGAGGGATTCGTACCCGCAACTAAAGTGGTTAGTAACGAAGAGCTCATTCGTGAGCTTGATGATGGGTTGCTTGAGCCGCATCGCGACCGTCGGCAGCACCCGTTCGTCAATGCGGTGGCCGCAGGAACCGCCACCATCGATCAGATCGCCGGCTGGCGTCATCAGATTTGCCATTGGGCGCATCCGACGAATCGACGTTTCGGGTTCATCTATTCGCGCTGCACCGACGACGACTTGAGCCTGATGATGTTTGAGAACATGGCCGAGGAAGAACATGGCGCGTCGTCCGGCGCGGGTGGACACATCGCGCTCAATTACAGGTTTCTCGACGAACTCGGCTGGGACGAAGAAAAACGCGCAAAGGATTTTCCCAAGCTGGAGACCTGGGCGCTCAGGCATTGGTTCGAGGTCGTCTTCACCAATCGTCCAGTTGTCGAGTCAATCGGCTCGCTATCGTTTGCCGCCGAGCGGCTCAATCCGCACGTGCTTGGGCGGATCTATCAGGGACTGAAAGAGCATTACGACATAAGCGAGGAAGGTCTCGCTTCGCTAGCCGTGCACGCCTCGCATGTCGAGGAGGAGCACGGCAGTCTAGGTCCGCTCGCCTTCGAGCGCCATGCGCAGACTGTGGCCGGCCAAAATGGCGTTCGGGCTGCGGTTTGGCACACCGCCGAGCTCTACTACAGCATGTACAATGTGTGGCAGTACTACTGAAATAACGTAGAACAATCCATGGAGGGACGAATGCGTACGTTTATCAAGTTGGCGATCGCGCTCATGTTTGGCGCCCTACTAGCGAACATTACGCCCGGTGTTGCGTCCGCTGATACGCAAGTCCGTGTGCGCCTCGACTGGGTGGCCTATGGCCTCCCTGCACCGTTTTTCGTTGGCGTCGAAAAGGGCTGGTTCAAGGCCAAGGGTCTGGATGTTTCGATCAAGGACGGCAACGGATCGAGCAAGACAATCACGCTGGTCGGTGCGGCTGAATACGACATAGGCCACGCCAACCTCTCGGCTATGGTGCTGGCGCGCAACAAAGGCTTACCGGTCCTCTCGGTCGGACATATTGTGCGCAAAAGCGATGTGGCGGTGATCGTGCCCAGCGATTCCGGCATCAAGACGCCGAAGGATCTCGAAGGCAAGAAAGTCGCGATGACACCGGGTGGTTTCACCGATCCGTTCTTCGACACCTTGTTGAGGGCCGGCGGCACCAGCCGCGATAAGCTTACCGTCATCGGTGTAACCGGCAAGGCTAAGACCTCGACCTATGTGTCCGGTGCAGCCGACGCGATGTTGAGTACCGCGCCCTATTATCTCCCCGTGCTGGCCGACAAGCGCGCCTCCCAGGCTAT
>Ga0115002_10003842_pt1 | contig 18532 bp, 24 predicted proteins | sample ArcticOcean_MG_C_8_FD_89576 | JGI IMG/M metagenome (GOLD analysis project Ga0115002, IMG submission 89576) | Marine microbial communities from western Arctic Ocean - ArcticOcean_MG_CB11_86 | ecosystem: Environmental > Aquatic > Marine > Oceanic | place: Arctic Ocean: Canada Basin | collected... | reverse complement strand
TCTCTGGCGACTCCGTCTACACGGTCCGCACCCGTGCGACACAAGAGGACCCGGAGTTACGTCGCTAGGGCTCACGCTCAAACCGACCCATAGCCAATTTCATCAAGCACCTCGACTTGGTGTTCGCCCCGCAGGGGCACACGGCGCTGGATCTGCCACGGGCTGTCGTGGAACAGGTACGGGGTTACCGAGTTCATAGCCGGTATCTCCCCGGTCGCCGAGTAACACAGTGGTTCTAGCGAACAGGTCTCGGCCTCCGCGGAAGAGATTTCAGCTCAGGTGGGATGAGGTCACAGTTTCCGTACTGAAACTCGGACGCGTGCCCAAGCGCCTGCAAAAGCAGTTTTCGACCTTCAAGCTCGATCACGGTTCTGCGTAGTCAAAGTTGTCACCAACACCGCTGACTACGAGGAAGAAGCCACTTAACCAAAATCGCCATCCCTAGAAGAAAACGGGGCAGGCTCAGAGCTCCTGACCCGTTTTGTTCGGTTATCTACAAGCGCCTACGGGTTCACATTCTCCAACTCACCAGTTCGGAAATCCAGTCGGCGGTAGTAACAGTTCCTAGATTTGCTGGCCTTGTTCTTCGTGTGACAGATGCCGCCAGCGTTGGGCAGTACTCGGTAAACCAACGAGTTCTGCTCACAATTCACAAGAACTTCTAGCAGTTCGAATGTTTCGCCAGAGATCTTCCCCTTCTCCCACAGCTCATTCCGAGACGTGCTCCAGAAAACGGCGGAACGAGTCTCCAGCGCGACCTGCAACGCCTGCTCGTTGACGTAAGCGACGAGGATTACCTCGCCTGTGTCGGCGTGCTGCACAGCGCAGGGCAACACCGCGTTCTCGTCTCGGATGCTCGACAGCTTTCCGAAATCCAGAGTCAAAGCGCTGCCTTCTTCGAGTTGATTGACCCCTACCATGATGATGCCTCCTCGGGTCTCTCAACCACGTTCGCATAGGCGGGAGCTTAGAATCGCCTGGATAGCCCGAGGGAGCGGAATGAGGTGCAACGGATGCCGAGACAGTTAACGAAGCACATCACCGCAATGCCGCGTATGTACGACGAGCTCGCGAACACGCTGCATCTGGTCGCCTACAACACATATATCCCGAATGTCCGATCGAACACCGCCAGCTCACGGATTCAATGAGTCATCGGAGTTCAGGGAATGTGGGCGACGACGATGTAGACCGGAGAACGTCCAGGCATCCATCCATCGCTGACAAAGAAACAGACCAACTCTGCGGAAGCCGTCAGCTTCGTTTCGACGGCTTCCGCAGAGTTGGTCTGTGCGACGTTGCTGGAGAAGCTGACGGAAGAGCAGGCAGATTCGGCATTGGGATTACTGGAACATGAATCGGGGCACACGGACCAACTCCGGCTCTACCTCTTCACGTTGGACCTTGAGATACCGAAGCTGTGGGTTAAGTACTTTAATCTGGGCAAGTAGCCCCCGGCAGTCCGAAGGTCGGAGGACTCCCCGATGTCGACTGGGCGTCCTTCGCTCAGATCGTTAGCTGCTTAGCCCGCGCGGGACGGAACGACGACGACGGCTTTACCTGGGGCACCAGCGACGCCGTCCTGGTTGACCACGTTCACGTCGAGCAACACACGATGCTCGCCGTCCTCAATCTGCTTGTCAGTGACGGTCACCTGAGTCGTCAGCACCTCGTGCTTCCGGTTGATGGCCCGGAACTGCATCGAGAGTTCACGAACCTCGGACTCATCGCCCACCCAGTTCTGTAACGCGTTCATCACATACGCCCAGCGCAGGTTACCCATGCCAAAGGCCTCACTCTGGCCAGCAGCTTTAGCAACCGCGTCGTCCATGTGCAGATAGACGAATTCGTCGTTGACCGCCGCGTAGCGATTCCAATTCATGAAGTTAGTCTCGCGCTCGAAGGCCGGAATCTGCTGGCCAACCTCGATGTCTTCGAAGTAGATGTCGTGGGTCATTGCTGACTCCTTTCGTCGTGCGGTCGCGTTAGTAGCGGATGCCGGTAGAAATACGACGCTTCACTAGTTCGCCATCCTGGTTATGCCACTCCGTCTCGGTGTAGGTATAGATAGTGAGGCCGTGCCGTCCATCACGCTCTTCCCAGTGCGAAAGGCGAGAGCGCGATGTAACTATGTCGCCCGGTCGAATCGGTGCGAAAAACGTGTCAGCCTGCCCGCCGTTGAGGATGTTCTCGCCCTTCTTCGGAGTCTGCCCCGGTACGGGACCTGCCGAGACACCTACGGGGCGTTCAACCGGCCAAATGAACGGGTTAAAATCGCGCGGTGCAATGATCCCGCCCCAGCGTGTCTCCCTCGCGTAGTCGACATCCCAGTGGATCTGAGGTGGCTTTTCTGGCCAGTAGACCGCGATTGCCCATTTTCGAATATCGGATTCATCGACAGGGTACGCGGTGCGCTCTCTACCCCAAATTCCTTGCTCGTCAATCATGTCTTGATTGACGAGCGTCTCCGGCTGGATGATTGTCATTGATCCCCTTTTCGCTGTTGCCAGCGGCGCGATGATATCCAATACGGTGAGCAGGCCGCGATCAGCCATAGTTCGCGCTATCGTCTCAGCAACAACAACAATGTACGGGCAATGAGCAAACTCAACAGTCGAGTAGCAATCGTCGCCGGCATCAGTCGTAGCCGCGGCAAGAACATCGCACTCGCCCTAGCAAAGGCAGGTGCCTGGATTGTCGTTGCCGCACAGACGGATGCACAGGGTGGCTCGCGTATCCCTGACGCTGGCGTACACGGTGCAGAATCGATTAGACAGGAGGCACCGCAAGCTGCGTCCATTGCGATGTGATAAGCCAGAACGAAATTGCTGCGACGGTACGACTCACTCTGAAGACCTCCGAGTGGATCGATATCCTAGTAAACAACAACAGGGGTGCTGATCGTCGAACCCTGTGTATGATCCGGTTGCATCCGAGGTGAGCACCGGATCGCTGAGAGGACCCTGATATGACTACTGCCGAAGAGACCTTTTCGGTGATTGGGACCAACCCGGTGCGACCGGACGGTGTCGACAAAGTGACAGGGCGTGCCGTCTACGGTGCCGACGTTCGGTTGCAGGGAATGCTAATCGGTCGAGTCAAGCGCAGTCCACACGCCCACGCCATCATCAAAAGCATCGACGTCTCCAAAGCGCTCGCGCTACCGGGTGTCCATTCCGTCATCACCCACGACGATTTTCCCGAGCCCGCCGAGCCGGTGATGCAGACCATCCGGGGCCCGCAGCCAGCCGTTTGGGACAGCGAGCGAATCATGGCGCGTCGCAAGGTTCTGCTAAAAGGCCACCCGATAGCCGCGGTTTGCGCCACAGACCACCACATCGCTGAGGACGCTGTCGAGCTGATCGAGGTGGAGTACGAAGTCTTACCCGCCGTCGTCACGCTCGACGACGCGCTCGCCCCCAACTCTCCGATCCTGCACGACGACGGCCTCTCTGATCTCGTAGATGGTCTCTTCGATCGCGTCGATGACAAGCCGTCGAACATCGCGCGCACCATGCAGATGGGCATGGGTGACATCGATGTCGGATTCGCACAGGCGGAGATCGTGATCGAACGAGTCTATGAGACTGCCATGGCCCACCAAGGCTACATCGAGAACCACAACGGAACCGCCTCCTGGAGTCGCGACGGCAAGCTGACGATCTGGACAAGCACGCAGGGCGCATTCGGCATCCGCCAAAATGTCGCACGCATCCTCAACATCCCGCTCGGCAACCTCCGCGTGATCCCAACCGAAATCGGGGGTGGCTTCGGCGCCAAGAACGTCGTCTACCTCGAACCGCTGGCAGCGCTACTTTCGAAGAAGTCCGGCCACCCGGTGCAGATGACGATGAACCGCACCGAGGTGCTGGAAGCGACCGGACCAACCTCGGGCACGCGCACCTTCATCAAGATGGGTGCGAAACGGGATGGCACGCTGGTAGCGGCGGACATCCGCCTTGAGTACGAGGCTGGAGCCTACCCAGGTTCCCCCGTCCCCGGCGGCGCTCGCTGTGCCCTCGGCAGCTACGACGTGCCGCACCAGCGGATTATCGGCCTCGACATCGTGCTCAATCGACCGAAGGTTGCCGCATACCGCGCACCCGGCGCACCTGCGTCTGCCTTCGCCGTGGAAGCCGTCCTCGATGAGCTGTGTGACATGCTCGACATGGACCCGATGGAGCTGCGCCAGAAAAACAGCACCTCCGAGGGACAACCTCGCAGCGATGGCGCAGTCCACGGCTCTGTCGGCGTGCAAGAGGTCATCACTGCCACCATGCAGCACCCGCACTACCGTGCCGAAATCACTGAACCCGACGTCGGACGTGGTGTCGCGATGGGCTTCTGGCAGAACGGCGGTGGCGAATCCAGCGCATACGCCACCGTCCACGCGGACGGCACCGCCACACTCGTGACCGGCTCAGTCGACATCGGCGGGCAGCGTGCCTCGCTTGCGATGCAGTTCGCCGAGACCATGGGGATCGCCTATGAGGACGTGAACTCGCTCGTCGGAGATACAGACACAATCGGTTACACCGGAAACACCGGCGGCAGTCGCACCACCTTTGCCACCGGCTGGGCCGCCTATCAGGCCGCCCTCGATATCCGCGAGCAACTCGAGCAGCGCGTCGCCGCCATCTGGGAAGTCGAGGAGATCGACGTTACCTACGAACCACGCGACGCCTCCCTCCACGGCCCTGACGGCAAGACAATGACGTTCAAAGAAGCCGCTCGACGCCTTCCGGGCAGCGGGGGAATGATTCAGGGTCACGCTGATCTCGTCTCGACCAACGTTGGCAAGGTCGGCGAGTGCTTCGGCGCCCACATTGCGGACGTCCACATCGACCGAGAGACCGGCAAGGTCACAGTGCTTCGCTACACCGCGATCCAAGACGTGGGGCGCGCGATCCACCCCGCATACGTCGAAGGCCAGATCCAGGGCGGAGCGGTGCAGGGCATCGGCATGGCGTTACACGAGGAGTACATCTACGACTCGGACGGACTCATGCTGAACTCTTCCTTCCTCGATTACCGCATGCCCGTCAGCAACGATCTGCCTATGATCGAAGCCGTCCTCGTCGAGGTACCCAACCCCGGTCACCCCTACGGTGTGCGCGGTGTCGGCGAGGTACCGATCGTGCCGCCGCTCGGTGCGATCGCGAACGCGATCTACGACGCGATTGGGGTTCGCATCAACAGCCTGCCTGCTTCACCGCGGGTAATCCTCGCCGCGCTGGAAGGCGCCGAGGTTTAGCGACCAAACGAGGTGATCACCGTGCCGGTCTTGCACGTCCCCGCCTCACTGCAATCGCTCTCGGGCGATCGTGATCGGATCGAGGTAGAGGCTACGACGCTTCGGACCGTCTTCCGCGCGATCGAGGAGCAATACCCCGAACTCGTCGGACGGATCATCGATCACGACGAGTTGCGCTCGGACATCGCTATCGCAATTGATGGCACCATTCTCGATGATGGCAATCTCACGCAGGTGCTCAGCGACGATGCAGAGATATATCTCGTGCCGCCGATCGGTGGCGGGCGGTAGCCGCTGCCGCAACGCGACAGATACAGAAGCACCCTGCCCTATGTGACCAGTGGCACTTCAGATAAGACACAGCGAGCAACTACGCGCGGAAATCCTTCACAGAATCCGTGAACTTCTTCAGATCCAGATCGTAGGCGATGTAGGCCATTTCCGTGTCCACTTGTTTCCACGAAGAAGGCGTCGGCCTCATCCAAGTGAAGTCGAGTACCGACGATTCGTCGTCGAGGCACCCTGATCCGCAAAAGCGGCGTAGCAACCGCCAATCGCCGCATCTGTCATCGCTGCCCCCTCTCCCCGGAAGGCCACTCCCGCATGTCGAACAGCGCGTAGCGCTCGTGGACCAATGGTCAGGACCGTCGAATCACAGACCAACCTTCATCGAACAGCCCCTGCCACAAGCCACAGAAACGACCAGCACCATTGCAGCGACAAGTACAAGTCTCATCGACGGTATTCCCGCCATACACAATTTCACAAGAGATCCTCGCCTGCCACTGTCCGTTCCGGCAGCGGGTCAGGCCACTTCGCGGAGCGTGCGTGCCGCTCGACGCTACTCGTCAAGCACGCTCCGTTATCATCACGCACGTGCTGCCAGCACCCCGAAGCGTCCAAGGAAGGACCACCCATGCCCCGTTTCGCTCCACTCGACTTCGACAACCTCGCCCCCGATCAACAAGCCGTCGTCGACAAAATGTTGACCGGACCTCGAGGTGGCATGCGAGGACCATTCGAGTCGCTGCTGCGGCGTCCGGAGCTATGCGATCGGGTGCAGCACCTCGGTGCCTACTGTCGATTCGGGAGCAGCTTGCCAGCCGACGTCTCGGAGTTGGCGATCATTCTCACCGGCAAGCACTGGACGGCTCAGTTCGAGTTCTGGGCTCACGCCCAGCTCGCACGTGAAGCGGGGCTGCCCGACGACATCATCGAGGCAGTACGGGTTGGGACCACGCCCGCGTTCACGAATGGCGAGCGTGGCGACCAGTACCGCGCAGCCTATGCCCTGGTGACCGAGTACTTCTCCACGAACCGAGTGAGCGATGTGACGTATCAGCAGGCGGTCGCAGCACTAGGTGAAGGCGGCGTGGTCGACCTGATCGGGGTCGTCGGCTACTACGGACTCGTCTCGTTCACTCTGAACGTGTTCGAGGTTCCAGTCCCCGAAGGTGAAGTCACGCCGTTCAGCTAGCGCGTCGGTAAACAGTTCGAGGAGTGGTCGCATGGATCAACACAAAGTGCTCGCCGATGCACTCGACCGAGGACGTGGAGTGCTGCACCGGGCTGTCAATGACATGCCTGTCGAAGCCCTAGCCAAGCGAGGACATGCATGTTGCCGATTTGCTTGAGGAAGATCAGCTCTGGAGTACAGCGAGTTGGCATCAACGCTTCGACACGCCTGCGGGTGCTCGTGACTTCGGCACGAGGCAACCGCTCGACCAAGTAAAACTCCCCGAGTGCGGAGTTACTGCTGGAGTATTACGACGCAGTGGCTGCGCGGACGGACTCCTACCTCGAAACTCTGTCCGCAGAGGACCTCGATCGACTACTGGACGAACCGCAGCTCCAGACACTGTCCACGGTCGGTGTGCGGCTCAACAGTCTCGTCCACCATGCTGCACACCACGCCGGCCAAATCGACTACCTCCGAGGACTGCGAGATCTCAGCGTGAACGGACTCGCCTATCATAGCTACCTTTATCGGCGCGCCTCCATATACTCCAGCTATCGACTCAGGGATGACGGACGAGGTAAGCCATGCCCGAAATGTACGAGCCGGCCCAGGCGATGAGCTACGAGACGATTCAGGTCGAGCGAGAGGGACGCGTCGGCATCGTCCACTGGAACCGGCCAGAGAGCCTGAACTCGTTCAACCAGACGATGTACTCCGAGTGGATCGAGGCGTACGACGCCTTCAACTCCGACCCGACGATCGGCGCAGTCGTCTGCACCGGCAACGGCCGTGCCTACAGTTCCGGCGCCGACATCGGTGGTTTCGAGCGGAGTTTCACTGGCGGTGAGGCACCTGTCGGGAAGCAACCGCCCCACGCTGCATTCGGACCTTGGTACATGGCGGAAGGCAAGCCTACTATCGCCGCAGTCAACGGCGTCGCAGTTGGTATCGGATTCACCTCGATTCTCTGGTATGACGTGATTCTCGCCTCGACCAAGGCACGATTTTCCGCGCGGTTCGCGGCAATCGGACTCACGCCGGAGCTCTCCAGCTCGTGGATGCTTCCACGGCTAATCGGCCTTCAACGCGCTAAGGAGATGATGCTCACTGGCCGCATCTGTAGCGCCCAGGATGCGCTCGATCTCGGACTGGTCCGCGAGGTCGTGGAGCCTGAGGATCTGCTACCGCGAGCGATCGAACTCGCTGCCGAAATCGCGAACAACCCGACATCCACGCTCAAGACCATCAAGCGGATGATAATGGAGGACCTCCTCGCGTCGGACCTCTCGACGATCGAGCGGCGCTCCAGCGGCAACTTCAGCGAAGCTCGAAAGACTTCACAACATCGAGAGGCGTTATTGGCATTGCGTGAGAAGCGGCCGCCGCGCTTCCACGACAACGAGTACATGGCCGAACTCTCCGCGGATCTGGGGCAGTCGTAGAAGCGCCTATCGAGGCGCGGCAATCAGAAAAAAACACACGAGAATTATCGTTCGTGCCAGATCTCCACCCAAGAATGACCGACTGTTTAGGCGACGAGCGGATTGTGGTCAGCATCGATACCATCCGCGATATCGCCAGTACCATCCCCGGAATCCAGTAGGCGATCGGAAGCGGCGCCGCGGCTACCGCCCCCTCCTCGTCGGCCTCAGCTTCGATGTGAGCAGCAATTAACGAGCAGCCTCGGCAGCCCTGCTCTCGGCACAACTCTGAGTGATAGTGCTCTTCATTTTCCGGCGTCACCCCGTCGGGCGAGCGATCGCTACAGAGACCCCAACGGCTTATCTCTAGGGCACCATCAGCTCGGCATTCGGAACTCCGGAGCGGAGCTGAATTCCCCAATACCCGTCCTGGTCAGTCACAATGTAGGGCACCAGCCCTGAACCATAGAGCGCCCCGTCCGCATCAAATTGCAACAGCACTTCGAAGTGACCCTTCGTCGGTGCGCTCGAATTTGCCATGAAGTCCTCGGAATTACTGGAACCCCAGCCCTCACGCTCGCGCATCTAATCAAAGTCGGTCCGGACATCCGAATCAGTCTCCGCAACGACGATCTGACCTGCAAGCCCGATCCTCACGTGCGATTAGTGCAGATCCCACGCACGGAATTGAGTTCTGTTCTAGGTCATCAGGAAGCGGGCAAGCCACGCCTAGGCCGCATCGCATGTATTCGTCATGTATCGCGGTCCTAGATTCCGAGGCCTGGCTTGCCGAGGAGTGTCAGCGCCATATTGATCTCACCGTAGTGGTTATTTCCGTGGTTAATGACGACCTGACCGATGATTTCCCATCTAGCCAGGTTACCGTTGGGGCGGATGTCCATGCGTTCCGAGAGATACTCGTCGCTCATGGCTTCGATCTTCGGAATGATCGCGGCAGAGACATCACGCGAGTACTGAGCAAGCAACTTCGCATCCGGGAACCGGAGACCATACGCCTCCTCCGAGGTCATGCTGGTCCCGTGATCTGCCTACGGGAGATCCCACGCCTCGTTGAGTCCTTGCTGCAGCCAGACCGGCATTTCACGCTCGAACGCGAAATGGATCAGATTGTCCGCAGTGCGAGGGATGTGCCATGCATCGAATCCGATAGAGTTACAGGGACCATCCGGACGGAAATGCAGCTCATCCTCAGTGAGGTCTTCGATCGAGCTGGCGATCTGTTCAAGCACCGCCGCGGTATAGTGGGCAAGGTAGTTCTGAAGATTCAGTGCAGCGGCCATGGCTCCTCCTCGAAATCCCGATCAACCTGATGACGATGTTAGTTAATTGCCGACCAGTCGGCGAACGATGTTAGCCCATTCTGCCTGATCTTCGTTAATCACCGAAACCTGGTGCAAATCAACTCCGACAGCCGTCTGCTGTTCCAATCGTTCGATACACTCATCGACATCCCCGACGAAATCGAAATGATCTTCGAGCCCCTCTGGAACAGCCGCGATCCCGGACTCCGCGCCGCCCGACAACCAAGCACGGCGAATCGCCGCCGCTTCATCAACCAGCCCGTGCCGTACAAACTGACGATAGTAAAAATCACCGTTGCGAGCGATGAAAAATGCGAGCTGCTGGCGTCGCTGCACCCGTATTACCTCTGCACGCCCGGTGTCCTCGATAATGGTCACGCCGCCCGGTGCTCGCACCTGCACTGAATCCGCTGCGCGGCCGGCCGCGACTGACCAGTCTCGCAGTTCGTCGATCGCGCAGTGGAGCCGTTCGAATGGAATCCAGGACGGCAGCCAGCCATCTGCCAGCTCAGCCGTGAGTTGAACGCTCTTCGGATGCAGCGTGGCCAAGTGGATCGGGAGGTCAGATTGGACCGGGTCGACGCCTATTTCAAGCGCCTTCTCGATGTCGTACCAGTGGTCACGATGAGTGAAGCGTTCATGTCGCCAGAACGCACGTAGCAACTCGGTCGTCTCGCGCAGACGACGGATCGCTGGCTGGTAGGGCATCCCGTGAAAGCGCTCGATTACACCGCTCCCGCTGGTTCCGAGTCCGGCGATGATACGGCCCTCGGAGAGTTGGTCCAGCGTCGCGAAATGTTGAGCAAGGGCACCTGGCGTCCGCGAGTAGACGTTGACAATGGCCGTACCGAGACGGACATGCGATGTCCCCCATGCCAGCAGCGTCAGCCCGCTGAAGGCATCGTGGCCGAATCCTTCGTTCACCCAGATCGTGTCGACTCCAACCTCGTCAGCGACGCGCGCCCGATCGAGCAGTGCGGAGGCATTTCGCGGGTCCCACGGGAGACTGATTGAGATTCGTCGGGACATCGGACTCCTCAGGCGCTCTGTGGTCGCGTGGGAGTCGCGAGTCTATCCGAGTTGGCAGAGACTCACGAGATTCGTCAGTGCCAATATCGATTGCTAGACTCACCCGCCTCGGCACGCGAAACCGAGCTCAACCCGCGAGGCATTCAGGCAATCCGGAGGACACATGGCGCGCAAACTCTCGATCGGCGTGAACTGGGCCGGCAATTTCGACATGGACGAGATCGTCGACCAGGCGAAGATCGCGGATGATTCTGGGGTACACGCGCTCAACATCGCGGAGGCGTGGGGGCCGGACGCACTATCCATGCTGGCTGTCGTCGCGCGCGAGACCAACAACATTCAGCTCGGCACCAGCATCATCAACATCTTCTCGCGGACGCCGGGCGCCCTGGCACAGCATTTCGCGACGCTGGACCACATCTCGAACGGTCGGATGATTATTGGGCTCGGATCGTCGGGCCCCCAAGTAATTGAGCACTTCCACGGCATCAAGTTCAGCAAGCCACTCACTCGCATGCACGAGTACGTGGACATCATCAACATGCTGATGCGCGAAGAGCCGCTGAACTACGACGGAAACATCTACCAGCTCAGCAGGGGCTTCACGATGCGCTTCACACCGTTACGGGACCACATCCCGATTCACATCGCCTCGATCACACCCAAGTCGCTGAAGCAGACCGCGACGATCGCCGATGGTTGGCTCCCGATCCACCTGCCCAAAGAGCAGTGGCGACCGCAGATCGAAGCAATGACAGCCAACATCGAAGCAGCGGGACGCAGCCGCGCCGACTTCGTCATCCGCAACCCGACCGGCGTCCGCGTCACTGAGGACATCGAGGGCGCACGCCAGCAAGTCGCTGGCACCACCGCCTTCTACATCGCCCGGATGGGCGACTTCTACTACGACCACTTCCAGCGCATGGGCTACGCCGATGAAGCGAATGCCGTCCGACGTGGTTGGGAAGAGGGCGGACCCGCTGGAGGTGCCTCTGCAATCCCAGACGAACTAGTCGACCAGCTCGGAGTCGCTGGCAGCGTCGAGCAGTGTATTGAAGCGATAGAAGAGGCTGAGGAAGCCGGATTCGACTGGCATTCCGTCAGCATCGATGAGCGTGACCCGAAGAAGCGCGCCGAAATTTACCGTCAGCTCGTCGGCTAACTCCAGACGTCGGGGAGGAACACGGATCTGGCTATCGATGGCACTTACAACATCACGATCGTGACTCCGATGGGCGATCGCCCGGCCTCGCTCACACTCGTCACGGGCAGTAACTCGTTGAGCAGCAAGTTCGGCAGTCAGCAGGGCTCACAGGAGTGGGACGACGGCACCGTCAACGGCAATGATATTGCTTGGAGTAACGACTTCTCCAGAGCGATGGGACCGATGCAGCTCGACTTCGCCGGCACGGTGTCCGGAGATCATCTATCGGGCAACGTGATTTTGATAGCCGCACAGAATGGAGCCGCGCGTCGTGGACAATGATGCCAGCGACCGAATCGGACTCACCGCGCGCATCACTGCGTCCGGTTGTACTGCGCTCTTCCTGTTCCTCGCCCTCGGCTACGCGATGGTCGACGATCCGAATCAATCTGAGAACGCTGCAGATTTGCTGGTGGACACGATTTTGATGGCGCTCTTTCTCGCTGCCGCGCTCGGCGCATGCGTCCTGAGCTGGGCACGCCCTTCGCTCAGCTTTGCATTATTTGTGGTTACCGCGCTTGCTGGTGTCGTCATCGGGATCCTCACTGCCAGCGAGGACCACTGGATCACCGCGCTCGTGTCCGGTGGTCCTTATCTACTCGCCGCGGCAATTGCATGGTGCAGCAACGACTCACCTCGGCATCGCAACACCTAGTGCGAAAACTCTTGCTCCGCCTATCGAAGCGCCCGAGCGCTTCCTAACCCGCTGCGGCACTCTCCTGCACCTGACACTTCGCGCAAAGTCAGTAGAACTCCACCCGCTACCGAGTGACGTGAAAGCAGGAGTTCACGTTCGATTCAGCGACGAGTAAACCGTCGGGGGCGCCGATCTCCAGATTCTCCATCCGGCCGTAGCCATTGCAGAGAGAGAGCGCGGCCCACCCCCTTTGCGTCGTACCGGTTGCCACCACCCTCGCTGTATTCAAACTCCAGCAATTCAAAGATCTTATAGAACGTGGCACGGCTAGTCGTCGGTTTCGTCGTAGGCGACCTTGGTCTGGAAATGTCTAGTGACAAATGCTCGAAGCTGTGCGCTGGGGGTACAACTACGGGGACGCAAACTGAAACCTTATTCCCTTGGTTACCTCGATCATCTCTGACCCTCGGTACCATCGCGCCACCAGCACTGCGGACCAAGGCACCAGATGAACATCATGATCATAACCAGCATCACAATGATGGATGTCGACGACGCCATCATCGAGCGCGTGCGCGATGCCGCTGGTGGCGATGCCGAGATTACCATCGCCACCAGCCCGGGCCAGGCGCTCGAGGCAGCACCAGACGCCGAGGTAATCTTCGGACGGATCGATGAGCAGTTGTTCGAACATGCGAAGAACGTCCGCTGGGTACACGCGAGTACCGCCGGAGCGGACTCCTATCTGTTCGACTCGTTCAAGGAGAGTGACGTGCTGCTCTCCGGTGACAAGGGCCTCGTGGGCAGTCATCTCGCGGAGACAGCGTTCGGACTGCTGCTCGCGATCACTCGCCGGATCGATCACGCGTTGCTTGCGGGAGCCGAGTCATGGGACAAACGCATCGAATATCGTCGCCAAGAGTTCGAGCTGGACGGACTGACCATGGGCATCGTCGGCTTCGGCGGCACCGGCAAGGCGATCGCAAAACGCGCCGCGGCCTTCGGCATGCGCTGCATCGCCGTCGATCGTGAGCCCGTCGCCACCACGCCCGCGGTGCACGAAGTCTGGCAACTCGACCACCTCTACGACCTGCTCGCTCAATCCGATGTGGTCGCCTGCGGTCTCCCGTTGACCGCGGCTACACGCAGCATCTTTGACGCCAGCGTCTTTGCGGCGATGAAGCCGACCGCGATCCTGATCAACGTCACGCGCGGCGAATGCGTCGATGATGAGGCACTCGCCGCCGCGATCGAGGACGGCCAGATCTACGGTGCCGGCCTCGATGTCGCGTCGGTCGAGCCGCTGCCGGCAGACCACCCGCTCTGGAAAACGAAGAACGTTGTCATGACGCCGCACACCGCCGGGGCAAGCCAACTCCGCGTCGGGCGCAACCTCAATCGCTTCTGTCGCAACATCGCCCGTTTCCGCGCAGGCGAGCCGCTGGAAGGTGCGATCGACAAAGAACTCGGCTACTAGCTCGCTCGCGTTACCATAGGAGGGATCGCGAGGAGCAGCCTGTGACAACCGAATCCTACAACCCGTTTGCCAGCGGATTCCAAGATGATGAGCGCTGGTGGGAGCAGACGTTGAGCGAACGTCGCCTCCGGCAGCTTTTCGAGCCGGGTGATACATCGGAATGCTCATGGCCCGACTGCATCTGGCACGGAGTGCTCCCCGGCGAGCAGAACGATATTCATGCCGCCACACCGCCCTGACGCTCCCCCGCCGCGACGCATGTCGCAGCCCTCCGGTCCGGAGTGGCAGCCCGATTTATCCCCGAAGAAGACCTCGAACAAGACTAGTAGTCTCGCCTGCCTCTGACGCGAGCGGTCCCAAGGAGTTCACCGATGCCGCGACTCCCAAACATGACCGACCGCGACGAAGTGCCCGGCGAACTGACCGGCGCCTACGACCGTGTTGCCGCGCTGCGGAACGGCGCGGTCTCTGGCCCCTACGGCGTACTGCTCCACTCCCCCGAACTCGCCGAGCAGGCAGCAGCCGTCGGCCAGTACGTCCGTTGGAACTCTGACCTGACCCCCGCACAGCGTGAGACCGCAATCATGACCGTCGCTCGCCAGTTCGATGCTCGTTTGATGTGGGGTGCACATGTGCGCCTCGCCCGCGAAGCTGGTGTCCGCGAAGAGCTCATCAAAGCGATCGGCCAGCGTGCGAACCTCGGCGAACTCGCTGAGAATGAGGCCGCCATCATCCGTTATGTCCGTGAACTACTCCACACCAATCGCGTCACCAATCGTGCATTCGAGGAGCTGCGTACTCTCCTCGGAAATCGGGGTATCGTCGATCTGACCGGCCTCATCGGCTACTACGCGCTCGTCGGATTCACGCTCAACGCCTTCGAGATCGAACCGGCCGATGGCGCGGAATCGCTGCCGTAGTCCCGAGGACCGATTCGATGGCCACCTTCCCCACCACCGCCGATGAGTTAACCGCCGAGTTCTTCTCGACGGTTCTCTCCGCCGACGTTGTCGACTTCGATGTGCAACTGGTCGAGGCGCAGGGTGCCATGACGACTACTGCCCGCATTGAATTGCACTACGCCGGAGACTTCCCTGCGGACGCTCCATTGACGATCTTCGCGAAGTGGGCGTCGCCCATCCTCGCCGTCCAGCAGATGGCTGCCGCCACCGGCATGTATCGCCGCGAGGTGCGCTTCTACAAGGACCTCGCCCATAGCTCCGGTCTCGATGTACCGCGCTCCTACTTCGGCGACTGGGATCGCGACACTGGCCTCTTCCTCCTGCTGCTTGAAGACATGGCTGACAGTCAGGTCGGTGACCTCTTCGCCTCGAGGGTCGACGAGGTCCACCTAGTCGTCGAGGCAATTCCGAAATTCCACGCTCGCTGGTGGAACCATCCAGATCTCGATACGCTGCGCTGGCTCTTCCCGGTCGATCACCCGGCCGTCGTCAAGCGCCTCGGTACCATTTTTGCCGTGTCACTCGAGCGTGCGAGCGCTAAGTTCCCGGAAGCGTTCGGCGGATCGCTCGGCGAGCTGTCACAACGAGTTGCGGCGGACTATGGAGCAGTGGCGACGAGGTTCGGCCCGCGACCCCGAACGCTGGTGCACGGTGACCTGCACCTCCAGCAGGTATTCTTCCCCCTGCAAGATCAGGGCAACCTCAGTGGCCGCTTCGCTATCTTCGATTGGCAGACGATCGGTCGCGGCTTCGGTGGTCAGGACCTCGCGCGAATCATCGCTGCCTGTCTCAGCCCGAAGGACCGACGCACCCACGAGCGTGAACTGGTTGCCAGCTACCACGCTGGCCTGATCGCAAACGGTGTCGGCACGTATAGCCTCGAAGAGTGCTGGGACGATTACCGCCTCGGAGTGCTCTGGAGCATCGTCACGAACGTAATCGCCGCTGCTTCGATTGATGGCGATTCGATGGACCTGATCGCGCGGCGCGCGGGGACAACATTCGTCGAAGGGTTCTTCGGCCGGCTTGACACTGCAATCTCAGAGCTTGAGGTCGGTGAGCTACTAGGATGACAGGTAGCTTTTCATTTGGATATGGTGTCGCGGTCCGGGTGGATCAGAATTCGAACCGAAGCTCCATCCCTGATGCAATGACCGTTGATGGTTTCGCGATTTAGCGATGCAACCTACGAGACGATCATTGCGAACTCCCCCGACGGTATCTTGCTCGTCCATCAGCGGAGCATGATCGTGCTCGCCAACGACTAGGCCTGTGAGCTATTTGGATAGGAACGTATCGAACTGGTCGGACAATCAATCGGCTCGTTCCTGCCAATCGTCGTTGCGCTTACGTTGGTCATCGCAAAGCGTTCCAGCAACAACCACGGCTACGACCGATGGGCGTCGGATCAACACCTAGCTGGACTGCACACGGACGGTGACGTGTTCCCTGTTGAGAACAGCCTCTCCGACACCGGTGAAGGAGATGTTCAGCTGGCCATCGGGGTCGTTCGTGACGTCACCGCGTATCGCGAAATCGAGGAAGAACACCGAGTTCTCATCACCACCGCCCGAGCCTCAATTGAGCAGTCGCGCACCTGATCAACCCTTGAATCCAGCTACGCAACTCCGGTCCGTTATGATCCTCGCCTCACCGGAATTCGCGAAGATGGAGGCGAATCGATGACCCAGGTCGGCCATATCACGAGCGCCTGGCGATACCCGATCAAGTCGATGGCCGGCGAGTCGCTTGAGACAGCCACTGTCACACTGCAAGGCCTTGCGGCAGACCGGTTATACGCCTTCGTCCAGGCAGAATCACGTTCACCGTTCCCCTGGTTCACCGGCCGCGAGCATCACGAGATCCTTCGCTACCAACCAATCTGGTCCAGCGACCAGCGCCCCATCCTCAGTGTAAGTACGCCGAATGGTGAAAAATTTCCCGTCACGAGCAACGAACTTCGCCAAGAATTGGAGCAGGCGTCTGGTGTGCCACTTTTCTTGCTCCCCAACTATCGGGGCAGTTTCGACGTCGCAGCAATCTCACTAATCAGCCACGCCACAGTCGACCGAATCGCCGAAGCCAGCGACACACCCAGCGAGCCAGGTCGGTTCCGCATGAACTTCATCGTGGAGACTGAGGACGACATCCCCTTTGGTGAGGACGCTTGGATCGGACACACCATCCGCATCGGTGACTCCATGCGCGTAGCAATCACCGAGCGGGATTCACGGTGCGCAATGGTGACCATCGCTCCGCATGGAGGTGACCCGCTGACTCCTGTTCTGACTGCCATCGCCGAGCTGAACAACGCGAACGCCGGCGTGTACGGCTCAGTACTCACGCCGGGCGAAGTACGCGAGGGTGACATGGTTGTCATCGAGGACTAATCAGCAAGGCTGAGTTCGGAGCGTTCCAACACGACGGTGTATCTGGCTGTCATTTGATGACCCCCAGGTTGTTGCCACGTCCACGATCCACCAGTGTGAAAATTCCAAAATCAGATCCAATCGCCCAACACTCGATGCTCAGATAGGCGAGCTGCAACCCTGAACCGACGCCGACGAACGTCTCAGAATCGAGGTTCGATTTGCACTCCTCTCCCAGAGCCAGCCCCCCCTGAGATACCGCCGACGGATCACTCCGCCCAACCGTGCGACTCGTGTGCTCACAGCATCCGTACTCAAACTGGCCTGCCGGACGTCTGATCCCGCGATCTCTTCGCGCATCGCGTCGCTCACTACCCGGTTGACGAGACCTGCTACTCCTCGATGCCGGAACGTTGGCCACACGTACCGCAGCCCATACAGCACCACCAACTGCGGCACCTCAATTAGCCGATCCACCCAGTGCAACCTCAAGATCACACAGCCAACCGCACTTCTGCTCACCTCAAACGCGATCGCTAGCATCCCAATCCGGTCAATCGAGATATTCATAATTCGGCTGCTCGCAGGAAGTCTCGAAGACCCTATCTACCTGTGCGCGGTTGGCGGCGCTCAGCGTCCTTGTACGCTCCACACATAGCGCGATTTCTTTAGTGCCGCTGCCATCGACCAAACTCATCGGCAATCCTCGTGTCTTGGAGTTGCCTCGTAATCCTCTGCTGTAGGATGCTGACGTGCGCATTTCAAGCGACTACGACTCGCCCGGGAAGATTCGGCCACCGCTCACCCTCGATGAAAGGACTGTCTTCATGGGCGTCGAACTCACCAAGGACTCCGTTGACATCGGCATTATCGTCCGCGATGGACCTGCCGCCCTCGCGTTCTACAAGGATTTCCTCGGCCTCGAACACCTTGCCGACACACCCATCGGTGGTGGTGGGACGATGCATCGGCTGATGGCAGGAACCAGCATGATCAAGGTGGTCGAGTTCGACGAGACGCCCGATCCCAGACCGGCTCCTGGTGGCCTCCGCGGTGGCTCCGGCTACCGCTACTGGACAATGTCCGTATCGAACATCGATCAGCTCGCTGAAGAGGCAAATTTCCGCGGTTATGCCGTCCCCACGGAGCCGACCGAGATCCGTCCTGGCGTCCGAATCGCGATGATCGAAGACCCGGACGGCAACTGGGTAGAACTGCTGGAGAACACCAGCGAGTAACTGAAGAGACTGAAGCCTGACGCCCATTCTAGAGGGCTCCCGGCCCTAGTGATCAACGCTGACACCATCGCGCAGGGCCTGCTCAACGCCACGTGCGACTCGCTCGATGTCGTCTTCGTTGTTGAAGGCGTGCAACGATAGCCGCACCACGTCTTCCTGA
>Ga0115002_10003841_pt1 | contig 18536 bp, 13 predicted proteins | sample ArcticOcean_MG_C_8_FD_89576 | JGI IMG/M metagenome (GOLD analysis project Ga0115002, IMG submission 89576) | Marine microbial communities from western Arctic Ocean - ArcticOcean_MG_CB11_86 | ecosystem: Environmental > Aquatic > Marine > Oceanic | place: Arctic Ocean: Canada Basin | collected... | reverse complement strand
CGATAGGCGTCCGGGTGGTACTTCAAGCCGGTGGTCTCGGTCTTAATCATGCTCATGGCATTAACCTCGATATCCCTGCCGGTGTTGCTGACCCGCGTACCGACTGAAGTGCGGAGACGTCTTGACTCATACTCGAATCCATCGTGGCAAAGCCAGCCCGGTTATACAACATCGTAACAGTCAACAGAAGCCAGGCCTTGTGGCTCCACGCCGTCACGCCGTCACATTCGTAACGTCCGATGCGTTCGGTCGCCAGGTCCGGGCTCTCTTTGGACTCAGCCATCCAACCTGCAATCGAAGCACAGTCTGACAACGTCGACTGTTGTCACCAGACGGTCCGCGTATCCGGATTATTTCGCACGGCCGTCTGGAATCCGATTGCCCGCACAACGGCCGCAATTGCTGCCGTGAACATCAGACTGTCTCCCGATAGTTGATGCGGCTGAAGAACTTCAGCGCGCGCCGCGCGCGACGTCGATATCTGACGTGATGTAACGTCGCGAGCGACTGAAGTTCAGCACCGAGAAGCAACATCCGGGAGACACGTCAAATGATCATGCTGCGCGCCATCTTTGTTTCGTGGGGACTGTTTCTGGCCATGAGCGGCGGGTCGCTGCTGCTGGTCGACAAAATGGTCCTGACTGTCCAGGACGAGCCAGCCGAAGACGCCACGCAGGACGACGAGGAATTCCGCGGCCTCTTCATGGGCAAGAGTGTTGACGACCAGAAGGTCTTCGACCCGCCCGAATGGCTGGCCTTCGGCCTGATGTCCGTCGGCACAGTGACCATGCTGTATGCGATCGCGCTGCCGAAGCGGCGAGACTGATTCGCTCATGAAAACTGTCGCACTGCAGCAGTTCCGCGCGCGTCTGTCCGCGGATGATCCCGTGTACGGACTGTGGATCACTCTCGAATCGCCTTCCATCACCGAGATGGCCGTTGCCGCAGGTCTCGACTGGGTCGTGATCGACGCGGAACACGGCCATCTGGGCTGGAACGACATCGTGAACCACGTTCGTGCGGCCGTGCGCAGCCACACCGTCGTGCTGGTGCGGATCGCCGAATCGAATGCCGCACTCGTGAAACGCGTTCTTGATGTCGGGGCGGATGGCATCGTTGTGCCCTGGATGGAAACCGCCGAGCAGGTGGCTGAGATCGTGAGGTTTGCCCACTACCCACCGCGCGGAGTCCGCGGCATTGGCGGTGAGCGTGCCACCCTGTGGGGCCAGTGTTTCTCGCAACACGTGCGCGATGCCCGTGAGAATGTCCTGGTCGTGCCGATCATCGAGTCCGTGACCGGAGCGGCCAACATCTCGGCGATCGTCGAGGTTCCCGGAATCGACGTCTACTACTTCGGACCGGCTGATTTCTCGGCAACGGCCGGGCACGCTGGCGAGTGGGAAGGTGGCGATGTGGCGGAGCAGATTCTGGCCGCGAAGGACGTCATTCGTTCGAACGGTCGCCACTGCGGAGTGATCGGCATCAGCAACGAAAACCTGCTGGAACGCCGCGAGCAGGGTTTTCGCATGCTCGGCTTCGGGCTGGACAGCAGCATGCTGTTCCGCGGACTCAGGGATTGTCTGTCGACCGTCGGACGTTCCCTCGATCTCTCGACGTCCGCGTTCTCTCCACTGCAGTCGGTCGATTAATCCGTGTTCGACAGACCGCAGGACGGACGCTCGCCGCTCACCTGCAGACTCCGGACGAAGAAACTGGGAATCCATTGATTCCCGGAATTCAGCCACGGCTTGAAGGTCTCAATGGATCGGTTACCCCGGGCTCATGCTTTTGATGTTGCACAGTTTCTTAGTCCCGAAGGGACGGAGTCGGATAGCCACGGGCTTCAGCCCGTGGAAAACGTGTATTCAAAACCCCAAAGCCCTGAAAGGGCGACGGCGATCGTGGTAGTCGATTTCGCCGTCGCCCCGCCGGGGCTTGAAACAAATTGTGCCATTTTTCCCGGGGTTGAAACCCCGGGCTATCTGCCGACGTCCCTTCGGGACTGAAGTGTGCAACTTCAAAAGCTCACGCCCGGGGCGATATGCTGCCGCCGCTCCGCAGCTGTTCGGGAATCCGATGATTTCCACTTTCTATGGTTGATCGCTCTCGACCGGCTCGGTGTCAGACTGACTCGACGGTTTCCGAGTCAACGGTCGCGACAATGTCTGAATCCTGACCTCTGGCAGTTCATCAGTCGTCGTATCCGGGATTGGGTCCGGGGTACTGGTCGCGGTCTGTTGCTCAGGCTGTCCTTCGAACAGTTCCCGGGCCGATATGTTGACGTCGACTACCGCCGGCTGCTCAAGCTGTTTCTCCCGCTTGACCTCATCCAGAATCTCACGCAACCGATTCTGATGAGTGTCGGCATGTCTTGCTGATGCGTTGCCGTCCTCGGATTGTGTCCCTGATGCCTGGAACACCTGCCCATCCTGACGAGTACCGATCGTTTCAGACTTCAGGCGTATCTTCTGCCGGATCTCCTCGGCCGCCGGCAGGTCATGCGCGTTCGCCTGCTGGACACGGTCCTCGCGTTTCGTCCCGGCGAGGTGGATCTGGACCATCTCGGAGAAGACCCGGCTGCCATCCGGCTGTGTCAGTCGCAGTCGCAGCGAGCAGTTGGCTTCGTGACGACCCACTCTGGGGTACGGCACATAGATTTGATACGCCGGACCAATCTGGCTTGTTGTCAGGAACCCCTGCAGGGAGTTGCTGACGAGATCAAACTCTTCGATGGGTCGAGCCTGTTCCTCTTCAGTGCCGACGTCATCAAAGACAAAGACTCGCAGGTCGCCGCGAACGACAATCGGTGACGCGTCGCTGGCGTCAAAGAAGTAGACCTGTCCCGCGAATCCGCGGGACTGCCGACCTTCGTGGTCGTCCGCTTCACCTTCCTGCCACAGACAAAGACACCGAACCGCGGTGGCGGCGGGTGTCTCCACGATCGCTTCCGGTTCGGCCGCCTGTTCGTCCAGCGACGTACAGCCGCATGTAATGCTGAGCACAAGCAGCAGTGTGATCTGGCGTGACATGTCCGGTCTCTGTAACGGGTGTTAGCCGCATTGCGGCGGCAGGTGATAGCCTGGGGCGCCAGCCCCAGGGTGACAGTCAGCCAACACGTTGAGCCGCAAAGCGGCGTCAGGTGTCGTCGTGGAATCGGAAATGTCTAATGCCTGTCGCCGCTTCGCGGCTCTCAAGCGGTCCCGCTTCAGTCCTGGGGCTTGCGCCCCAGGCTATCACCTGCCGCCGCTTCGCGGCTGAATGCCGTCACTGCTTCGCGGCCGAAGTTCGGGAATCGGCTGATCCCCAGTTCCTTAGTAAGTGGATGTCACCCCTGAGATTTGACGGGGTTCTGACACTTGTCGCTGATCCGACACTCCTATCGGTTGTTCGCGATCCCGGGACGCCTGGCTTCGTGTGCTGCGACGGCCCCAGCTTGAACGCTGAGTCTGTGTGCTGGTTGTTGAGTCTCCGGCTGGCTCTGAACCAGCGTCGCCCTCTCCCGGTTCCGTTCCCGGGACAGTGGCCGGTTGCTGAGGATCGATCGACGGCACAGGCTCGGGCGGCATCATTTTCCAGTTGCTGCTGCCGCTGTCCTCAGCCGAAGCGGGAATGCCGTAGAGCGGTCCGTGCATCTGCTCAGCTTCGTACTCGGTGAAGTGAATTCGATCCGATTCGATCTGCTTATGCATTTCGCTGTAGGCATGGCCTTTGATAATCCGCGGAGTCAGAAAGATCAGTAGCTCCGTGCGGCGCACGTTTTCGGTCTCGAAACCGAACGCATCGCCGATAACCGGAACGTCACTCAGCCACGGCACTCTGCGTTTCAGCGAGTCAGTGCTTTTGGTGATCAGTCCACCCAGGACGATTGTCTGTTCGTCGGCCACGACAACCGTCGTTTCCGCCTGCGCGAGATCCTTGACGGTACCACGTGAGAGCGGATTCCCCTGGTCATCGAAGGTCAGGACTGGTCCAGCACCTGGAATGAACTGACTTTTTTCGGCGGTCAGGGCCAGCAGGATGTTGCCGTCCGGGCTGATGGTTGGAGTGACCTGCAGAGTGATGCCTGCGTCATCCTGATCCAGCAGCGGATTAAGGGCTCCCGTGGTGTTGTTCACGTTGAAGCCGCTGATGATCTGCTGTTCTCGAACCATCCGGATCAGGGCAGGGCGGTTGTCGAGAGTTCTGATCTGCGGGCGACTGAGAACTTCCATATCGCGGTGTTCTTCAAGCGCACGCAGCAGCACGTTCAGATAATCAGAGCTGGCCGACAGAATCAGGCCCCCGAATCCCGCTGCGTCACTGGCGCGACCCACCATGAAGTTGGACAGAGCCTGTCCCGCCACGATGTTTCGGCCGCTTGCCGCAGAGTTTGGCAGCGTCGCGGTGTTGAAGTTGAACCCTGGCGTTAGATTGGTTCCGCCGCGGTCGAACAGAATCGGCTCTTGAACACCCAGCTCGATGCCGAATTCGTCGGTATCTTCGAGTGTCACTTCGACCAGAAGCACCTGAATCACGACCTGGGCCAATTCCTGATCCAGTGTCAGGACCATGTCGCGGATCGTGTCGAAATAACGCGGTGTCGCACTGATCAGCAGGCTGTTCGTGTACGTTTCCGCCTGAATAATGACTTCACGTTCGATGAACTCGAACGGGCTGATGAGTTCGTTACCCGCTGACTGCAGCAAGTCTGTCTGCTGCTGCAGGAACTCGCCGACGGCTGTCGCGATGTCCGCTGCCGGTGCGTTCTTCAGACGAATAATCGTCGTTTCCCGCGATCGGATGTCGCTCTCATCCAGCCGGAACAGCAATGCTTCAACCACTTCGAGTGCTTCCGCTGTGCCCACGGCAACAATGCTGTTGGTGCGCACGTCGGTCGAGAATCTCAGTGGAACGATGCTCGCGGCATTCTCGGCACCGACAAGCTGCACGCCGACCTGTTGATTCTGTCCAACGGTCTGGTCGCCGAAGAGTTCGTTGAGCAGTGCGGTGACCGATGTCGCATCGGCGTTCTTCAGCATGAAGTGCTTGATCGTGGCGACGGTTGAAGATGGTCGGTCCAGTCGTTTGACGAGTTCCTCGACCAGATCGAGGCTTTCTCGCGGGGCTGTGACGACGATCGTGTTCGACCGGGAATCACCATTGATGCGGATGTCGGCCAGAATTCCGGACCGCAGCGTCCGCTCATTCGTGTCATCAACGACAAGGTACTCCAGCACCGCCGAGCGAACTTCGCGCAACGCCTGCGACGCATTTCCGCCGCCGGAACCCAGAAACGCCTGACCGAGCTGGCCCTGGCCAAGCTGCGGCGGATTCAGCACGCTCTGGATGATCTGATTCACTGTGTTGGCCAGGTCCTCGGCCACGGAATGCCGCAATTCGATGACGCGGACGGCAGCAACCGAATCAGAATCGTAGATATCCAGTTTCTTAATCAGGAGCGCGATTTCTCTCAGGTCGTTCGGCTTCGCCAGTACGACCAGTGTGTTTGTTCGCACTTCCGCCACGACTCGCGGCCGTGCTTCAAGGCCGACGGGGTTATCGTAGAATTCGTCGATTAGCTGGCCGATCTGCGATGCGATTCCGTGACGAATCGGGAAGATCGCAAACGACGTGTGTGGCTTGATCGGCGTGTCGAGCTCATCGATCAGCGTGTGGATGGACTCCAGTTCGGCGGTGGGAGCCAGGATCAGCACGGCGTTCGGTCGGCCGACCGCGATGACGCTGATCGTCGATCCTTCCTGCGCCGTGCCCCGGCGTGCCTGATTCAACTGGTCGTAAACCGTCGTCAATAATTCGGCCAAAGCCGTGCTGTCGACATGGGACAACGTACGGAGATGAATGTCAGGGGCCGTGAGGGCACTCAGTTCTTCGATCTGTCGGACGATCGCCATGACGGCGTCCACGTCGGCGGCATTGCCGGTCAAGATCAAGACACCGTCCAATGCTTCGACTGAGACATTACCGCGAATGCCACCGACCAGTGCGGGCAGTGACATGGGGTTGTCCTCGGCCGGGTCCGCCGGAGTCTTCGGATCGGTCGGAGTGGCAGCGGGATCGGCTCCCGGTTGATTGTTCTGTGCCACGAGGCGATCGACGGCCGGCTGCAGATTCTTCGCGACCGCTGCCGCGTCTTTGTCTGTCGTGATAACACGAGTCGCTTCGTCCGGCTTCTTCGGAGCAACGTCCAGCCGCTGCAGCAATCGCACAACTCGCTCGACCTGGACCTTCTCTCCTTCGACCAGCATCTCGCCTGTCCGCAGATCTACGGCGACAGCGAACAGGATGGATCGTTCACCCGTCGGGCTGCGTGCCGAGTACACCTGCATGGCCGGCAATCCGCCGGGACCTTCCTCAACAACCTCGGCCCGGTCACGGAAAGCGCTGAACAAGGTTGACGACAGCGCGCGGGCTGTGCGGCTGGTCGGTTTGAATGTGAGCTGATGCGGTTTCGCGTCTTTCTCTGGCTGGGTGGCAGGCGGCTCTTCCTCAGTGGCAGCTTCCTGGAAACCGACCTGGCGAATCGATTCCTGCATTTTCGGACCGGGCAAAGATCGCTGTGCGGTTTGGCTCACGCGAGTCTCACCAGGACGGATCGTGGCGACGCTTCGCTGAAAGGACCGCTGTCGGCCATCCGCGCCAATGTCAGTGACTGCTGGACGCAACTGAGGCTCGATGTCGGCATCACTGACCGTCTGACGCTGGTATTCGGCGTTGCGGGCTTTCACATCGACCAGGACCAGATGCTGGCCCTTCTCCAGCAGCCGGAAGTCGAGCTGTTCAAGTTCGCCGTTGAGGATGCGTACTGCCTGGGAACGCGAGTACTTGCGTATGTCTTTGCGCGAGTACCGTCCCCCTGGAAATCGATCGGCGACCAGAGTCGAGCCAGTGCCTTTCGCCACACTGTTCAGCACGTGCTCCCAGTGCGACGACGTAAAGAATAGTCGCGTTGTCTGCTCTCGTGTGGAGTTCGACGCTTTGCTGCTGCTCTTTCGCTGAAAGAAGCTCAGCGGTCCGTCAGCCTGCACTTCGGCGATTTGGAGCAATCCAATCGTCACCGCCGCGATCGCCAGCGTACGGACCTTCCGCGTTTGATTCAGATTCATCCCCTCAGGCCTCCCTGCCTGATGGTCGGCTCCCCACTTCCGACCTGCCCCCCGGATGCCGTCAACCCGGTCCTCATGACCGAGCTGCGCCTGTTCGACTCGATCTGATCAACCACGTACGCCCGCGGCGTGTCCCCAGATACTTGATGTCGATACAGGCAGTATCACCCCGAGTATCGGCAGACTCAGCTCGCTCGGTTCATGAAACCGTCATATTTGGAAGTTGTGGCAGTTTACGTTGACTCTGCGGAACGAATTTGCCATCGCTGATTCCTGGCGTACGTTTGCGGGATTCCACTCAGTTACCGCGCCGAATTCCTCCGGCAATCGAGACACAAATGCCCACTCATCCCCGCCGCTTCGCTCGAACGCTCGAAAGTGTCCACTGCGTGATCCTCTCGATCAGTACGTTTCTGGCCGGTCTCTACTTCGGACCCTTCATTCCCGAAGGCGCTAACCTCATCTTGCTGCAGGTCGGGTTGGTGGGACTGGTCTGCGCACTGGGACTGGCCAATCTGTCAGCCGTCCGCCACTTGAAACGCATCGAGGTCGTCCAGGAAGGTCGGGTCGAGCAGCGGCTTGAACGGCACGTGACGGAGTTTGCTGGCCCGGAGATCGAGGCGACGCTCGCCGCTTGTGGCACCTCTGCGTAAGTTGCCGCGAATGCAGAGCATTCGGCTCAGGTTGATCGTGCGCGATACACGCCGCCAGTTGGCTGGCCGCAGACGAACGCCCAGGATTTGATTTGGGAATACCCAACGAGACTGATATTGTCGGCGATCGTCCCGTGCAGCCTGATACGGGATTGATTACCCGATACCGGCACCCGAACGGCTAGTGCTTTGTCAACGTTGAATATTGGGGTGGCTGGGGTCGAGCGTGCGAGCCCCCAGTTGCAGTGCTGGGGGCTCGCTACGCTCGACCGCCAGCCACCCGATCCCACCATTTAAAGTTGACGCAGCACTAGTGTCTGTCATTGATTTGGCCTGCGTGGAGATTTCCGATGAAGTTGATTCAGCGATTGGCGACCGCGGCGACGGTCCTTCTGTTCCTCGGAACTGCTGCCGAGACCATTCAGGCCCAGAACGCAACAACGGAATCGTCTCGCAGCTTTACCGGCACAGGTGACACCGCTGCAGCCGCATCGGGAGCGGGCAGCTCACTGACCCAGCAGAATTTGTTTTCCGCAGGCGGAGAGACCGGTACTGGTGTCGGTCAGCTTGGGTCCGGATCCGGTCGATTTCTGGGCAATCAACTGGCGAATCAACCGCTGGCCGGACAGAACAACGTCGCGAATCAGTCATTCAATCGACTGCTTCAGGTGCAGACGCTGCAACAGTCCAATCGACTGAGCAGCCAGTTCAACGGTGGCCGGACGTCGAGCACCACAATGTTTCGACCGTCACTGCGACTTGGGTTTGCGGTCAGAACTCGCCCCACGACGGAGATCGGCAGTTCGATCAACCGGCGTTTTGAGAAACTCGCAACACGATTCTCGCGACTCGCCGAAACGCGGCCGGCGTTTTCTTCTGTGAAGTTCGCCGTGGGCAACAATGGGACTGTTGTACTGTCCGGCCAGGTCGAATCCGACTCCGCCAGGCGTCTGGCCACCAACCTGTTGCGGATGGAACCGGGAGTCCGCAGCGTAAAAAACAACCTGGTCGTTGCGGAGAAATAGACGTCGCACGGATCAACGGCTTTACACGAAAACGACCGATCGCAGACCTTGCGACCGGTCGTAGTTTTTTGCGCGGACGTGAGTTACGGTCCTTCGCAACAGGGTCTCCGTTTCTCACACCTGATCGTTCCCGAGCCGCATCATGTCATCCGGAACACCACTCGTCGGACTGTTGCTTGGCCTTGGATCGCTGGTCCAATCGGCCGCCGCGGACAGCCACCTGATGATTCACGTGCGGAGTATCGACGGTGACACGCTGCCCTGCCGAGTTCACTTGCGGGACGTCGACGGCAAACCGCTCAGGGCCGAGGCCTTGCCCTTCTGGAACGACCATTTCGTTTGCCCTGGAGAGGCGCGGGTCACGCTGACTCCGGGTGAGTACAGTTACGAGATCGAACGTGGACCGGAATACATACCGGCGACAGGCAAAGTCGCGATCGCGGCCGGCAAGGACCATCAACTGATCGTCGAACTCGAACGACGCATCGACATGGCGGCAAAGCACTGGTGGTCCGGTGAACTGCATATTCACCGGCCGATCGAGCAGGTTCCTTTACATTTGCAGGCTGAAGACCTGCACATCGGTCCGACGATCACCTGGTGGAACGGCCGCGATCTGTGGAAAGAACGCGACATCCCTGAGCGTACTCATCTGACCGTTGACGGCGACCGGCATTACGACGTGATGGGCGGCGAAGATGAACGCGAAGGCGGAGCGCTCCTGTACTTTGGTCTGAAGAAACCGCTGACACTGCCGGGCGGACGCGGCCAGTTTCCTGAGTACCCATCGCCAATGTCGTTTCTCAAACAGGCACGCGAGCAGGAAGACGTCTGGATCGACATCGAAAAGCCGTTCTGGTGGGACGTTCCCATCTGGCTGGCCAGCGGCCAGGTCGATTCGATCGGTCTGGCGAACAACCACATGTGCCGCAGCCGGATGTACGAATCCGAGGCATGGGGTCGGCCGCGCGACACAGAACGCCTGCCAGTACCGCGGGGAAACGGCCTGTGGACGCAGGAAATCTACTACCACATCCTGAACTGCGGCCTGCGTGTGCCTCCTTCAGCCGGCAGCGCTTCCGGAGTGCTTCCCAACCCCGTGGGATACAATCGTGTTTATGTGCATACCGGAAAGAAGCTCGATTGGGGTGACTGGTGGAGCGGACTGAAAGCGGGCCACTCGTTTGTGACCAACGGCCCACTCCTGATCTGCCGAGCGAACGGTGAACTACCGGGCCACATCATGGCAGCCGACGCCGACACCAAAGCCGTTCGTTTATCGGTCGAGGTAATCACCAATGATGCGGTGTCGGCAATCGAGGTCGTCAACAACGGGACCGTGATCGTTGTCGGAGGTGTCGGAGGCGGGAAAGGTCCCGGACGTATGCAACTGGAGACGACATTGGAGCTCGAGCCCGGCTGGTTTCTGGTGCGTGCCATCACGGATCGAACTGAGACGTTTCGATTCGCATCAACAGCACCGTGGTACATTGAGTCAACCGGGCAGCCACGCCGCATCAGCCGTCGTTCCGTCGAGTTCTTTACAAACTGGGTCGAGGAGCGGGCCGAGCGCGTCGGGCTGAAGCTGGACGATGCCGCCAAACTCAGCGACGTGCTGAAATATCACGACCAGACCCGGCGATTCTGGAACGATCGATTGAACCTCGCCAATGCTCCGTAAGGCGAGTGGTAGATGAGTTCTTACCAGTAGCTGGATTCGCAAGAATTCAGGCACTCAGGGAAACTGAATTCTTGCGAATCCAGCTACCGACACTGGCAGGTAAATTCTCATCTGCCGCTCGCCTGAAGAATCAAACACACGTCGGGCAGTGACAAAAAGCACGCCCGGATAAGAACGGAAGGATCTGTTTCTGTGGAGTTTTCATCAGACGATCTGCTGCTGGTTACTGGAGCGACGGGGCTGGTTGGCAGCCATGTGGTTCAGCGGGCTCGCGAACTGGGTATGCCGACTCGGGCACTTGTCCGTGAGTCGAGCGACAAGCAACTGCTGAGCGAATGGGACACTGATCTCGTCTACGGCGACCTGACAGATCATGAGTCGCATGCACGCGCTGCGGAAGGTGTCACGGCACTGGTCCATTGCGCGGCAAAAGTCGGCGACTGGGGACCGATTGCCGAGTATCGCCGAGTCAACGTACAGGGCACGGAAAGCCTGTTGCGGGCGGTTGAGACGAACGGTTGTCTGAAGCGAGTTGTGCATATCAGCTCACTTGGCGTGTACAAGGCGCGCGACCACCATGGCACGGACGAATCGGAACCCGTCTCGCTCAGCGGTATCGACGGATACACACTGACAAAAGCCGAGTCCGAGCAACTCGTCCGGTCGCACATCGAACAGCACAATCTGCCCGCAACAATCCTGCGGCCCGGCTTCATTTACGGACCGCGCGACCGCAATGTGTTGCCGCGTATTGTGGAGCGGCTGCGAGTTGGCGGGTTCAAATTTCTGGGTAGCGGACAGACGTTGCTCAACAACACATATGTTGGCAATCTGGTCGACGCCGTGTTTCTGGCCTTAGAGCGAGACGACCTGACTGGCGAGGTCTTCAACATCACTGACGGTGCACTCGTCACGAAATGTCAGTTCATCGAGACAATCGCCAGTCTGGCTGGCTATCCGGTTCCGGACGGACACGTCCCGCTGGGCGTCGCTCGCGTGCTGGCAAAGCTGATGGAATCGACGTGGCATTTGCTGGGTAAGGAGTCCGCGCCGCTGCTGAACAATGCCCGCATCAAGTTTCTGGGATTGAACCTCGACTTCAGCATCGAGAAAGCACGCAGACAACTGGGCTACGAACCGCAGATCGCGTTTGAAACCGGCATGCAATTGGCGATCGGCTGGTGCCGCGAAGCGGGTCTGCTGACCAGCGAGTCATAGGTTTCAATGCCATGTCACATTGAGGACCGGTAAACCGCAGGTCTCACTCGGTTTCTTCGACTGAGGTTTCTGAGTTGTCGCGGCCCGAGACTTCCGGCGGACGTGATGCGATGCGCGCTCGAGACTCGTCCGGATCAAAGCTGTCGACGACGGGCAATCCAGGTGGTGGTTCCTGAGACAGAGATCGATCCGACTTCTGCGATGTGCGCCGACCAGGCAGTCGCGGGTTACCCGGCGGACGCACAAAGGTCGGCTTCGATGGCTCGACATCTTCGGAGGATGAGTCACGGGCAGGTTCAGGAGTTTCAACCGGTCGTTCCGCCGTCGTGACGGATTCGGCCGCGTCACGTTGCGAGGTCACCGGACTCTTTCCCGTCGGGATACGAAGCTTCATGCCTTCGCGAATGTCGTCCGGGCTGTCGAGTTGATCGCGGTTCGCTTCGAATATCTCGCGGTAGCGACGGAAGCTGCCCAGGTACTTTTGAGCGAGCCCGGAAAGCGTATCTTTCGGCATTACGACGTGAATAACGGGGGCGGTGCGGGTTTCGGTCGACTGACTGTTCTCCTGCCGACGGGCTTCGGCCTGTGCGAGCGCCTGATCGATCTCGTCGGGACCATCCGATGGATGCGGAATGGGCGCGATGCGTCCGGCGGGAGCTTCACTGGGGGGGCGTATGGGATCTGGAATCGCGATTCCAGGAACCGACTCGGTCAGCCCCGGAGGATTGGACATGACATCCGTTACGAGCACGTCGCGCAGGACCGGTGTTTCTGCTTGCACGGTCACCTCGGGACGGTCCGGTAGATAGGGCGTCTGCGGCTTGCGGCGGATCTGCTCGTCGAGTGATTCTGGATCGGTCAGCTCGAGGGCCTGCGCCTGATCGACTGGCACGTCATTGCGGAAGAAGAATGCCGCAGTAACGCCGATCAGGAGTATGCCGAGTGACAGTCCGACTCTCTTATCGGGATGCATCGCGTGGTCCGCAATTCGATATGAAACGGAACAGGCAGGGGAACGGTCACCACACCGCGCACACGCGCTGCGAGGTTGACGATTCTCCTGTCATACCCCTACAGGATGCGCTATGCGACCGCCGACGAAAGTCCGGCACGAGTCAACAAGGAAGATCCTTCCGATCCGTGGGCGGCTCTATCGGTCGTAGCAATGGTGATGCACCGCGCCGGGAGTCAGTGGCCCGGTAAAAGCGTTACGACCCGGCACGTCACTGGGAAACCACTTCCAGGCGACTCCAGTAACCGTGCTCGTAGTGCCAGGCGGTCGGATGGTTGTGCACTTCCAGGACGATTGTCTGCCCGGCGAAGCTCGACAAGTCAACTTCGTGGTCCAGCCAGCCTTCCTTCGCCGTGGTTGCGTCCACGTTCGACCGGTACAGCTCCTTGTCCGCCACCTTCACGATCAGCAGCCAGTCTGCCTCGGTGTGGTGTGCGGCAGACAAACGCAGCAGCGTTTTCTTTCCGGCCGGAACAGTGACTGGCGCACGCAGGATGCACGGCGTGTCCTTCTTGACGGGCATGGTGCGAAGGACGTTCTTGCGACCCTGGTATTCTTTGAGCAACTGGATCGACTCGCCCGCTGCCGTGGTCGAAAACTGCGGAGCGACCACACTGATCAGTCGCCCGAAATTACGAACTTTCGAGAACGCTCCGACGATGTTTTCATCGGCATACTCCACTGGTTCGGTGGCCAGCTCACGAATCCACGCGTAGTCCGCCTGCGTCCGGTACAGATAGATTTGATCGAACCATGCAGCTTCGCCGGCAAACAGTCTCAGGCCCAGTCCGGTCAGATCGAAGTCACCGAATTCGGCAAACAGATCCCGCTGCAGCAGCACCCATTTCTCAGGCGGGTTTCGGTCCAGCCGCAACGCCAGCTCGTCTTCGTCAACGTTGCCCGCCAGATATTGATAGCCAAAACGCACTCCTCGATTGTCGTAAATCAGACGCTTTCCGCGTTGGGCCCCAGCCTGTCGTACTCGATCGAGGACCGCGACCGGCATGGCGCGGCGTCGCCTTGTTTCATTCAGTTGACGACGAATGCCCAATTCTCCGTCGTGCCCGATCTGCAGGCCCAGACCCCCTCGTCGTTGTTTCCCTTTCCCTTCCGGGGCCACTTTCCAGGCGAATGTGAAGTATCGAAATTCGCCGAGTTGCGGGTACTCGCGGATCGGAAATCTGACGCCAGGCAGGTTGGCGTTGAGTCGATCGCCAGCCGAAAGTTTCAGGGACTTGCCACCGTGGTAGTGATCCTCTGTGGCCAAAGTTAATTCGCCTTCGCCGTCATGCAGTTGCTCGATGATCTCTTCTTCGTCGTCGAACAGACGCACAATGCCCGGAGGATTCTCGAACAGGCGTGCGCCCTGCCATTCCAGTCGAGGCTTTTCGCCTTTGCCCATCAGGATGACGTCGACTTGTACGCGGCTGTCCTGAAATTCGTCGATCGGAACGAGCATGGGGTCGGGTATCTGTCGGCTGTTCATGAGCGGCACGTCGCGTTGCAACAGAGCTCGGCCGTTAACGCGAATCTGTACGGTGGTCGGCACCGGGTCGGCTTCGCGACGGTAGATGCTTACAACCAGCCAACGATCTTTCCGGCCGACCGTCAATTTCCGTGACAGAGTCAGGAAGTCGCCGGCCGGTCCGAATGTCAGCTCGTAGCTGGGAGACGTAGGGATTGTCGCATTCCAGAGATTGGCGACGGCCAGAACTGGCACGGCTGCGTCGGCCGGTGCCTCGTCAACGGAACTGGGCACGGTGCCGGTTAATGTCCAGTCGCGCAGAGACGGGACACGTTTGCCGAGTCGCTGCGTCACCGCCTGCTGCAGTTTCACGCGGTCGATTCGCCATTCCGGTTCGAGCCAGTCGACACAGTCACGAATGTCGAACGGGTCCGAGCCGGCCGGCCGTCCTTCGCTCATTGGATCGGCGATCAATGTGACCGCTGTTTCTTCAGGCTGCGCCGGTATGTTGACCCAGCCGGTGTCAATGGCTGAGCCTGGTCCGATGATGACGGCACTCTGCCAGATCGGTTTGCCAGGGGCAGACGTCAACTCAACACGTGTCCGCACGCAACCACCCTGGCCGATGGACTGATCGAGTCCCGTGCGGCAACGTAAGCCAGTCGCGACCGGGTTCAGTGGCAGTGTCAGCTTGCTCGGAGCATGCACGCCGAATCCCCATCCGGCCGCCAGACCACTGTTTTTCAGCGGACTGTTCTGCACACCACGGTCGCGCTGCCAGTTCCAGCCTGAACTGAAAACCGGGCCGTTGCGCGACGCGTCGGGTTCAAACGACGTTAACGGAAGCGACTCGGGCGCGAAGAATCGCCAGCACCGCACCTGTTTGAACGAAATGGTGATCGGGTCGTAACTCCACGCGGGCTGGAGCAGGGGATACCAGTTTTCGCTCTTGTTCTTGTCCCCGGAAAACTGCGGCAGGAATCGTTGTGTGGAAGTCGTCAGACGCACTCCGTCGGATGATTCCATCTGAATCAGACGGCCGACCAGATCCGGCATCAGCACACCGAGTTGCTCGAACCACACTTCCCAGCCATCGCGCTTCGGCATGTGCAGCTCAGCGATCTGAGACAGTAGCAGTGACTGCACACCGTTTTCCGTCAACATCGCGACAACACCTTGGCTCCAGCGAACGGCTCCGAAGCGCATCTGACTTCCGTCGTGCAGAAATGCTGTGCCCGGTTGGTAGCTGCTCGGTCCACCGGTCCGGCGTTGAAACACAATCCGTTTGACCCACTCGGGATTGAGCCTCAAATAGGCCGACACCGGACGTCCGGGCAAATCGACGCTGACGAGCGGCTCGACGATGAGCAGATCGACCGGATTGCCGAATCCGTCCGATTGGCGTGACTGGTAATCGACGACACGAGCGGGCAGACAATCGCCACCGAAGAACTCAATGGACGCTTCCGGCGGAGTGGACAGTGACACGGACTGATCGATGAGCCAGCGAAACGGATTGCCGGCGTCGAACACAGGTTTACCCGCCAGCGACGGTTGTACCTTGGCATCGAACCAGTTGACGATCGTCGCGGCGTTGACTCGGGCACCGTCTTTCAGCATCCCGAGAAAGCGCTCTTCAGGTTTGAACAGCTCGGACTGCGCGGGCGTGCTGGTCACGGCCACGATGAGGATCACGCAAAGTCGCAAAGACGCAATGGCCCGGTAGCGGTCACTCATATCGGTTGGCCTGCTTTGATTCATCAGGTGGCGAAGCCGCTTACCCCGATCCCCGCCGAACCACGCGCGGTTGTTGCAGCGAGCAGGCCGTCGTGGGGAGTAAGATTAAGAGTAGGATTAAGATTAAGAGACAAAGTCACTTGCTGCCGAAACAGTAAATCTCGCCCTCGCTGCCTTCCGCCCCAATCACCAGACAGCCTTCACCGACAGCCGGTGATGCTGAGACGGTGCGACCGAGCTTTTCTTTCCATCGCTGTTTTCCGTCGGCCAGGCCGACTTCATACACATTGCCGTCGTTCGATCCGACGAACACGCGATCGCCGACGATGACCGGAGAACTGTTGATCTGGCCGCGAGCGGCGAATGTCCATTTGGGTTTCCCGTCCTTGCGCTCGTGACAGTGAAGCTGTTTGTCCTGGCTGCCGAACACGACCAGCTCGTCGGTCACGGCGGCGGACGAGTGTATCGGAAGCTCGCGCTTCGGATCGGAGTATCGCCACTCGACTTCCTGCTTTGTGACGTCAATGGCCAGAAATTCTCCTTCGTGCGTTCCGACGTACAGCATGTAGTCAACCACTGCCGGCGAGGCGATCAGGAACCGTTCCAGTTCCATGTCGAATTCTTCTTTGCCCGACTTGATGTTGATCGCTCGCAGGTGCTGATCGCACCCGGTGACGAATGTGATGTCGCCGGCGATCGCCGGCGATCCGTTGATGCGATCCAAGGTGTCGAACTTCCACGCGACCGAACCGTCGGCCACATTCAGGCAGTACAGCGTGGCGTCGTACGAACCGAAGATCACCCGGTCACCGACAATCAACGCCGAGCTGATGATTTCGCCCATCGTCTCGAACTTCCACCGCAACTTGCCCGAGTCACGTTCGACCGCGTGGAACACGCCGTCTTCATCGCCGATCACGACCAGGTCTTTTGTGACCGTCGGCGAGGACTGAAAGCCGGGGATGAAGTCGTTGGGCTTCTTGCGAGGCGCAGAGAAGTGAGTCCAGATTCGCTTGCCGTTTTTGCGGTCAAAGCAGATCAGCTCGCCGCCGAACGTCCCGGCATAGACTCGCCCGTCGACAATCGCCGCCGTGGCGGTGACGCCATCGTCCACGGCCACCTTCCACAGCAGCTCCAGCTTGTCAGGTAGATCACTGCTGGCAATGCCGCGAAGCTGGTTCCCATTGCGGAACGAGGGCCAGCTTTTCGATTTCGCGGCCTCTTTCTCATTGGCTGAAGCTGCCCACGCCGGAATGTGAAGCCCGGCCGTCGCCAGTCCAGCTGCAGTCAGTGTTGTTGCGGCACCGCAGAATTCCCGCCGGTTCAGTTCTCGTCGAACGCGCATTCGTACAACTCCGTAAGTGAGCCAACATCGACGGGTCGCGGATTAAACGTCCCGGTCCACTGTTTGGCCGCTTCGGCCGCCATTGTCGGAATCAGATCTCTTCTCACGTGACACTCCGGCAGGCTGGCCGGCAGGCCCCACCCAGTGACGATCGATCGGATATAGCGGGCCAGTTCTTCTCCGGCAGACGGATCGCCGGGCTCGCACAGCCCGATATCGGATGCGAGGTCAGCGTAAAGGTCACCAACCTCGACAGAATTGAACCGCACGACATGCGGCAGCATGACACCAATCGCGATTCCGTGCGTCAAACCGAAGTGAGCAGACAGCGGGTTTGCCAGTGCGTGTGTCGCGCCGAGCATCGAATTCTCGATCGCGGCTCCCGCCAGATGAGCTCCGACAATCATCGCGCCCCGAGCATTGATGTCCCGCGGGTCCTCCAACACCTGAGGAAAGGCCGCCGCCAGCAGCGCCCATGACCGCCGACTGAACAGCTGCGACACGGGATTCCGCTTTGTCGTTACGTAGGTCTCCAGCGCGTGACTGATGGCATCGATTCCAGTCACCGCAGCGACGGTCGCAGGCATCGTGACCGTCAGTTCGGGATCAAGCAGGGCGATGCGGCAAGCGGCTTTCTTATCTCCGCACGCCATCTTCATGTGCGTTTCCGAGTTCGCGATCAGAGCGAACGACTGCGCTTCGCTGCCGGTTCCAGCAGTGGTCGGCACGGCGATCATCGGAAGCATCGGTTTCGAAGCTTTGCCGATGCCCCAGTAGTCCTCGATCCTGCCGCCGTTGGTCAGCAGAAAGTTGCAACCCTTGGCGCAGTCCATGCTGCTGCCGCCACCCAGGCCGATGATCACGTTGACCTCGGCCGCTTTCGCGACCTGCAGGCAACGGTCCACGTCGTCGGTCGTCGGGTTGGCGTGCACATCGTCGAAGATCGTGACGGCGACGCCGGCTGATTCGAGGTAGCCGATCGTCCGGTCCTCGTGCCCGGCGTCTTTCAGACCTTTGTCTGTAACGAGCAGAACACGGCTGCCCAATTCACGCGTCAGTTCACCAATGCGTTCCAGCACACCGCCGCCGAAGATCACACGCGTGCGTGGATCGTAGTCAAAGTCGGAGAGCATCGTGGCGGGAATGGAAACAGCGTCGGACGTCATGCGGCAGCTTCCGGAGGGAGTGGATCGTCCGTGAATTCGGCCGGGGTGACCGGGGAGGGAACGCGTCAGGCTGGACCAGTCATCTTAAGACCGCACCAGAAGATTGGCAAATTCTGCTACGCTTTCGGTGT
>Ga0115002_10003840_pt1 | contig 18543 bp, 15 predicted proteins | sample ArcticOcean_MG_C_8_FD_89576 | JGI IMG/M metagenome (GOLD analysis project Ga0115002, IMG submission 89576) | Marine microbial communities from western Arctic Ocean - ArcticOcean_MG_CB11_86 | ecosystem: Environmental > Aquatic > Marine > Oceanic | place: Arctic Ocean: Canada Basin | collected... | reverse complement strand
TGGATGCCGATCACTTTGTGGTCGGTTGAGAAAACATATTTTTGCACAAAGGTCAACTCGGGATGGCCTGCATGTCCGTGCTCGGCGGCATGCGAGTCAAGCTCGTCCGATTGTGCTGGGTTTAGCGTGCTCACTTTTGCACCTCGTTCACTTCTTCATCCCCAGGTTGGTCGGACGACTGGTCTGTTCCGTCGTCGAACTGTTCCCGTTGTAAGTTCAATTTGAATTGTCTAAATTCTTCTTCCGATTGGGCCACCACGCGGGCTTTCATTTTGTAATGCCCCCAGCCGCACAACTCGGCACATAACAGGGCATAGTCGTCGCTGTAGGTGGCATTAAACCAAACAGGGATAATCAACCCTGGTACAGCATCTTGTTTAATTCGCAACTCAGGCAGGAAGAAGGAATGTTGGACATCGGCCGAGCGTAGATGAATTAAAACTGGCTTGCCGCTGGTCACGTGCAAATCGTTGACCGAATACAGGTCTTCCGGTTCCGGGTTTTTCAGCCAGTTTTCAATGTCGGCTTCATCTTTGAATTTTCGATCCACGCCGGGGTAACGAATCCGCCATTCAAACTGACGCGCGGTCACTTCGGCAATGGGGTTCAGTAATATTTTATCTGGGAACTTCGACTTCATCCGATACTCAGCCCAGACATCGATCTGATACAAGGCGATAAACAGCAAGATGACCGAAGGCACAATCGTCCAAATCACTTCGAGGTTATGGCTACCGTGTGAGAACCAAGCTTTTTCGCCCTCTTTCTTTCGCGACCCTTCCCACAGAACATAGCCCAAGGCAATGTGCGTCCCGATGAACACCACCGTGGTGATGTAAAGTACCAAGTAGAACAACCCGTCAATGCGTTGCCCAATATCATTGGGTGCCTCATTCGGGAACCACCAATTTCTAGCCGGCGAAATGGCGCAAACATAAATCGCCAAGATCGGCCAAATTATAAAAAATGCACACCAAAATCTTCTCACAGTACCCTCTCCCTTTTCGGGAATGACCACTTCAGGCGACAATAACTTGCCACCCGACCACAACCTAACGGTTGCCTTTGTATAATCACTATTCTTGAAATTTGCTTGTCTTGTAATTCACTTGGGCTGACAAAAAATGCCGGAACCAAGTTATTTCTTCGTTGAAGAAGCCATCTTCTTGCCATGTTGATGGCCTGAATTTGTCTTCGCCTGTTTTGAAAAGGGCAGGCTCATTACGTAATTCACCAAATCCCAAATTTGCTCATCTTTTTTCAAAACCGTTCCAAAACCCGGCATCGGAGTTCCTTTAATCCCAGCATAAATTCGACGGTAGATATCAATGGGACGCCGACCACCTCGGTAAATGCCGCGGGTTAAATCACGGGGCTTCATCTTATTCCCCCAGTCATCGTGCAGACCACGTTCGGCGTAGGTTTCGTTAGTACCTTTCTTCTTCCAGAAATCTTTCGTTGCTGAACCATTCCCACGGCCTGTCGGTCCGTGGCAGGTCACGCATTTAGTATCGTTTGAAAGATACAATTTCCGGCCTCGCTCGCGAGATTCTGCGGTATCAGCAACACGAGGTAACTTCGGAAGAATAAGATTTCCCTCTTCATTGGCAGCAGACCAAACTTCCGCCAAGTCGGTGGCAGCATAATCGATGATGTCGGGGTAATCTTCTTCAAAGAAACTGGCAAGCTCTTCCAATATTTCTTCGCGGCTCTCACCCGATTTTGTTCGCTTTTTCATTACCTCTTTTGAGTAATCGGACTCCAACTCGTCAACCAACTTCTTCTCCATCTCGCCTCGAATCGCTAAGAAGCGAACGTATTCGATAATGGCTTCCATTTCGTCTTTTTCGAGCAACAAGAATGAAGGCATGTAGGTGCCGGGAATTCCATATTTGACAATTCGTTCGAGGTCGTCGGAATGAGCTTTGAAAGTCGCCTTCGTTGACGTGAACTTAAAAAGCCCCAAACGATAATCGCGCGGCCGAGGATTTAAGAACGGCGCCGTGGGGCCGGCACCGTCACCAGAAACGCCGTGACAGTGCATGCAGTGGGTCATATAAAGTTTACGACCGTTCTGCAGAACGTCGCCAACAATGACAAACTGATCACCGACTGCCGGAGCCGTTTCCAATCCTTGCTGCAAAGAAACCAATCTATTTTCGGAATCATAGTTTCTCAGTGGAACTGTTTGCCCCTTATATATCCCGGACAGCCACATAAGTGGTGTTCCCGATTTCAAATCAGCAGGCTGTGCATCACCAAAATCGGCTAAAAACTGATGGGCTTTGGGAATGATCTTTTCTTCTTCGTCTTTAATTACAGACCCTTCGTGCCTGCCGTAATTCAACGGAAATCGCAACCAGGCCACTAAATCTTGCGGCGTACCGAAATCTTCTTCTAATGTTATCGCGATCGGTTTTTGTGCCTCACGATCCAACCCGCGGGTCCGTTCGCTTAGAACAAACTCGGCATCGGGTGGATTACCGCATCCCGCTATTACTACCAACATGACTGCTGGAATCAATTGACTCATTCGGACTCTCACGGGGAGAACCTCCAACTCACTAATTAACATTTTCTTCTACGACAACACTGCAGCAGACAGGACTAATCGAGGGCACTGATGATGACCGACTTCGGCTTGCCACCTTTGAAGTCCGTAAATTTATCGGCACCAAATGACAGTTTCACCTCGGTGGGTTCGCCGCCTTTAATTTCAACTTTGTATTTACGCTCAAGATACCCGGCTTCCTGTTGCCAAATTCGAAATTCGTGCGTGCCCGCTGGCAAACCAGTAATTTCAAACTTACCATCCGCATCGGTGACCGCCACAAATGGATGGTCCAGCGGCAAGTGATAGGCTTCCATCCAAGGATGAATATCGCACTTCACCTGAACGGGAAGTTTTTCTGGCTTGGTGTAAACCAGTGGAATTCCTGTGCGGTCGTTCGGTTGAACCACTTGGTTGAAACCAGTGTTTCGCAAGGGGAAGGTATGTGTGTTATGCGCCACGGCATCGTCACTTAACACATTCACCGTTTGACCGACTCGAATTGCTAACGAATGAGGCAAGAAAACACAGCCCTTCTGATCGAAGACCAACGGCTCGGTAGACGCTTCAAAGTCCGCACCTTTCGGTTTTTTTTCTAGATAGATAAACACATTCGCCACACCGCCACCCGAAGACACCACCAATCTTTCATTGGCAATTGGGTTTTTCGCACAAACGGCCGGGTCTTTGGTAGCCACGATGGCGGGTATTTTTTGGAAGTCGCCTTCGAATAAAACAACGCCCTTAACGCTGCCCACTCCGCCCGTTGATGCGGCACCGTCAGCAATGTTGGAACTCGTTGTGTCGGTCGAGGCAACTTCGGTACTGGTGTCACTCGAATTGGGTTTGATGGTCACGGTCGGTTCGGTACTGGCTCCGCCGCCGACCCCTTGATCGCATCCTATTGAGAACGAAACCAAACCACAGGCGACTAACGCCAAACAAACATTTAAGCAATTTTTTTGAATTCTCATGTTATTCTCCACTCTGCTGCCCAGCCGCGTCCTTCGGTGGGTAGGTTATATTTCCCACGTCTTCCATCAGACGGTTGTAATTCATCAATGCATCTCTCAAACCAATGGTTTGAATTCCCCCAACACCTTTAAACAACCCGGGGAACGTTTTCTTACTTTTAGGCAACGGCGCTGGCATGGAAGTAAAAGGCGTGATCCACTGCGGTTTATACAGCCACAGTAAGGTCCATTCGGGACGAAGACGCTCAGCGGTTAAATCGAGATCTGGGCCGCGAATGTCCTTCTCAGGATCGCTAATTTTGACTTGCTTCCCACCAACCGAATGGCACTTCATACAAAGTGTCGCATTCAAAACCTTCCATGACTCATCCAAATACGCTTGACCGCCATGAGCCTGCTCAATAGTGGCTAAAGCCCGTGCATCCAAATAGTCTGATTCACGCTCGGAAATACGTTGGTACGGATATGGCGCCCCATCGACGGCGGCAAAGTAATTCGCCAACGAGCGGGCTTCATCGGCACTCATATTAAACTTGGGCATTCGTAACACGGTGGTGTGGCGAATTTTCCCAGGGTTCTGTAGGAACTGGTACAGCCAAGGCGTTTGAACTTTCACCCCTTCTTTATATAGCGGCGGCGGAGCCATCTGCCAAGCCAGGTTTCGCACGCCTTTCGTGGTTGTTTCCATAAGCTGATTCACAAGCACGCGAGCAAAGTCACCGCCTCGGCCTGTATTCGATTTATCGATTAATAGCGACTGTGCAGGCACAAGCATTTTCTCGCCGGGGAATAAAATTTTTCCGCCGACGTCCAACGTTTCCCATAAATCAAAACCGTATTCTTGATCTTCAATATCATCTTCCGGGTCGGGCAGGCTACTAGCCAAACCGTGGAACCGAACAATGGGCTCACCTGTTTCAGAATCTTTGCCCGCCAAGCCGTTGGCTACTGGGTTTAATTTAAACAACAACTTCTTACCGGCTTCGTACTCGTCGGCAGAAAGGTCAGATGCAAAAATGTCGTCCAAATTAGCCCGGTACTGAATTTCGGGCAGGTCGATTATGTGACAACCGCCACAGTTGTATTTCTCTAACAGTCGTTCGCCTTCAATTCGGTCAGCGGGTCGGCCGGTTGGATGGTACTGATACTGTTCTGAAGGGGGTTCAGCAGTTAACCCTAACACGAACGTAGCCACCGATTCAATTTGCCGTTCGTCGAACGGGAACTTAGGCATTTTTAAACGTTCGTCGTACCCTTTGGTTTCCGTTTTGCGGAAATCGTAACTTCGCGGTGACCGTAGTTTTTGCCACAGGAACCCGGGACGACCGTGATGAATTAAACTTTCATAGAAATAAGCGGCTGAGAGTTCACTTTCTTTTTCTTCAGGGCTACCGAATTCATGCCCGCTTGCTTTTCTGATTGCATCAGTCACTCGGTCCAAAGTCGATCCGCCATTCGGTTCGCCGTGGTGGTGCAGGTATTCTTCAATATGTTCAGGGGCCAGTTTTGAAGGATCTTTACGACCCCAATCTTGTAGCGGAGTTCCAATGGGCCGGGCATTTTCGAACCCGGGAATATCGTGACAGCCGAAGCAACCGTAGCGAGAGATTGTTCGGCGACCAATGTAGTTCAGCTTCATGGTCTGCCACTCTTTTTCGCTGACCGCTTCTCCCGATTCGGTAGACAGTTCAATTTCATCGCCTTTGATGAACTCGCGACCAACGGGGTATTTCCACTCGGCGAGTGTTTCGCGAACTTTGGCCTCGGTTAATGTTTTCGACAAAAACGTGACCACTAACTCATCCAGGGCTTTGCCGGAGAATTTTTGATTCGGAAAACTACCCGGCTTACCGGCCAATAAGAACGCAGCAATGTCGGCTGCGGGGTCGATGTATTTTTCGCCTTCACCCTGCGGATCGAGAAACAGGTTTGGCATTTTTGTTCGAGGATGATGGCGTTCCGGATTTTTCACCCAAGTATACAACCAACCGAAACCTTCTTGCCCAGCACGAACCTTTTCATGAATCTTACTCAGGTTCGGACCGAACGACGATTTCGCTTCAGGAAACTTCACATGCGAGTGGCAGGCCAAGCAACCACGCTCCGAGAACATTTTTCGGCCACGCTCGGCATTGGGTTGATAACCCGCTTGTGGTTTCATGAGCTCGACGGGCGTCGATTTCTGCATCAAAAACTGGGCAATCCCCGCCAGTTCAACCGGCTGAAACTTCACTGCATGGGCATCGTCTTGGTTGGCTAAATCAAAAAATTGAGGCATGCGGGTGGTCGGTCGGAACCGTTTTGGTTCTTCGGTCCAGTAGGAAAGAAACCCTTCGGTCGTTTTATCAGCGACGTGCCGTAGTGAAGGGCCAACTTTTCGCATTTGACCGGCGACCGCTTTCGGATCGTCGGCAATTTTTTTCGCTTCTTCTTCAGTGTTTGGTTCGAGCCGCAAGTCGGGGCCGATGGCAACTCCACTGTCGTAACCGTTGATTTCATGGCAGCCGAAGCAACCATATTTCTGGATGAGCTGATAGCCTTCAAAAAGTTTTGGAGCCGTTGCGCCGAATTTCGGGTTAATGCCTAGCTCGGTCACACTGTGATGGCATTTCAAGCAGGTCGATTCATTGAACCGCTTGGGAGTCATCGGATACTCCCAGAAATGGTTGTGGAAGTAATCGAAATCGTGTTCCCATTCATGGGCTTGATGTGGCTCGTTGGGTGAATGCGAGGCATTCTGGAAACTGGTCCCCGAACCTTGCCCATCATGGCAACTGGTGCAACCGAATTCAGGCAACGGGTGCGGACTCGCTGCAGTGAGGTACAAATCGGGATGTGGATGCGTTGAAAAAGGCTGAGGAAATTGGTTTTCCTGCACCCAATCTTCAGGATTATTCGAGTCAGGGTGACCGGCTGGAAATGTTGGGACATTGCCTGAACCGACCAAATCGATATTCATGTGGCACGTTCGGCAACGGTCAAACCGTGCCGAGCTGGTCATGCCCAACGGTTGACTTAATTTGGGCAACCAGTCTTGTTTGATTTTTATGTGCGAGTTGAACCCATCGATAATTGGAAGTTCCATGATGTTTCGTTTGAGCCGCGAGACAATATTCGTCGGGCTAATTTTATTGCGAATGTCGATCAACCGATCTAAATCGGTGCGAACATTACTCAATTCCGCTTCAATGTCATCGCGGGCTTTTGTTTCGCTGTTCAGTTTGGCGGCTGCCAAATCCTGCTCAGTTTGCGCCACTTGCAATTCGGTCTCTAACCCGCCGACTACTACTTGGGCGGTATTGAACAACCGTTGCAAATCGTCTCGTTCTTGCTGCGGCTTGGCATCACGCACAGCAATATCATAATTGGCCCGGGCCACGTCGCGTTTCGCCCGCTCTTCACGGGCCTTTCTGTTGAGCACGCCGACCGTGAAAGCCTTCTCATCGAATTCATTTTGGACTACGTCGATTTGCTCCTGCTGGTCACTCAAGCTGTCATTGGCCGACCCGAGCTGTTTATCTAGCTCATCGACCCGAGCGTTAAACCGGGGGTCTTTCAGAATTTGCTCTTCTTGCTGGCGTGCCTTTAAGGTGGCCAAGCGGAAGCCGGTCCGCTGGTAGTCGCGCCATTCATCGTCATAGTCGTCAACCATCATAATGATTGTCGAGACAAACAACGCGAATGCACTCCACGCAAACACCTTGTGCATCGTGCTAAGTTTATACCAATTTTTATCGGTAGCAGGAGCCATGATACGATCCGTTAAGACCTTGTTCGTTATTCAGTTTCAGAACCGATTACACATTAAAAAACCACTCGGGGATTGCGATGATGTACTTCAAGTTGAAACCCCATCGCAGCACCATTTTGAGTGGCAACGCCGCCATAAATAGCAGTAATTGAGCAAATACCATAAACCGAATGAATCCCATTCGATCAAAAAACTTTCGGAAGTAAGGGACCATCACCAGGAAGAAAGGCCCGACACCCAAGTAGATACCAACCACGATGAAGCCTGGGGACTCCCTAATAAGAATGAGCAAGGAATCAACCAACAACTCGGGCAAGAATGCCGGAAAAACCCCTGCCAGAGTAACTGAGGGCATACCGGCTCCCAATAGGTCAATCCAAATCAACTCTGACAAGTTCACGTTATTCAGAGCTTCCAGCTTATGGACGTCCCAGTATTCGTAGATGCCGAAGAAGTTCCAGTTCGGGCCGCGTAAAAACGTGCCTAGAATAATCATGGCCACCCACATCGGCAAAAAGCCAAACATGAAGGTCACAATGGCAAATTTTCGCTCGTTGAATGTGTAATAGCCGTTGCCTAACTTGTTGAAGTCAATATAAGGAATGGCCATTAATCCGACTAAAATCATTGTGGGAAACACCACACCAGCCAGCCACGGGTCGTAGTACACCAGCATTTCTTGCAAACCCAAGAAGTACCAGGGGGCCTTTGAAGGGTTGGGAGTTTTGACTGAGGAAGCGGGTTCTTCCAGCGGAGCCTGCAAGGCAACGCCCCACAAAACCAAAACCACCGTCAGCAAAATCATGCAAAGCATTTCAGAGTAGACCAAATCGGGCCACACCAAAATCTTTTCGCTGTTTTCTTCCTCGATCAGCGGACGGCCTTCTTCTCGACGGCGGTCGTTTTCAACCGCCTGCTTAAAGAACAACCACGTAAAGAAGCCCAGAATGAACAACATTGAAACAATGGGAACATTATCTGGCTTACCGACAATCTGCCGGAAATCGTAATCGGTAAGGCTGAGCGCCAAGAATAACAGCGACGCATTCAGCAGCACCCAGGCAACCGTGGGCTTCACCCACCACTCTCGCAACATGACCATTGCAGTAAAGCCCGCCACTGCTAACCCAAAAAACCAGGTCGGCTGCGCAAACGAATCAACGATTGATTTAAACCAATCGGGCATCCGAATGAGAAAGGCCGCAGGGTCGCCGCTGTAAGCAAAATGAGCCATCGACAACAACAAAACAAACGTTGCATACAAGCCCCACAGGCTAGCAACAGGAATATCTTGGCGTCCGAAAATCGGAATCCAAACCACCCTGTGATCGCCTCGCTTCAAACTGTAGTAGGTCCACAGTGCATTCATTGCAAACAACAGCAGATACAGCCACGCCAACCCGGCGATCACTGATCCTGTCATATTGGGATGAGGGTCAATCATCCTGTCAACCACCAATCAAATTGAGTGAAAATGAAGTCTGTATAAACCGAACAACGCAGCCAACCATTACAGTGGTTGGCTAATACCGCCATCCTTCCGGATACGCCAGAAGTGAATGGCAATTAAGATGGCAACCACAAGTGGAATCGCCACGCAGTGTAAAATGTAAAACCGATTCAATGTTTCTTCGCCAACAAACCGGCTACCTAGCAGTAAGAACCGGGCGTCGCTGGCACTGGTAATTAAGTCGTACCCGCCGATATTCAACAGCTGAGCCCCCGGGCCTTCATTCCCCAAAAACGGGGTTGCCCGTGCCATGTTGGAACCAACGGTAATCGCCCAAATGGCCAATTGATCCCAAGGCAGCAAGTACCCAGTGAATGACAACAGCAGCGTCAACACCAACAACAACACGCCCAGCACCCAGTTGAACTCGCGAGGAGGCTTGTAGCTTCCCGTTAAAAACACTCGGTACATGTGCAACCACACTGAAATAACCATTGCATGCGCACCCCATCGATGGATTTCGCGCATAATGCCCAGCGTGGTGACGTCTCGTAGGGCCAATATATCGTTGTATGCCCACTCTAATGTTGGGCGGTAATAGAACATTAACAGCACGCCGGTCAGTGTTTCGACCAAAAACAGGAAGAAGGTAATCCCACCCATACACCAGGTATAGGAAAGGGCAATTCCCTGTTGCTTGACCGAAACGGGGTGCAAGTGCAGGAAAAAGTTCGTCAAAACCACAACGATGCGGTTCCGCCGATCGTAGGGCGCCGGATGACGGAAAATACTTTTCCAGATCTGTGATTCTCGAATGTAATCGCCAACAGACATCGAGCCCGTTTTCTCCCTCGCCAAAAACAACTTGGCGATCTTTTTCTACTACCAGTGAATCAATTCAGAAAACAAACAAAATCTAACAACACAAAATTACGCCATCTCAACATACGAGGCACCGTCATCCCACTGCCCCATCTCTTGCTGAAATTTCACGCTTTTATCGACTTCTAACATTCCGTCTTCAGCAACCCGAATACCCATCCGCTCAAGCGGACGCGGAGCCGGGCCTTCAAAGTTGATTCCATCAACATAAAACCCCGACCCGTGACACGGGCATTTATATTTTTGTTCGCCTTCCAACCAACTAGGCGTGCAACCCAAGTGGGTACACACGGTTGATAAAGCGTAAATTAAATTGCGACCATCGTACTGGTCGGTGTGCACAATCCAAACGCCCCGGGTTGCTTTCCATTTCGTGGAAACCGTCCCCAGCGGATAATCGGATGCAGGACCAATCTTAAATTTTGTCGGCGGTTCAACCAGCACATTAGGGAAGAAGAACCGCGCCATCGCCCCCACGGCCGCCAACGTCGCACCGCCCAAAAAGACCCAGGCAATAACGAACGGCGAAACAATCAAGCCGATCAAGACCTCTCGACGAGGCACAGGTGCCGACTTGGCACCTGGCTTTTTTGCGATAACAGGACGCTTAGGAATGGGCGCGACTTTCGGCTTCTCAACAACTTCCTGAGCAGCAACAGCCTCAATCTTCTTACCTTCGCGAACTGCCTTCAGCATCTCTTCAACCGAAGGGGCTTCACCGGCGGGCTTTTTCGCTGCCGCTTTAGGAGCCGCCTTTTTCTCGGCTGGTGCAGCAGCTTCGGCCGATCCGCCACCTGCAGCCGCTCGGGCTGCTGCTAAAATGTCGGCAGTTGATCCTGGTGCAGCGGCGGGCTTCTTGGCCGCAGGCTTTGCTGCAGCCGGTTTTTCAGCTTCCTCAGCCGAACCACCAGAGGCTTGCGCCCTTGCAGCCGCCAAAATATCTGCGGTCGAGCCTGGAGCACCACCACTTTTCGCTACAGGCTTTGCTGCGGCAGCCGGTTCATCCCCGGCGGGCGATTCAGCTGCATCACCACCAGAGGCCTTGGCTGACTGAGCCCGTGCCTGTGCGAGAATTTCTTCTGTACTTAATTTTTTTGCCATAGTTCTACCAGCTTCTCAAACATCGGGCCAGCAACAAACCTTAAACACACCCCATCCTCAGGTGCACCAAAAAGCACCTCAAGCCCATTGAAATCCAACCAATAGAAATCTTGAGTAGAGAATGGGAAACGAACAGCGTCCACCGTTCGCAAAACAGAAGTCATCGACCACTCAACCTCGAAAAGTTAAGTGATCTAAAACGATGTGTTCTCTTTCGAGCTGTTTGGAAGAATTTTGGCAAGATATTCGACATCTCGCAACCGTTAAACCCTGTTCCTTTCAGGATTTCTCGAAAGCAGGAAGACCCAGCCAAACTGTTTTCTCAAGGATGGGAATCTGCCACGGAATGCAGTTTCCCAACACGGCTCAAATTATTGGAACCCAATGTTTCCATCCGGCTCGACTACAATCCGACGGTGCCAACTTTCCAAAGGCTTGCCAGCGAACGCCTGTTCGTTCAGTTCGATCCCCAAACCCGGCGTTTCTGGAACCTCGATAAAACCGTCCACAAACTGAAACGGCTGCTTGACCAACCCGGGCATGCGGTAATCGGTGTACTCCAAAATCAAGAAATTAGGCGTCGAGACCGCAAAATGAGCCGAAACGGCGGTCGAAACCGGCCCCATCGGGTTATGCGGGGCGATTGTCAAATACTCGGCTTCCCCCATCGCGGCAATTTTCTTGGCTTCCAACAGTCCGCCGCACAATAGCAAGTCTGGCTGAAGAATGTCGGCCGCCTTGTTCGAAATAATATCGCGGAACTCATACTTGGTGTAAAGCATTTCGCCTGTGGCCAGCGGAATTTGCAGCTTCTTGTGCAATTCGCCCATCGCTTCAATATTCTCAGGACGCAACGGCTCTTCGAAAAACATCGGTCGGAATTGCCGCACAACCTCCGAAAGCTCTAACGCCCGGTACGGCTCGAAAATTCTGGCATGCGGGTCGAGTCCAATTTCGACATCATCACCCACAGCTTTGCGGACCGCTTGAACCCGGGCCGCCGAACCCCGCAGAACCTGGTTCCACGAAAGTGACTCACTATTTGCCGGCGAGGGTGCCATTTTGACAGCTGTGAAACCTTCTTCGTGGACCGCCTTCTTGGCATCGGCTGACAGTTCAGCCAGGCTCTCGCCACTGACACTGCGGTAGACGCGTACTTTTTCGCGACACCGACCACCGATGAGCTGATAAACCGGTACGCCCAGGGCTTTCCCCTTCAAATCCCACAGCGCAATCTCGATTCCACTGATGGCAGCATTAATGACCGAGCCGCCGGGAAACCGAATTCCGTTGTACATCAGCCGCCACAAATGTTCGATCCGCAACGGGTCTTGCCCAATAAGTAACTGTTTATAATCGTGAATGGCGGCAATCGTCGCATGCTCGGGGCCGACGCGGTACGCCTCGCCAATTCCTTGCAGGTGTTCGTCGGTCAAAATTTTAATGAAGACATGGTTCATCCCCAGCCAATTGACCCCAACGGTTTGTATGTCAATAATTTTCATTCAAAAACCTTTCAACTGGCATGCTTCATCTGGGAATCACACGCACGGTAATATCTTGCCCTGAAGAGTTTCGACATTTTTTTGCGGTAATGGCAGCCCGCTTCTTAGATTTCGCTGCGATGGCCGTTTTCGAAACTTCGGTCACGGTCATGCCTTCGGTAGGCAGGTGTTCGCCAACCAGCCGACCGCTGGGATCGACGGCCAATGACAGGCCAGGGAACCAGTTATTCCCACTTCGGCCAGCCTGATTCGCATAAAACACGTACATACCCGTGTCGATCGCGTGCTTGCGCATTAACTTCTCGTGTAACGATTTGTGGTAGAGCGCTTGCTTCGTCTGGTCGCCATCTTCGCTGACGAGGTTGGCTGCTCCACTGCCACCAACGGGCGACAGAAAAAGCTCTGCACCGTGCGCGGCGGCGGTATGGAAATAGTCGGAGTGATTCAAATCGGCGCAGATGCCAACACTCAGCGTCCAACCCTGTGATTGAACGATTGGCAACGTCGTGCCAGCGATGAAGTACTTTTTCTCGACCGTACCTGGCAGCCATAATTTGTGAAACGTCGTCAAATGTCCGCGCGGTCCCACGACGAGCGCACAGTTGCGAAACTTGTCGCCCTCGCGCTCGATTGTTCCCACGACCAGTGTCATGTCAAGCCGCTTAGCCACCGCTTCCAGACGAGGCACGGCCAACTTCGTGGCTTCATCGACAATACGCCGGGCTTCGCCGAGCGGTATGTTCGATTTATTCAACGAACCGGTGATGCATTCTTCCGGAAACACGGCGAACCGTGCATGGGCCTTATGGGCTTTGACGCACCATTGCTCGATGTGGTCGAGATTCACTGCGGGTTTTCCCATTTCACTGTGCATCGCCACAGCGGCAACTTGGGTGGTCACTTCGTTCCTGGTTTCCTCGGCGTTGAGGTCAATCGCAACCAACATGCAGATGGCTGCTGCCAAACTAGTTCTTGCCAGCAGATTTGTGACATTCATATGTCATGATTCTCCTGTGGATTGACTTTCCTACAATTTGGTTGAGCCGACTTGATGTGCCACATTGCCACGAGTACAACGTATCTGAGCTGGGGCTATGCCGTCAAGAAAGATGCCTGTCTGCGTATTCTTGATTGCACAGGGAGAGTTTCGCAAGTTAGGGGATGATTTAATTTAGTGCCTGAAAAACTCATAGCACAATTCGAACGGCTCATTCGGCGCGACCCGGCACGCCGTGGACTCATTTCGAGCGAAGCCGAGCACGGCCCTTTGTGCGGCGGACATTTGCTGAATGCCGCAAAGCATTTGGCCCAACACGCAACGCACGTGGGCATTGTCACCGGTTTTTACATTCCTCAAGGCACGCCCCCCGCCGCAGAAACAGATGGCCCGTTGGGTGCCTTCCTATTGGCGCAAGCCTTCCAATTAGCAGGAATCGAAACCTGCGTAATCACCGACGAATACTGTGCCTCAGCGGTCCGTCAAACCGCAAACGCCGTTGATTACCCCGAGGAAAACCTGCTGAGCTACCCCCAGGCGAATGACCGCTGGATTCCAGAATTTTTCACCGGCGGGCCGGGTAAGCAAATCACCCATTTGATCTCAGTCGAACGAGTCGGCCCCAGCCATACGCCCGAATCGTTACGGAACCAAGAACGAAATACGGCCCCCCCGTTGAACCAATTCGCTGACCTGGTTCCCGAGTCATCCCACAACCGTTGTCACAATATGCGGGGCGAGATCATTGACGAACAGACCGCCGACATGCATCGTCTGTTTGAAGAATTGCCCGCCCACCACCCCAATGCAAAAACAATTGGAATCGGCGATGGAGGAAACGAAATCGGTATGGGTAGCGTGCCTTGGGAAGAACTTCATGTCCGCCTGACATCGGAACAAGCCCATAAAATTCCCTGCCGTATTTCGACCGACTGGAACATCATCGCCGGAACTAGTAACTGGGGCGCGTATGCTCTCGCAGCCGCAACGTTGCTGTTGAAAGGCCAGACGAAGAAATTAAAATTGTTTAACAGCAGCCAACAACTTCAGGTTTTAAAACACTTGGTCGAATATGGACCAGCCGTGGATGGGGTGACCCGCCGTCAAGAAGCCACCGTCGATGGGCTGCCTTTTCTCACTTACATTCAACCTTGGGAAGGCATTCGCAGGCTGTTAGAACTGGGCGACTAAACGACACTCCAAAGTTTTGACAATTGAATATTTCCAGATGAGTTGCTAACGTCCGTCTGCTGACAGAAATTCAAGCGAGATATCAACCGCAAACATTACGCATAATTGAAGAGAAGACCAATGACAGGCTACACCGTCCATACAGGTTCAACCGAAAAGTTCTCAGACGGCTGGGACGAGATTTTTTCCGGCTCAAAAAAACCGGCGAAGAAAAAGAAGGCTGCCACCAAGAAAAAAACCGCAAAATCAGCCAAAAAGAAGACGGCCAAAAAGGCTGGAAAGAAGAAATCACCCGCGAAAAAAACCGCGAAGAACAAGAAGTAGTATCACTTTTCAATCTCAACCCGCGTGGACCTCACTGAGCCATATTCCGCAACCCTCTACACTGCAGCAGGTTATGGCACATCCACACTGCTAGGCATGCCCGGGGCTTTCTGGGCTAAAAAACTACGCCTCTCGACCCGATGTCACTCATGTGCACTCAAAGAAGGGCCGATAAATTAAGCTGTTCGGGCTACACCAATCACGCTACTATCCGCATTCGGACAGGGCAGGGAAGCCCGACATGTCAGGTTCAGCATGCTTACAAGGAGGCCAAAAACCGTGTCAGAAGAACAATTCATGGATGAAGAAACCGACGAAGAATTAGAACTCGAAGAATTCGCCAGCGATGAAGGCGAAGAAGAAGTTCTGGAAGACGAACTCGAATCAGAGGAAGTCACCGCAGGCGAGGAGAGTGAAGAAGAAAGCGAATACGAAGAAATCTCACCCGACGAGGTCGATTCCGTAGTCGCCAAGCTAGAAGAACTCATCTCTTCAACCGATTCCGAAAATATCAAAGCATTCCTCGAAGAAGCCTCCGAACAGATTTATTATCTGATCTACGAAGAGGAAGAGGATGGCGAAACGCAAGAGGACGAAATGTCTGACGCCGCGTAATTTGCCGTCGCTGAAAAACATGTGGTTTGAGAAGTGATTAAAAAAACATCCTCGCCGAGTTCTCTCGGGAGGAGGTTTTTTTTGCGTTTGCAGAAAAAAATTGCCTTACGATTTCTTGTCTGCTGGTTTCTTCTCAGCAGGCTTCTTTTTTTCGTCGGCCTCTTTTTTGGGTGGGTCTTTTTTGTCCTTCTCCGCCGCACCGACTTCCACCGTAATCGTTCTTTTCTCAACATCGACTTTGGTCACTTTCCCAAACTCAATTTTCTTGGAAAAAGCCTCGACGTCTTTCACGGGCCCAACTTCAAACTCGGCTCCTTTTCCGTCTGGAGAGTTAAACGTGGTTAAGCTGGCATTGTCTGGGTTATCGACGGAGTCGAATAGTGCATCCGAGATCGAATCTTTCGTTTTATCGTCGAGCTTACCAACGACAGAAATCTTCACCATATCTGCCTCACCGACCGGGACATCGCCTGAGCCGATGCCTTGGAGACCGGCCATCGCACTTTGAACCAATGGGATTAGCGGGGCCACAGCCTGCATTACCACGGCGGTCAACTCTTCCGGAGTTTTAGTGGCTTCAATTTGGTCTAGGAACTGGTTGGCGGCATCCAACTGTACCAGCATAATTTCCTTCTGACCGGCAATCGATTCGGGAGTGAGAACAGCCAATTGAGCCTTGGCCGCGCCAATTTTCTCAGCCCAACCGTCGGCTAAGTCTTTGGGAATCCAATGGCCTTCGACTCGGGCCATTTCGACCTCTTTAGGCTCTTCATCCGGCGATTCAATTTTCACCTTTGCCAAATCACCGTTTTCCTCAACCAAGGTGACTTTGGTTTCAGCCAGCTTTTGTTTGAAGGACGAATTCAACGGGTCCCCAGGGGCAACCTTCGAGACAGCGAAAACCTGGTCCACCAAACTCGAAATCGTTCCCGCAGCAAATGACCGACCGCTGAACTTCTTGAGTTTCTCTAAATCGGAAATTTCACTGTTCACAAAAGTCTGTAGGAATTTCACAACCGCATCCCAACCGACTGAAAGTTGCTCTTTCTCTAGCGGAGCATTTTGAAACTGCGGATTCGCCAGAACAAACTCTTTTTTGCTGCCTAACAAATTGACAAACCGCTTTGCCACGCCGAACGTTTTCTTCCAAAGTTCGTCATCCATCTTCCCAGCAAATTCTTGAACGATGCTATCGACATCAGTCTGGTAGCTCGGCGGTAAGAAATCCCAAACCAGCTCTAACTGGTTTTCTTCTAACCCGGCAATCATGGCCATCATCGCCGCATCTGCAGTTTCAGCAGGAGCCTGTTTCGGAGCTGCAACAACTGGCTTGGTTTCGGTTGGCTGTGGTGTTTCAGCCGGGTCTGGTGTTGCTGAAGCTTGTGTGCCGGTCGAGAGTCCCTCTTCAGGAGAAGCCGTTCCTAATTCAACGACCGGACCGCCTGCCTCCGGTTCGGGTTCAGCTTCTGCACATCCCGAGTAAATCAATACGCTTAGCACCAACAACCAATGCCAATTTCGAGTCCAGTTCTTCATGGTGACGTTCCTTCTGCTTATCTGGCTTCTTGTAAACAATTCATCCGCACATTCAAGCGTCTTTGTCCTATGACCGGTATCATACCTTTCAACGCCAAAAAGCAATTCAGAGAACTTCATTTTTTCCATTTTTTCCAAGACTCAACACCTGCAATCTCTTCAGCACTTCGATCACATCAAACACCAATTCGCTGGCCCGGCCCGCCAGTTCCACGCCCGGTTACTTGACGAACTGAGTTCTCCGAATGTAGACTACTATCTGATTTTCGAATACTAACATGCATAAAATATTCCCCATACTTATAATTTAACGCCATGCACTTTAAAAATGTAAAAATCTTCTGCGAGGTCGCCTCACGACGCAGCTTCTCGAAAGCTGCGAAATCGCTGCACGTCTCACAGTCAGCGGCCAGCCAGGCAGTGCATTCGCTGGAAAAACAGCTTGAAATCCAACTCATCGATCGTTCTCAAAGGCCCTTAGAACTCACACCTGCTGGGAAAATCTACTTCGATGGGTGCCGAGACGTGCTCGAATCGCTGCGTAAGGTCGAGGACCGAATTCAAGGCATGAAAGACCGCGTGACAGGCACAGTACGGGTCGCCGCCATCTATTCCGTCGGTCTGCTGCAGATGAATAGCGACGTACGGTCTTTTCGAAACTTATATCCTGAAACAGACTTACGCCTCGAATACCTGCACCCGGACGACGTATATTCCAAAGTCATGAACGACGAAGCCGACCTGGGCCTTGTCTCGTTTCCCAAAGAATCCAACGACCTAAGCTGTATTCCTTGGCAAGAACAATCGATGGTGGCCATTGTTGCCCCCGAACACCCGCTGGCCAATCGTAATTCCATATCAGTCAAAGAGTTAGACAAACAACATTTCGTCGGATTTGATCCGAACCTCACCATCTCCCGAAAAATGGACCGCTGGTTCAAAAAATCCCGGGTCGCAGTTGAGTTCGTTCAGCAGTTCGACAACATCGAAAACATCAAACGAGCCGTTGAAATTGGCTCGGAAATTGGTATTCTGCCATATCCCACGGTTCTGAGGGAAATCGATATCGGCACCTTGGTCGCATTACAGATTGAAGATGTCGAATGGTATCGTCCATTGGGAATCGTGCATAAAAAAAATAAAACGTTTACGACTGCTGTCTCTAAATTTGTCGAGTTGCTTCACGACGATTCGACGCCACATCTTGAGACGAGTTCACTTTCAGAAAACAGCAGTTCTCGACGCTGGACACTAGAAGCCGGAGATGCGGGGGTTCGGAAGAAGCCGCCTCGGGTTGCCCAGTCGTCATGAGGCTGATTCTCAGCGAGAGGCAGGACGCCTCAGCCGAATCAATTCAATGATTTCTCTCGGCGAAGCTGAACCCAGCAAACAGCATGAAAAAGAATCAGGGGGCCTGCCCCCTAACTGAATAACACAGGCAACCGTTCCGAATCGTCGGAACCGGAAGAAAACACAATCGAATAGAAAAATGACATGGTCGGCGACATTCCGGCCTGAAATTAGTAGAAAAGCGAGAGCCAGAAATGGGTCGAAATCAAGAGGGACAGAACATCGACAACCAAGCAAAACAAGACCTAATATTTGCAAAACGTCAGCCCAAGGCAGTCGGTCTGTACGACCCAGAAAATGAGCACGACAGTTGTGG